>Ga0222426_100033_pt1 | contig 311084 bp, 257 predicted proteins | sample 2B50Ametagenome_FD_180087 | JGI IMG/M metagenome (GOLD analysis project Ga0222426, IMG submission 180087) | Enriched microbial communities from leaf-cutter ant dump, University of Wisconsin, Madison, United States - 2B50A (version 2) | ecosystem: Environmental > Terrestrial > Nest > Insects...
GGCGATAAAGTTAAGGTTGATACCAGAACAGGGGATTACATAGAAAGAGTAAAATAAATTTTCATAGTTTAGTTTTAGGTTTAGGTTGATTGTGGCTTCGGAGTGGTTCCCGAAGCCATCTTTTTTTTATATCTTAGCCATTATGCTCAAATCGGCCATTAGAAAGCAGGCTTTACAACAGCGAACCGCATTATCTGAAGATGAATTTCTGGTATTAAACCAATTGCTTTTAGCCCAGTTTAAAACTCTCGATTTTTCTGGAATTAAAAGTATACATGTTTTTTTGCCTATTATAAAAAAACGCGAACCAGATACTTTTTTACTGATAAACTGGTTGCAAGAAAACCATCCGCATGTTAGTATTGTAGTGCCTAGGGCAAATTTCGAAGACCATTCGATGAGCCACCATCTTTTTAGAAGCAAAGACGATTTAAGGGAAAACTTTTATCATATCCCAGAACCTCAAACCACAGAAATATTTGAGGGGCAGCTTGACATGGTTTTGGTGCCTTTGTTGGCTTTCGATAAAGAAGGATATAGAGTTGGTTATGGAAAAGGTTTTTACGACAGGTTTTTATCTGGCAGTAAAGCGCAGAAAATAGGCATATCGCTTTTCGGGCCTGTCGAAAAAATTTTGGATGTACACGAGAGCGATATTCGACTAGATTTGTGTATTACACCAAGTGGTATTATAAATTTCAAAATATAATCCCGATACTAGCAAAATGGAAAAGGACTTTATAATTACCAATGCAAAGCAATACGAGGAAACAATGATTGCTATTTTTGAAATGCAGGAACAGGAAGAGCCCTTAACCGCAAAGCAATTGGCCGAAATGGAAATTATGACCAAAGCCGCTCAACGTTACGAAGACGAGGAACTTTGAGAAAGTTGCGAACGTTTAATAAAATCACTTACCAAATAAGCAATCGTTTTTCCAATAGTTTCATCTTTTCTTCCATCTTTCAGTTTATAAGCGCCCTCACAAATGTGCAGATAACAAAAGTCTTTTTGTAGAGATAATAGCAATTTTCTAATCTCATTTAAAGAAAAACCAGTTGGAGTAGTAGCACTAGATAGGATGTTACTAATACTATCTAAATCTATTTCTAAGCCTAAAGGCGATTTTAAGCTTTTTATCGACGTTTTTGCATACTCCACTATATCTTGCTCGGTTTTTAAGAAATCATCAAAATAAGCTGCTTTAATGTCTTCGTTTTTGATGATGAAATCTAACTGTGCATCGCTCACATAATTTTGGTGTAAACCGAGTATGCTGTATTGACCTAGAAACCCATCTTTTATTGCTGTGCTAAATCCATTACCGCTATGTCTGCCTTCATTGGGGCTGCGCAAATCGGTATGTGCATCAATATTTAATACACTAATCTTTGTTTTCAGCGCTAACGATATTCCTTTAATAATTGGATAACAGTTGTTGTGCCCTCCGCCAATTACAATAGGTGTTTTGCCTGCTTCTACAATAGTTTGAATAATAGGATAAACCAAATCGTCTATTTCAGCTACGGAGCGCCTTAATGCTGAAATATCAGCTGTTGGGTTGTCGGGAATTTCAAATTCGCCCAATACCAAAATATCTTCTCCCTTTAGAAGAGCATTTTGCTGTAAATTTATCAACGATTTTAAGGCAGGTTTCCAAGCGGTGTTTGCCCCGCCAATGCCAAAGTTAGCTCTAACACCAATATCTTCTGGAATACCTAACAGCACAAATTTTGCGGAAGAATTTTGGAGATTCTTGACAGAGATTGCTTCTTCCGAACTTTCAGAAGCGCTATCCCGATAAAAATCAACTTTTTCACCAAGTTTGGTTTCGCCATCACGTTTGTTAACGAGGCTTAAAATATCGCCCTGCGAAAAAATACGAAAGCTAGCCATGATAAATCTCTCCGTTTAAAATTACGGTTTCTATCTGGCTCTGCCCAAAGCTGTAAGGTAGATAAGCAAGCGAGGTCATGGGGCGGGTAATGAATAAATTTGCCTTTTTGCCAATGGCAATACTGCCAACTTTATTGCTTAATTCCATGGCCGCTGCACCGTTTAAAGTAGCGGCATTAATGGCTTGTTCCGGTGTCATTTTTAGCTTGATGCAACCCAAAGAAACTACAAAGTTCATGTTTCCAGATGGCGTAGAGCCGGGATTGTAATCGCTTGCCAAAGCTACAATGGCATTATGGTTAATCAAACCCTTTGCACCGGCAAACGAAATGTTGATGTAAAATGAGCACGAGGGCAGTAAAGTGGCAATAGTACTGCTTTTACCTAAAGCCAGTAATACATTTTCATCGGTTTCCTCTAAATGGTCCACCGAAATAGCCTGATGTTCGATGCCTAGTTCAACAGCTCCAGAAACAGAAAGTTGGTTGGCGTGGATTTTTGGTTTTAATCCGTATTTTGCTGCGGCAGTTAAAATCTGTGCAGTTTCGTCGAGAGAAAAGAAGCCTTTTTCACAAAAAGCGTCAATATAATCTGCTAAATTTTCTTTCGCTACTTGTGGTAAAAGCTCATTGATAATTAAATCAATGTAGCCTTGATGGTTGTTTTTAAACTCCGTTGGGTAAGCATGGGCCGCCAACAAACTCGCTTTAATTGGGATTGGGAATGCGGTTTTTAGGCGTTTAATTACCCTCAGCATTTTCAGTTCGCTTTCGACCGTTAATCCGTAACCACTTTTAATCTCAACTGCGCCGGTACCTTGTTTAATCATATCCTTTAAACGGATGCTGGCACTTTCAAAAAGTTCATCTTCGGTAGCTTTTTGCAGTTTATTGGCCGAGTTTAAAATGCCACCACCTGCTGCGGCTATTTCTTCGTAGGTTTTTCCGGCAATTTTTAGGGCAAATTCTTCTTCTCTGGGCGTTGCAAAAACAATATGTGTATGGCTATCGCACCATGATGGGAAAACAAATCTGCCTTCGGCGTTTAGCGTATTTCGTATAGCGTCCCGATAGTTATTGGGATGCGTATTGAGATTTTCCATTGAACCAAAATCCTTAATCAAGCCATCTTCTAATAAAAGCCAAGCATTTTCTAAAATAGGGAGCTGGTTTAATTCGCTACCGCGAAGAAAAAGCCTTTCTTTTGGATGAACGCCTACAAGGGCTTTGATGTTAGTGATTAGCATTGGGTTATGAGTTGAGAGCTGCGAGTTACAGGTTTGGGCTCGTAACCCACAACCTTTAACACGTAACTCAATTTAATTCCAACAATATAGGGCAATGGTCGCTATGCAAAGCATCGGGTAAGATACGCACATTTTTTAATCGATTTTCTAGCTCTCGGGTAGTCAAATGGTAATCGATACGCCAGCCCAAGTTTTTGCCTCTTGCTCCTGCCCGGTAGCTCCACCAAGTATAATGGTGCGGGTCTTGGTTAAAATGACGGAACGAATCTATAAATCCATTGCTGATGAAAAGTTCCATCCATTCTCGTTCTTCGGGCAAAAAACCAGATGAATTGGCATTGGATTTTGGATTATGAATATCAATCGCCTTGTGGCAAATGTTATAATCTCCAGAAATAATCAGGTTTGGATAATCTTTCCTCAATTCGCCGATATAGGTATCAAAGAATTTCATAAACTCATACTTTTTCACCTGTCTTTCATCACCGCTTGAACCCGATGGCATATACAAACTCATTAAAGAAAAACCATCAAAATCTGCCCTTAAAATTCGGCCTTCGGCATCAATCCAAGTTTCGCCGCAGCCAAATTCTACGTGGTTTGGTTTTATCTTGGTAAGAATGGCTACACCGCTATAACCTTTTTTCTCTGCCGGGAACCAATAATGATGATAACCTAAATGCTCAGTTAGTGCCAAAATATCGGGGATTTGCTCTTTTAGCGCCTTAACTTCCTGCAAGCAGACCATGTCCGCATCGGTAGCTTGTAACCAAGTAAATAAGCCTTTTGTTGCGGCGGCACGTATGCCGTTTACGTTATATGATATGATTTTCATTTTTCCTGTTTTCTTAATTCCTTTTCTAGTTTTTTAGCCTCTCGCTTTTTAAGTACCGTAATCGTCATCTTTACATCTTCTTTTGGCCTATCCGCTTTTCCGGTTTCTACATTGGCAATATTGTCAACCATCTCCAGCCCTTTAACTATTTCGCCGTAAACGGTATAATTTTGGTCGAGATGTGGCGTGCCGCCAATGGTTTTGTAAACTTCACGTTGGTAGGCAGGAATTTTATGTTTTAGTCTACGCTGTTCCAATAAATCCAGTTGAGCATCGGTAAAAACCTTTCCTTGTACCAAATAAAACTGGCTACCGCTCGATGCTTTTTGCGGATTAACATCATCGCCTTCCCTTGCGGCTGCCAAAACACCTTTTTTATGGAACAAACTATCTCTAAATTCGGCAGGAATGGTGTAGGTTGGCCCACCATTGCCAAGCATTGCTTCTGGAGTAGCATTTTTCGAATCTGGATCACCGCCCTGTATCATGAAATCTTTTATCACTCTGTGAAAAATAATACCGTTGTAATAGCCTTCTTTTGCCAATTTCAAAAAATTATCACGATGCAATGGTGTTTCATTGTACAACCGCACAATACATTCGCCTTTGGAGGTACTTATTTTAACATATTGATATTTTGGTTTTGCCGCATAAGCAAAACCGCAACAAAGCAGGAAGCCGATAAGTAGAAATTTCTTCATGATGAAAAACGAATTTGTGCTAAGTTAAAAAATATACTCATTGTCTGCCTAAAGTTGAATTATTGCTTGTGCTTTTAAGCTCAAAAAATAATTAGCTATTTTAGTGATAAAATGAAGCTATACATTAAAAATATGGTTTGCGACCGCTGCAAAATGGCAGTGGAAACGGTATTCGATAAACTGGACTTACACCCTACAAACGTAGTTTTGGGAGAAGTTGAGTTAAAAGAAGAGAATCTGTCCGACACACAATATCGCGGCGTGAAAGAGAGCCTAGAGAAACTGGGCTTTGAACTATTGAAAGACCGAAAAAAAGCAACTGTAACACAAATTAAAGCTGCTATTGTGGAATTGGTCCATTATACTAAAGAGCCTTTAAAAGTTAATCTATCGGATTATTTGGCCGACAAATTAAATGCGGATTACGGTTATTTAAGTAGTGTGTTTTCGGCAGAGGAGAAAAACACAATTGAACATTACTACATCCAACAAAAAATAGAAAAGGCGAAAGAATTGTTGAGCTACGGAGAACTGACCTTAAGCGAAATTGCTTTTCAGCTAAATTATAGTAGTGTTGCCCATTTATCTGCACAGTTTAAAAAAGAAACAGGAATAACGCCATCGCAATTTAAACAAGATTTAAGGCGTAAAACTTTAGATAAGGTGTAATACATTTCTTAACATACATCAACTTTTTGTTCGTTTTGCTGTTGTAGCTTTGTGTTCAATTTAATACTCAAAGTGATGAAAAAATTATTCCTATTTCTATTGGCAACGAGCTTAAACGTAGTTGCATTTGCCCAAACTAAGTGGACGGTAGACCCGATGCATTCTTTTGTGAATTTTTCGGTTAAACATTCCGGAATTTCATTTGTAGATGGTTCGTTTAAAAAATTTGATGGCGAGTTTACTGCATCAAAAGCAGATTTAACGGATGCAAAAATCAATTTTACGGCCGATGCAGCGAGTATTTTCACAGGTGTGGATATGCGTGATAACCACTTAAAATCTAATGATTTCTTTGATGCGGAGAAATACCCTAAACTTACTTTCGCGAGCACTTCTTTAAAAAAGATAAAAGGCAATGTATATGCGCTAACAGGCAAGTTAACCATTCGCGATGTTACTAAAGATGTAAAATTTAATGTGGTTTACGGCGGTACTGCAAAAGACCAACAAGGAAATACCAAAGCAGGGTTTTTAGCCACCACAAAAATCAATCGCTTAGATTATAACGTAAGTTACGACCCAACAGGTGCTGGCATAGGAAAAGATGTAAATATTACCTTGAACTTGCAATTTGTACAAGACAAGTAAATCTTAATTTGTCACATTGAGCTTGTCGAAATGTATGCTTCGACAGGCTCAGCATGACACCATCCTACGGAAATGAACACACTCAACCAATTCAAAAATTTTACCTCCAACTTATCGCAAAGCGATACCATGCCAGTGTTTTTTATGGGGCATGGCTCACCGATGAACGGTATCGAAGTAAATGAATTTAGCACGAGTTGGGCAAATATGACTAAATCTATACCTCAACCATTGGCTGTGTTGGTGATTTCTGCACATTGGTTTACACATGGCACAAAAATTACGGCAATGGATTTTCCTCCAACTATTCATGATTTTGGAGGATTTCCGCAAGCCTTGTTCGATGTGCAATATCCTGCTCTGGGGAGTCCAGAATTGGCAAAAGAAACTGCCAGTTTAGTTACTTCTGCACCTGTAGAACTTAACCACGATTGGGGCTTGGACCATGGTGCTTGGACAGTCGTGAGACACATGTATCCCAATGCCGATATTCCGGTTTTGCAGTTGAGTATCGACTATACCAAAGGCCCAAAATATCATTATGATTTGGCCAAAGAGCTATCAGCCTTGCGCAAAAAAGGCGTGCTAATTTTGGGTAGCGGAAATATGGTGCATAACCTACGGATGCTCAGTTGGGAAATGATTAATGGCGGCGGTTACGATTGGGCTATCGAAGCGAATGAAAAGTTCAAATCGGCAATTTTAAACAAAGACCATCACTCTTTAATTAACTTTGAGCAGATGGGCAGCGATGTTCGGTTGGCTATCCCAACACCGGAACACTACCTGCCTTTAATGTACACTTTGGGCTTGCAAAGCGGTAAAGAACAGGCTTCTCTGTTTAACGATAAAGCAGTTGGCGGCTCGTTAACCATGACTTCGGTAAAAGTTTCCTAATCTAATTCGCTCTTTTGTAAGGGAACTCTATTTTTCTCTTTTTACCACCAATTTCTCCTTCAATCCAAGCTAAAAGTTCATTTTCTCCTTTGTTTTGATATACAATTTGCTGTGGGAAATCGTGCTGTTTATTTTCGAAAATAAAGGTGCTATTTGCCGAAGCAACCAATTTGAAATCCGTTTTACCTATGTTACCTTTTTCGTAACCAGTAACACAAAAGTACCAGATATCATTTTTCTGTTTCAGAACAATAGTTTCAGTAAGTACACTATCGCCATTGGCTTTATATCTATGTGAGATTGCGGTTAAGCTGTCGCCATATTTTTGCCAACGTTCTATCATTTTCCCGTTTTTGGTTTTCATCTTCCATTCTCCAATTAAAAATTCGAAAGGTTTTGTCGGCTTTTTTTGTGCGGATGCGCAAAGTACAGCGCATACCATCAACAGAGTTAAATAGAATTTTTTCATTATTACTTTTATTCTTTTCGTCATTGCGAGGTACGAAGCAATCTTACAACTCTAGTTAAATGCTTTAAGATTACTTTGTACCTTTACAGCAATGACGGGTATTAGTTTACATTATTCTTTTCAATAACTTTAACACCCATTGCTTAGTTTGGTAAGGAGGATAAACCAAGCTGTTAAAGTCTAAATCTCTTTGAGTAACCACCGTACGCTCGTGTGAAAAATTCTTGAAGCCGAAAAAACCATGACTACTACCTATTCCACTATGATTTACGCCACCAAAAGGCAATTTCGGATTAGCAATATGTACTAAAACATCGTTAATACAAGTTCCGCCTGCGCTAGTGCCTTTGATAATCTGCCTGATGTTTTTATGATTTTTGCCGAAAATATACAGGGCTAAAGGTTTGGGCTTTCCATTTACAAAATCAATAGCTTCTGAAAGTTCACGATAGGTAACAATGGGTAAAATAGGGCCAAATATTTCTTCTTCCATTACCTTTACGCCCTCCGCAACTTGTGTTAAAACAACGGGATAAATAGTTTGGGTTTTATCGTCGGTTTTTCCGCCCCAACTAATTCTTGCGTTTTTTTCTATGGCATCGGTAATTAAATGGTTAAGCCTATCAAAATGTTTTTTGCTGATGATTTTACCATAAACTTCGGCGTTAATTTCTTCTTTGGCCTTAAAATACATTTCGGTTGCAAACTGCTTGTACAAACCAACAAATTCATCCAAGCGTTCTTGATGAATTAACACGTAATCGGGAGCGATACAAGTTTGCCCTGCATTAACCAATTTTCCCCAAGCAATTTTTTGTGCCGCTTTTTCTAAATCTACTTCTTTATCTATAATTGTTGGCGATTTTCCGCCTAGCTCTAAGGTTACCGAAGTAAGGTTTTTTGCGGCTGCGGTCATCACTATTTTACCAATTTCGGTACTTCCTGTAAAAAAGATATGGTCGAAAGGGAGTTCTAACAGTTGTTGAGAGGTATCGGCGTTGCCCTCAATACAAGCGATATGTTCTTCATCGAAAGTATCTAAAATAATCTTATTAATAATTTTGCTCGTTGCAGGGCTTAATTCCGATGGCTTAACTATCGCACAATTTCCGGCGGCAATGGCAGAAACCAAAGGCGACATCACCAATTGAAAAGGATAGTTCCACGGGGCGATAATTAAACAAACGCCCTTGGATTCGTAATAAATGCGATTTTTGGCGAACGGATTGCTTAGCGTTTTGCCAATCCGCTTTGGCGACATCCAATTGCTAATGTTCTTGATTGCAAAATCAATCTCCCCATAAATAAAAAAGAGTTCAGTTACCGATGCCTCAAAATGGCTCTTTCTCAAATCTTTATGCAATGCCGAATAAATAGCTTCTTCGTTTTGTTCGATGGCGTTTTTTAACTTTCGCAATAGCTCAATCCGTTGCAGGGCATTGCTTTGCCTTAACACATACCGATGTGCTTGTTGACTTTTAAATACACAGTCAATTCTGCTCATAAGATTATCACAAAAGCGGGAGAATAATTGTTAAATATAGTTAAACGACAGCAAGATTTCTTATATTTTTAGGCAAATTAGCATTTCGTTAACGTAGTTATAACATCATGAAGAAATATCTGTTTCTATTTTTTGCTTCGTTTTTATCGTTTCAACTTAAAGCACAAACTTTAAAGCCCGATGTTTTTGTGATAGGTAACGGCAATGCGGCAGTTGCGGCAGCTATACAGGCGGCGCAATCGAATGTTAAAACCGTTTTGTTGTTGCAGGCTGGTGGATTTGATATAGAGCCAATAGGAAAAGATTTGCATTCGGGCGTTCAGGCTACTTTTTTGAAAAAGATAAAAGATTTCCAAAAGCAGGGCAAGAGTGTTGAGAGCATTATTGATAGCATAACCGAAATCAATTTCGATAAACAGACAGCCAACCAAGTTTTAACCCAATGGACAGACAGTATTAAAAATCTCACGGTAATTAAAAACGTTCAATGGGTAAAAGCAGATAGGTCTGGAAAAGGATGGGTTTTTAAACTATCAGATGGCAAGACTATAAGACCAGAAGTTTTCGTAAATGTTGCCGACCAAAAATTGAATAGCGTTCTTAAAATTGATGCTTCCGGTTTAAGTTCTTGGGACAAGTTCGATTATCAAAATCCAATCTATAAAACTAACGTAGCCGTAGGAAAAAATATAGACGGAACAACCAATACCATTTTTTCAATGTACCAATTTTTAATTCCCAATCAAGAAAATTTGGTATATGTAATCGACCCTTCGAGTATGTTACTAGGGCAGTCGGCAGGGGCTGTTGCCGCTTATGCAGGGTTTTTTAATCTCAAAACGTCAGAATCAAACCTAAAGAAAATACAGGGAGAACTAGTTGCTTTTAATACCAACCTAATGCCCTTTGCAGATATTGGTTTAAAAGACCCTAATTGGAAAGCCATACAAATGGTGGGCTTAACGGGAGTTTTAAAAGCGGAAGAGGCAAATGGAAAACTGCTTTTTAACGGAGAAAAATTGGTTACTACCGAAGAAATTAAACAGCCTATAAAAGACCATTACTACAAAGCGCAAATTTGGTTTGATGATTATAAGAGCGACATCATTACCATTGGCGCTGCGCTAGATATGATTTGTTATGTGGGCAATAAAGCTTCGGAAAGTACACGTAAAGAGTTAGAAAAGAAATGGAAAACTACCTACGCTTTTACTTCGGATTTTAACGCAGAGCGACAAATTTCGAGGAGAGAGCTATCTGTACTTTTACAGGATTATATGCCGCCTTTTAACGTAACGATTGATAAAACCGGAAAGATTTTGAGATAACGTTACAACATTCTCCCAAAGAGATGCCTTTGGCACAACGTTTCAACCTTCCAACAACAACAAAAAATGAAATTATTTAAATTAAAAATCAGCGTACTTATACCTTTACTAACAGGCACTTTCTTTAGCAAAGCTGATGTTTTTCATGCAGTTACTAATCACAGCTATATTTTTAGCGATGATAAGCCCAATAAGGATAGCGTAATTAAAATTTTGGCTATTGGCAATAGCTTTTCGGAAGATGCCATTGAGCATTATTTGTATGGATTGGCAAAAGCCGGAGGTTATAAGGTAATTATCGGCAACCTCTACATAGGTGGAGCGCCATTAGATTTGCACTGGAAAAATGCACAAGGAAATATAGATGCCTACGAATACAGAAAAATTGGCTTAGACGGTAAAAAGGAACGTTTCCAAAAAACAAATATTGCTAAAGCATTGGCCGATGAAAATTGGAATTATATCAGTTTTCAACAAGCAAGTCCAAAATCGGGAATGTTTGAAACTTATGTAGAACCACTTCCTTTACTGTTTAACTATGTTAAAGCAAAAGCAACAAACCCTAATGTGAAATACGTATGGCACCAGACTTGGGCTTATGCGCAAAATTCTACCCATAAGGGCTTTGCTAATTATAATAAAGACCAAATGCAAATGTACAATGGTATTATAGATGCTTCTAAAAAGGTGATGAAATTAGTCCCCCTTAACTTATTGGTGCCATCTGGAACAGCTATACAAAATGCCCGTACCAAATTAGGTGATACGTTATGTAGGGACGGTTATCACCTTAACCTTAACTATGGTCGGTACACAGCATCATGTACATGGTACGAAGCTGTTTTTAAAGAAAATGTAATAGGCAACACCTACAAGCCCGCAAAAGTTACTGACAAAGAGGCCCAGATAGGACAAGAAGCGGCACATAAAGCCATTAAAAACCCCTATGAGATTTCTGTAATGCGCTAACGCTTTATCGTAATTTCTCCTCGCAACAATAGTTTAATCTAATAGCGTTGGATATTCTGGTGTAAACGCATCATATAAGTTTTATCTACATAAATAGAGAAATTATATAGTTTTTGTCTATGGTGATATTGAGATTAAGTATAGACTTGACGTTGCCTTAGCGTTCTTTTTACACTATCTTTGTATCAAGAAAAAATTTAAAACACTTAATATTATGAGTTACGTAGGTAAAAAATTTCCAAGTATTACTGTTGATGCCATTTCGGAAATGGGCGATAATTTAAAAATCAACATTTTTGAAGAAGCTGTAAACCACAATAAAAAAGTATTATTATTTTGGTATCCAAAAGATTTCACATTTGTATGCCCTACCGAACTACACGCTTTCCAAGCCGCTGTAGAAGATTTTAAACAAAGAAATACAATTATAATCGGCGCATCTTGCGATACTAACGAAGTACACTTTGCTTGGTTAAACACCGCTAAGGATAATGGTGGAATCGAAGGCGTAACTTATCCATTATTGGCCGATACACACAGACAATTAGCGGGTACTTTGGGTATTTTAGACCAAGAAGTTGAGTACACAGAAGAAGGAGAAGAGGTTTTCTCTGGTTCAAATGTTTCTTATCGCGCCACTTACTTAATTGATGAAACTGGAAAAGTATTTCACGAAAGTGTAAACGATATGCCTTTGGGCAGAAACGTAAAAGAATATTTGCGCTTAATTGATGCTTATACGCATGTACAAAAACATGGTGAAGTTTGTCCAGCCAATTGGGAAGAAGGAAAAACCGCAATGAATGCAACTAGAATTGGCGTTGCCGAATATTTAAGCGCTAATTAAGCAACTATTTAAAACAACGGTTGCTTTCTAGCCACCAATTTGTCATATTGAGCTTGTCGAAATGTTTATTCGCTCTTGATTAGCCTTCGACAGGCTCAGCCTGACAAATCAAATAACATTCTTTTTCAAACCATTAACTATGCGATTTCTTAAACTCACACAGGACTGAAAGTAATGTGATTGCATAGCTATTAAATTTTACATCATGTTTTTAGAATTAACAGAAGATAGTTTAGGCCAACACCTTTCAGGCAACAAGAAAGTGATGGTACAATATGCCGCATCGTGGTGTGGCAACTGCCGTATCATGAAGCCAAAGTTCAAGAAACTGGCATCAGAAAATGAAGACGTCGCTTTTTTAATTGTTGATGCCGAGAAATTCCCGGAGTCTAGAAAATTAGCGAAGGTAGATAACCTGCCAACATTTGCAGCTTTTGAAAATGGAGCTTTGGTAAGCCAAATGCAAACTAATAAAGCCGAAGTATTGAACGAGTTGTTTGAAAAAATAAAATAGTTAACCTCGCTCGTCATTCCCGTGAAAACGGGAATCTTAATTCAGTTAAATAATATCTATCGCTTTAGGATGCCCAATCAAGTAGGGGCATGACGCACTGAATAAAAACATTGCATTTAAAAAAATAAAATAGATATGAAAGTTCCAGTAATAAGACAGTTTTTTGAAAACTCAACACCAGAAAAGCTAGAGGCAACTTTAGAAGTTCTAGAGGCTTTCTGTGAATTTAGAGGTGTACACGATGCCGAAGTTGATGTGGCCGGAGAAATGATTACCAACATTTGTGGCGCTTTAGAGGTGCATGAAAATGTAAAAAGTGGCATGGAACCTCGGGAAGCGTTAAATGCGTTTTCGCAAAAAGTAATGGGTTCTATTGATAGGTAGAAAATAAAACCTAATCCATGAATCCCTCTGAGTATTAGCCTCAGAGGGATTTGTTGCATTAAGACAATTTTACTATACGAAAAAGGCCATAAGATGAATTGTGGTTAAAAAGTTTCATTATCTTTATGAGATTTTACAACTTATTTGTTTAACGCATGAATACAAAATTACTTTTTGGAATAGCCGCTGCTTTGATTTCAAATTTATTTTTAGAAAAAACTTCGGCACAGACTACCTTTACACAGAATACACCAATAGTTACTTATGCAAATGGGCCTGGAGACCCATTTCCCAGTACATTAGCCGTTTCTGGGCTTCCCCAATACACTACTAAAGTAGTGGTTAAATTAAATAACGTGAATATTCCTAATATCACTTGTAATCAAGTTTATCTGAAAAGCCCGACAGGAAAAATCGTTTGTTTGTTTTCTAAAAGCGGCCAAGCCTACTTCACATTAGATGGTAATTTGATTTTTGATCAAAGTTCAGCTAATTTACCGCCCGATACCTTCGCTGAACCCTTCGTGCCGGGTACCTATCGTCCTAAAATAAGTAATGCGCAATCGTTACCTGTAGGTACTACAGACAATTTAGTTGCTTTTAATGGAGACAACCCAAATGGGACTTGGAGCCTATATGAGAATGGAATTATAGCACTATCAGATCTAGGAGTAATTGGATCTTGGAGCTTAGAGATTACGGCATCTAATGTTCTGCCAATTTATTTAAAAAGTTTTGATGTTCGTAAGCAAGGCTCTTCTTCCCTTTTAGTTTGGCAAACTACCAAAGAGAAAAATAGCGAGCAGTTTGTAATAGAAAGAAGTATTGACGGAAAACACTTTGAAATGCTCGATAAAATTAAGGCGATAGGAAATAGTGATGAGACAAATGAGTATAGTTATACAGATAGAAAACCTATAATTGGAAGTAATTATTATCGGTTGCGCATGGAAGATAAGGATGGAAGTTTTGAAAATTCTGAAATTAAGGTTGTTGATGTGTCGTTAAATGGCAATTCTGCAATTCAAGTCTATCCTAATCCGGTAAAAGATGAGTTAGTAGTAATCTTTAATCAAATAAGTACGGAAGAAAAAATATCATTATATGACCTCGAAGGGATAGAGGTTTTTAAACAAAGCCTAGAACAGATTGTGGGTGTACAAAAGTTTGATATTAAAAATTTACCTTCTAAAATTTATATTTTAAAGATCGGATCTTATACGCAAAAAATATATAAGCTATAATTGTTGTCTCTACAATTTGCTCCATAAATTGAATATACTAAACATCAATGCTTAGCTTTTTGTGATACGGTAATACTACGTGGAGAGTTATTTCTGTTTACAGAAAATTACAATATCTTTCTATACAAATTATAAATTACCCGTTTATCAAAATCGCTTAGCTCGTGCGAAATATCCGTTTGGATGTAATGGATTTTAAAAGCTTCTATGGCGTAATTTGGACGAACAATATTATAACCAATTACTTTTAATCCCACCATTGGATCGAAATTCTCTGGCACACTGTCCAAAACATCATCATACCATAGTCCATAACCCTGTTGGGCTAAGGTTTTCCAAGGGAAATTTTTCGGGTCGTTTTTGCGTCCGGGAGCATAATCGGCATGGCCAATAAAATTTGTCGCAGGTATACTATATTTTTTCTTTAAAGTTTTCAATAAAGCACATAAGCTATTAATCTGTGCGTCTGTCCAAATATCGGTTGTGCCGTTATTGTCCATTTCTATGCCAATAGAACAAGAATTCATATCGGTAATGCTGCCCCATTTGCCCACCCCGGCATGTTGTGCCCGTAAATAATCGTTTACCATTTGTACTACTTTGCCATCTCTGCTTATCACATAATGGGCGCTTGTTTGTGTTCTGGTAATGGTAAAAGTCTTTAAGGTTTGTGCCAACGAATCTTGTGCGGTATGGTGTATTATCACAAAATTAGGCTTGCGAATGCCCATATTGGTAGTTCCCACAAAATACTGTTCGTTAAACAGCGAATCTATCTGCTGGTTTTCGGGCGGAGTCGCCCTAATAATTTTTGCAAACTCCTTTGCATTGTTTTTGTATATTTTATCGGTTGCTTTGTATTTGTAAGTGCTACAAGCAATTAAAAACAGCAATGTGGAGAATAAGAAAGTAACTGAATTTTTTTGTGGTTTCATTTATGTGGGGATTTAATGTTGGAAGGTTGAAAAATTGTCCCTAAGGAATGCCTTTGGCATAAGGTTTAGTCAAGACTCGTTCAATCATTCAAAACTTAATCATTTAAAATTTTATTGTTTTGTGTCTTTGTGGTTAAATTTGGGAAATTAATTTTTTACTAATTTAGCACATTCACGCAAAAACCCGAAAAAACAATCGCATATGCGCAAATCGAATATAAGCTCAGCTAAAAAAATTCTATTGGGAATAACAATAGCATCATCAATAACCGCTTGCACGAGCAAAAACACCAATCAAGATAATACAACAACGGCTGTTGATTCGTTGCAGGAATATGTAGCACAGCGATTGCCCATTTACGAAAGAGTTAGGCTAACTACCAATTTGAACTTGCTAACCCCAAGTGAACGTAAGGTTTTGCCATTATTGATAGAAGCGGCACAAATTATGGACGAGCTTTTTTGGAAACAGGCCTATCCGCAACGCGATAGTTTGTTGGCTACCATTAAAGACGAAAAAACCAGAGAATTTGTAAAGATTAATTACGGCCCTTGGGATAGATTGAACGGTGATAAACCTTTTGTTGCTGGTATTGGCGAAAAACCGTTAGGTGTAACTTTTTATCCACTGGATATGACCAAGGAAGAATTGGAAAAATCTGATGTGAGAGATAAACAAGGACTTTATTCGGTAGTAGTAAGAGAAAATGGAAAGCTAACTTCTGTTCCTTACCATCTTTATTTTGCTACCGAACTGCAAAAAGCAAGCAGTTTGTTAAAACAAGCGGCGCAACAGACCGATGATGCAGGGCTGAAAAAATACCTTAACCTTAGAGCCGATGCTTTAGTAACAGATGATTATACCGCAAGCGATTATGCTTGGCTAGATATGAAAAACAACGGGCTAGATATCATTATTGGCCCAATTGAAAATTATGAGGATAAATTATTTAATGCCAGAGGGTCCTTTGAGAGCTATGTGTTGGTGAAAGATAAAGAATGGAGCAAGCGCTTGGCGAAATATGTTTCCATGTTGCCAGAACTTCAAAAAGGGTTGCCCGTAGCCGAAAAATACAAAAAAGAAGTGCCCGGAACAGATTCGGAACTAAATGCCTACGATGTAGTGTACTATGCCGGAGATTGCAATGCAGGCTCTAAAACTATTGCTGTAAACTTACCTAACGACGAGAAAATACAACAGGAAAAAGGAACTCGTCGCTCGCAGCTAAAGAATGCGATGAAGGCTAAGTTCGATAAAATTCTAGTGCCAATTGCCAACGTTTTAATCGATGCGGCACAACAAAAATATATTAAATTCGACGCTTTTTTTGCCAATGTAATGTTTCACGAAGTAGCCCATGGTTTGGGCATTAAGAACACCATAACAGGCAAAGGAATGGTACGTTCGGCTTTGCAGGAACAATATTCTTGGCTAGAAGAAGGCAAAGCAGATGTTTTGGGTTTGTACATGGTTACCGGCCTCCTTAAAAAAGGAGAACTAGCAGGCGATATTAAAGACTACTATACTACCTATATGGCTGGCATTTTGCGTTCGGTGCGTTTTGGCGCATCTAGCGCACATGGGAAAGCCAATATGCAATGTTTTAATTTCTTTCAAGAAAAAGGTGCATTTGAGCGTACAGCGCAGGGAACTTATCGCGTAAACTACGATAAATTTGCTGTGGCCATGAATGAGCTAAGTGCAGTAATTTTAACCCTACAGGGTAATGGCGATAAAGCTGCGGTAGAAAAAACACAACAGGAAAGAGGCATTATCAAACCAGAACTGCAAGCCGATTTAGATAAACTGGCTCAAAAGGGAATACCTGTCGATATCATTTTTGAACAAGGAGTAGATTTTTTGGGAATGAAATAGAAAAAAGTAAAAATTTCTTGTAACCTTTTGCAACCCTTTATCGTCTATTCACTATAAACGATTAACAAAGGGTTTTCCCTTTTAAAAAACTAAGCTAACATTTTAGAAACTGAATAAAAAACATGCTTTTGGGCGTGGAAGAATTGTTATGCCCAAATTTTAACGATAAAAACACACACAAATGAAGAAAATATACTTTTTATTAATTGCTTTTTTTGCTTCTGCTACACTTTTTGCGACGGGTAACTACCGAAAGCAAACAGATGTAAACGGCATCGTTTTGGACGAACAACGTAAACCGATAGATTATGCCACCGTAGGTTTGTTCAAGGTAGCGGACTCCTCGTTGGTTAAAACCGCAATGACCACTCCCGAGGGTAAATTCAGTTTTCCAAACATCTCCGCAGGGAATTACTACATTAAAATTAACATGATGGGCTATCAGGTTTATAAAGGTAAATCTTTTACGTTGGCAGAAAGTACAGTTACCCTGCCCGAAATTCTGTTAATAGCCAACAGCAAAACATTAAATACGGTAAGTATTACGGCCGTAAAACCACTTTTAGAGCGTAAGGCAGATAAATTGGTAATGAATGTAGAAAATAGCAGTGTAGCAGTGGGCTCATCAGCGTTGGAAGTGCTGCAACGTGCGCCCGGCGTTACGGTAGACCAAAACGACCGTATCTCCATGCAGGGTAAGCAGGGAGTTTTAATTATGTTAGATGGTAAACAAACCTATATGAGTCAAGCAGATGTAGCCAATTTGCTTAGAAATATGCAAAGTTCCGAAATTGAAACCATCGAACTCATTACCAATCCGTCTTCAAAATATGATGCTTCGGGAAATTCTGGTATCATCAATATAAAAACAAAAAGAGCTAAAACCGGGGGTGCAAACGGGAGTTTTAATGCAGGTATGGCTTATGGCAAAAATCTAAGGGGAAATACCGGACTTAACTTAAATTACAGGAATAAGGGCGTAAACGTGTTTGGAAGCTACAACTTTAACAAAGGAGCAAGAACCAACAGCATAAATATAGACCGTATTTCTAACGGCTTTAATGGCGACCCAGATACTTATTTCTCACAAAAGGGAGGCGATACCCGCGATTTTGATAATAATAACTTTAAAGTTGGTATAGATTTCTTTTTGGATAAAAACAATACGATTGGTGTTTTGGCCAATGGGTATTTAAATAGTAGCAAAGAAGAATCATATAACAGCACTCAAATTGGCAAATCATTTACACAAATCGATTCCATTTTAAATGCAAATAACTATTCTAAATCTAGCTATCGTAACTTCGCTTACAACCTTAATTACAAATCTGTTTTAGATACTGCCGGACAAGAACTTTCTGCCGATGCCGATTATTCAAGATATCACGGTAAGGATAATGCCGAATTGGTAAACGAATACGTGTTGCCCAATGGTTCGCAGAAAAAACCAATTGGTCGCTTGAGAAACAATACGCCGAGCATCATAGAAATTAAAGCGGCCAAGATAGATTATACGCTGCCTATTGACAAAACAACCAAGTTTGAAGCAGGTGTAAAAAGCAGTTGGGTAGAAACCGATAACGATTTACAGGCCGAAGAATGGATGAGCAACACTTGGCAAAACGATGTGCGTAGAAGCAACCGATTTGTGTACAATGAGAATGTAAATGCGGTTTATTCTAACTTTAGCAAACAATTTAAAAAAACCAGCGTGCAATTAGGTTTAAGAATGGAGCAAACCAATTCTAAAGGCCATTTAATTACCACCAACAATATTGTGGAGCGTAGCTATTGGGATTTTTTCCCTACGATTTATATACAGCAAACTTTGTCAAAAAACCACCAAGTGGGTTTGTCTTATGGTCGTAGGATAGACAGGCCGAGTTATGATGCCTTAAACCCATTTATTTTCTATCTGGATCAATATACTTATAATAAAGGAAATCCTTTCTTAAACCCACAATATACTAGTAATTACGAGGTAAATTACACGCTCATGCAAAAGTATTTCCTAAATTTGGGATACAGCGTAACCAATGATGCAATTACCGAAGTAATCTTGCCAGATGCAGAGCAGAAAGCATTGTACCAAACCAATGCCAACATTGCAAAAAACACTACCCTTGCCGCCAATCTCACAGTTCCAGTAAAAATAAAAAAATGGTGGACGATGAACAATAACCTAAATGTTTTCCACTTAGCTTTTGAAACACCAAATTTGGCAGGGCAGGTGCTTAAAACCGGTCAAACTTCATATCAGTTCCGTATGCAGAACAACTTTATTATTATGGATGGTCTAACGGCAGAGCTAAACGGAAATTACGAATCGCCTTTAACTTATGGAACGCTTGATTTAGAGGAAAGAGCTTATGTAGATTTTGGCATCAGCAAAGCGTTGTTTAACAAGAAAGGAAGTTTGAAATTTGCAGTATCTGATGTTTTTGATACCAATAGAACAAGATTAAGTAGCGCCTATCCCGGATTAAAATACAACTTATACCAAAAGAATGAAACACAATTGTTCCGATTGAATTTTAGTTACAGATTTGGTAAAAACGAGATTAAACCTGCCCGTAGACGTTCAACAGGAACAGAGGCAGAGCAAAATAGGATGAAGAATTAAGTAGATGTGGTATTGCTTTTATTCCCAGGCTTCCGAAGTTTTGAAAACTTCGGAAGCCTTAATAAATCACCTCCCAATCAACGAAACTATCAATTCTTCCAGTTCTTCAATATCAAAAGGTTTAGAAAGGTAACTTTCTGCCCCTGCGGTTTCGGCTAAGGCTTTTATATCATTATTGGCCGAAAAATAAATTACAGGAATGTCTTTATAAACCGGATGCTTTTTAAGTTCTTGTGTGGCTGCTATACCGCCAACATCGGGCAACCAATTATCCATTAAAATTACATCGGGCTGGTAATTTGCCACCTGATTAATAATATCGTTTGAAGTAGATGAAGTTTTGGTTTCATAGCCAGCACCCTCTAAAATTAGGGTACATAGTTCTAAAATATCCGTATTATCATCGAAAATGAAAACCTTTTTGCTCATCTTTTTTAATAGTTTGTAGCTAATGAATTGATATAGTTGGCCATTTCTTCTACTTGCAGAATAGCGGATACATTTGCCCTTAAAATGGCCTGTTCGGGCATGTAGGTTACTTGTGCCGAATCTGGATGTTGCACCAATGTAGTGCCTCCATTCTTTTTGGCATAAATTAAGCCGTTTACCCCATCGGCATTAGAGCCCGATAGAAGTAGGCAAACTAGTTTATCACCGTAAGCATCCGCGGCGGTTTGAAATGTAACATCTATGGATGGACGGGAATAATTGATTTTTTCTGAATAATCGAGCGAAAACGTAAGGGCTTTCTCAACCAATAAATGGTAATCGGACGGAGCAATATAAACGTATCCATCCAGTATTTTTTCCTTTTCGTCCGCTTCTTTTACTTTTAACTGTGTTCTGTGGGATAGCAAATTGCTCAAAAGCGAATCCGTGCCCTGTTTACGGTGTACTACAATAATTATGGGAAAATTAATTTTAGGACTGATGTTTGGCAGTATCTTCAAAAGTACATCAAGGCTACCTGCAGAGCCTCCAATAACCAATGCCCCAAACTTTTTCATGCGCTTACTTTCCTCCAAACTTTTTCAGGGCCAATTTTTTTATAGGTAGGAGATATAGGCGAAAAATCAATAGTTTCTTTAGTACCCAACGCCAAATAGCCCGAACTCTCTAAACTTTGGTCAAATAGCTGTAATACACGAAATTGTAAGGGTCTATCAAAATAAATGAGCACGTTGCGGCATAGGATTAACTGAAACTCGTTAAACGACCTATCGGAAACGAGGTTATGTGTAGAAAATATGATTTTTTGCTTTAATTCGCTGTTAAATTTTGCCAAGTTATAATTAGCAGAATAGTAAGACGAGAAATCTAGTGCCCCGCCAGATGCGATATAATTTTCTGAATAGCTTTTCATTTGGCTAAGCGGAAACATACCATTCGAAGCCTTTTCCAGTACTGTAGGATTAATGTCGGTAGCGTAAACGAGCGATTTGTGCAATAGATTAAGTTCTTTGAGGATAATTGCAATAGAATAGGCTTCCTCTCCCGTAGAACAACCGGCCAGCCATATACGGATAAATGGATGGGCATTTAAACTAGGAAGTATTTTGGTGCGCAATAATTTATAAAAGGATGGGTCGCGGAACATTTCTGTAACATTAACCGTAACTCCTTCTACAAAGTGCTTAAAGTAAACATTATCATTTAAGGTTTTGTACCTAAACTCGGCAAAACTAACATGTTTATCTAAGCTAAATAATCTGGATAGCCGCCTTTTTAGCGATGCTCTAGAATAGCCGGTAAAGTCATACCCATGTTGTTCTAAAACATCGTTAATCAATATTTCAACTTGCTCGTCGGTTATTAATCCAGAATAAGGCACTACAAATAGCTATTTAACAGTTTAATCAATTCTTCTACATTAACAGGTTTTGATACGTAGCCCACCGCTCCGGCTGCCAAACAACGTTCACGGTCGCCAAGCATGGCCTGTGCGGTAACGGCAATTACCTTAATATTTCTTAAAAGAGGGTCTTCTTTCATTTTTGCCAATGCTTCATACCCATCCATTTCGGGCATCATCATATCTAAAAGTACTATGCCTATATCGGCATTGCTTTTAATCATTTCAATACCTTCTTTGGCACTGTTGGCAGCCAAACAATTATACTTTTTAGCAGTTAAAACAGCTTTTAGTGCAAAAATGTTTCTGCTATCGTCATCAATAATTAAAATTTGTTTTTGTGGGGTCTCCATAATCGAGCTTAATTAGATTTTATCGTAAAGCCAAACTCTTAACAATGATATTAATTGGTCTATGTCTACCGGTTTTGAGATATAATCCGAAGCTCCGGCAGCGATACATTTTTCTCTGTCGCCCATCATAGCTTTGGCTGTTACCGCTAAAATGGGAAGGTTTTTGTAAGCCGGCATGGTTCTAATTTGCTTTGTTGTTTCGTATCCATCCAGTTCGGGCATCATCATATCCATTAGTACTACATCTATTTTGGGGTTTTCTTCTATGGCGGCTAGCGCTTCTTTTCCGTCTGTTGCGGGCAGTACCCTCATTTTATGAGCTTCTAAAGCCTTGGTTAAAGAGTAGATATTTCTAACATCATCATCGGCAATAAGTACTACTTTGTTTTTTAGCACATCGGTTAGATTTTGCAGTGTTTCGCCTTTAATTTCTTTGCCTTTACTTCCTTTTTCTTCTACCAAGTGTAAAAACAAAGCGGCTTCATCTAAAATTCGCTGATAAGAATGGGCCGTTTTAACCACGATAGAATCTGCATATTGCTTTATCCGGCTTTCTTCTCCCTTAGAAAGGTTTTTTCCTGTAAATATAATGATGGGCAAATTCTCCAAGCCTTCGCTTTTTTTAATGATTTCCAATGTGTCGTAAGCATTTTTATCGGGGATGCCCATATCTAAAATAACGCAGTCTACCTCTTTGCCTTGTAGTGCCTCAATGCTATCGTGAATGCTCGATGCTACAATAGTCTGCAAATTAGCAGTACTTAGGAAATGACTCAATGCTTGTGCATGTTGTTTATTTTCTTCAACAATCAGTACCTTTTTGGGGTTTTTGCTTAGGGCGTTTTCCAGTTTTTCGAAGATCTGCTTCATGTGCTCCAAAGCAAAAGGCTTGTTAATAAAATCAACCGCACCTTTTTGTAGGCTTTGGCGTTTTGCCGATAACGATGACATGATGTGTACAGGAATTGGCTTGGTCAACGGATTTGATTTTAGCTCGTCCATTACCTGCCAACCATCTTTAATAGGAAGCTGTATATCTAACAGAATAGCCAAAGGATTGTATTTTTGGGCCATTTCTATTCCCACATCACCACGAACGGAAACTAAGCCTTTGTAATCTCTCTTTCTGGTAAAATCTAGCAAGGTTTTTGCAAAAAAGGTATCATCTTCTATAATGAGAATGATTTTATCGCCCGGGGCTAAGTTATTTCTATCATCGTCTATTTCCGCAGGTATTTTTTCTACAATGAAACGTTCTTCTACATGCTCTGCGTGTTGTTCTGTTTGATTTTCTACGATGGCTTTTTCTTCTTCTCGCAAATCTGTAAACAAAGGCTCTCCATCTTGCTTAAAATTAGCGGGAATAATCAGGGTAAATGTACTACCTTCATTCTCCTTGCTTTCTAGCTTAATAGTTCCCCCCAATAACATGGCCAATTGCTTGCTAATGGAAAGCCCCAGACCTGTGCCCCCAAACTTGCGACGGGTAGAGCCATCTGCCTGTTGGAATGCCTCAAAAACAAGCGCCTGTTTTTCTTTGGGAATGCCAACTCCAGTATCGGAAACGGCAAAGTTTAACATGCCGTTTTTAGAATTATAACTTATTGATAAACCTACCTTACCTTTTGCAGTAAATTTAAATGCGTTGGATAGCAGGTTTTTTAATATCTGCGATAGGCGCATTTTATCGGTGGTGAAACTTTCGGGAGTATCTCCGGAGACACCAATCACCAAATCTAAATGTTTGTCTTTTGCAATTGGCATAAATAGCGACCTAATGTCGGCAGTAATTTCTTCTACTCGTACTTCGCTGATTTCAAGCTCCATTTTGCCGGCTTCTATTTTAGAAAGATCCAAAATCTCATCGATTAGGCTTAACAAACCTTGTCCCGAGCTTTGTATTACCGATGCGTACTCTGTATATTCTTTTTCCAATTGCTCGCTTTCGGCCATCAACTTAGAAAGCAATAAAATAGAATTTAGCGGAGTGCGCAGTTCATGCGACATGTTGGCCAAAAACTCCGATTTATAGCGGGTACTTTGCTCCAGCTGCTCTGCCTTTTGCTTTATTTCCAAGTTACGCTCTAATATTAATTGGTTACGTTCTTCTAAGAGGGCACTTCTTTCTTCTAATTCTTGGTTGCTCTGTAGCAGCTCTTCTTGTTGTACTCTTAATTCTTCTTCCGATGCCTGTATTCTTTGGGTTTGGGCTTCTAGTTCGGCATTTAGGGCTTCCAGTTCGGTATGTTGTGCCTGCAATTCTTCCGCTTGCGCTTGGGTTTCTTCTAAGAAATCCTGTAATTTTTTTCTGTTTTGTGCCGCATTAATGGCAATGCCTATATTGGTTGAAATGTTATTCATGAAATCGAGCTTCCGCTGCGTATAGGTACTAGTGGAAGCCAACTCGATAACGCCCAAAGGAAGACCATTTCTTATGATTGGAAAAGCAACTACGCTTGTTGGTTTGGTTTGCCCGGTAGCATAGCTAATGGTAGCTTCGTTATTTGGTATTTTTTCAATTAAAAGCAATTTTTCGGATTCAAATGCCTGTCCGGCCAATCCTTCGCCAATGGTTATTCTATTTTTCTTTTTGTCTAGGGCGTAACCCGAGGTAAGGTGCAATAGCTGGTCTTCTTCTAAAATATAAAAAGCACCTACAAAACTCTTGGTATGGTCTATTACGGCTTCGAGAACATCTTTACAAAGCGTAGGTACATCTTTATCGCCAACCATTTTATCATTTAGTGTGGCAACACCGGTCTGCATCCAATCTTTGTCTTCTAATTGCGTAAAAGAAGATTGTAGTGCTTCGGCCATAGTGTTTAATGAGGTGGATAGTACGCCAAGTCCATCTTTAGAGCTTTCGTGAAGCCTAACTTTATAATTGCCAGTAGAAATTTGGTGGGCAATACTTTTTATCGTGTCTATTCTTTTGGCCGTATCTTCGTTAACTTGTTGTAGTTGTTGATAGAGCGAAACCCTTTCGTTAAACTCGCCACTAACTTTTCTATAAAAAAAGATGGTACTTAATAACGATAATATAGCAGCTAATATAATTAATAGCGGCGCATAGCCAGATAGCGTGTTCATTTCTGCCATTTTACTATGTAGCCACCGTCTTTCTTCTGCCCTAATTTCCCTAATGATTTGACGGGCATTGTCCATGTAATCTTTCCCTTCTAGCAATGCACTTTCTTGTATTGGCCCTTTGTTTTTCTTAATTTCTATGGTGCTAGTTAAAATCTCTACCCTTTTATCGATAATGTTTTTAAGATCCGTTAATTTTTGCTGTTCAAAAGCATTGTCTTTTGTGCTAAGCATTACCTTTGCAAAAAGGGAATCGGTTTTGTTCTTGCTGTTGGTATAGGGTTCTAAAAAAACCGGATTTCCGGTTAACAAAAAGCCGCGTTGACCCGTCTCGGCATCTTTGAGTGTCGATACAATATTGTCCACATCATTGATAATGGCGTTGCTTTCTACCACTAAATCGGCACTTTTAATGAGATTTTTGATACTGATGTAAGAAGCCGTAGAGCTAATGATTAACAGGAATAGGGAAATTCCCAAACCAATGCGTAAGTTAGTTTTTAAGGATAGTTTCATCTAAAAAAATTAAGTATTAAACCTTTTACTTAACTGTATTGTTCTATGGGTATAGTAAAATAAAATTCAGAGCCTTCGCCATAAACCGAGCTAACGTTAATTTGGCCTCCATGTCGTTTTATTATTTCATAACAAATGTAAAGCCCAATACCTAAACCTTGAAAGCGCTGAGATGTTTCCTCTACGCGATAAAATTTTTCGAAGACTCGTTTTGCTTGATCTGGCTGCATTCCAATTCCGTAATCTTTTACACCTATATATAGTTCATTGTTTTCTAGGCTAACATTTAATAATGCTTCGGTGGTTCCGGGAGAATATTTAATGGCGTTGGTCAAAAAATTAACAATTACTTGCTCAATACGCATTTCGTCGCCATAAACTTTTGTGTTGACCGTTCCGTTTTTGATAATTCTAAAACCTGGATTAGATTGATGGATAACCTCGATAATGCCATCCAACAATTGGTCGATATCAAAGTATTGTTTGTTGAATTTAAGTTTGCCGCTCTCTATTTTAGAAATGTCTAGCAAATCGGCTATAAGGCCATTTAATTTTTCCAATTGGATTTGGGCCTTCGCCAGATGTGATTTTACCACTTGGATATCGCCTCCCTTGTTCAAGCCTCTTTCCAACAATTGGATATAGCCTTTTACGCTGGTTAACGGTGTTTTAAGTTCGTGGCTGGCAATACTGATAAATTCGTCTTTTTTGCGTTCTGCTTGCTTTCTAAACTCAATTTCTTCCAATAGTGCCTTTTGTGTCTCGTTAAGTTTTTGGCTTTGCTCGTAAATACGGTAAAAGGTTTTTATTTTTAATAACAAAATGTTGATGTCTACGGGCTTGGTGATGTAGTCCAAGCCACCGGAAGAATAGCCTTTTGCTATAAACCTAAATTCGGTATTGGCTGCGGAAAGGAAAATAATAGCGGTTTCTTTAGCTTTACTGTAACCAGATATTGCTTCGGCAACTTCGAAGCCATCCATTTCGGGCATCTGTACATCTAATATGATAAGTACATATGAGTTTTTGAGCACTTTTTTGAGTGCTTCTTTACCCGAGTTGGCGGTATCTACCTCAAAGCCATGCTTTTCGAGGACATTTTTTAGAGAGATGAGATTCTCTGGAGTATCGTCAACAAGTAAGATCATTCTCAAATGTAATTAAAAATGATCGGATAAAAATTTTATTTACAACTTATGGTTTTGATAAAAAAGCGTTCAGCAACGGATTACAATATTCCATACCAAGCTGGACAAATGATGGCAAAAAGAAAATAAGAGACAATCTAAAATGTTTCTACTTTTAGTGTAATTCCACCTTGGACTACCAAGTTAATTTCCCATATGCTGTAAAGCCTGTTTCAAGTCTTTTTTAACATCTTCTGGCGTATTGGCACTAGCTAACATGGTATTTGCTGTTTCTTTAAACTTATCTGTTTGTTTGGTTTTGATATAGATAATTGCTTTTACAAAATCTTTCAAATAAGTCAAATCGGCTTCTTTAGCGGGAACACTAATAGTATTAAACTTTTCTAAATAAGTATCTAACTTACCTTCTTCATATAAAACCGGGCCGAAGCTCATCATAGCATTACATACCTGTTGGTAATCTACTTTAGCAGGGTTATTTAAAATTTCACTAAAAGCCGCCAAGGCAGATTCCATTTCTTTGTTTTCTAAGAAATATTGTGTCTTAAAATAGTTGTACACAAAAAAAGAACGTTCTGGAATGTACTTGTCCAAAATTCCCTTGATTGCTGTAAAATCTAACTCATCAGTAACCTGTACTTCTTCTGATAAAGCAAATTGAACAGCTAAACTTACCAATCGCTCTTCAAAATCATCATCGGTATACTTGCCTTCCCTTAATACTTTAGTCTTATTTTGTTTGAAATAGGCCAAATCCTTTTCTTTTGGCAAGGTAAAGGCGTAGTTCATCACAAGGTCAATTAAATCAGCATCGCCCAATATATCTGTTTTGGCAGATAAAAAATCTTTGCTGATATAACCAAAATCTTCGTCTTGTAGCTCAACCGCTTGCTTGGCAAATTTTACAAATTGTGCGTTGTTTAGCTTAAGAGCATTTTTCTTTAGGGTATAATATTGTGTTTCCGGATTTTTTGCTGTTTTTGCCAATTCCAAAAATTCATCGGCAGTTAAAAAACCAACTCCTTTGTGCAGCATTACGCCATCAGGATTAATGAAAACTAAATTCGGATAGGCGGAAACATAGTAGCGGTCTGCCAACATCGAGCCTTCGCCTTTTTCCATATCGTACTTTACGTTAATGAAATTGGCGTTATAAAAATCGGCCACCGCCTGGTTGGTGTACGTTTCTGCATCCATTTGCTTACATGGCCCACACCAAGTAGCATAAGCATCTAAAAAGATAATCTTATTTTCTTTTTTTGCTTGTTCAAGCACCGAAATCCAAGTAGGATTTTCCAAAAATTTAATCTCGGCAGCATTTACCGAAAATGTTATCAATAGCAGACAAGCCGCCAACAACCTCTTTACCATACAAATAACAGCTTAGTTCCCTAAAGTTAATCTTTTATTACCTCAATACCAATATCACTCACTCCTAATAATGGATTGTCACGCATATTTTGCTCAATTTCAATGCTATATTTTCCAGTATCGGCAAAATGATGGTTTTTAAGCAGCGGAAAAGTATAGGTGTACAAATCTCCCGAACCCTTGCCCAGCCATTGCCCATCTTCTTTGGCCAGTTTAAATTGATAGCGCACTTTTTTTCGCCTTTTGGCGTCCTTAAGCGTTGCCAATACATACAAATTAGAATATCTGTATTCGGTATTTATACGCAACTTAAAATTTACCCGATAAGGTTTTGAAACATCTGTAATATCAAACTCGGCCTTTGTCGTATTGGCGTACAGCCATTGGTTTTCTGCAATGCTTTGGTTGGTATCTATTACAGCATTAAAATTACAGCCAAATAGCGTAAACAAAACGAGTACAAACGACAACTGTTTCTTAATCATTGTTTTTATCTGGTGATTGCTCCCTGCCCCTGTTTCTATTACGGTTTTTATTCCTGTTGCGGTTATTGCGCCTTTGTTCTTGATTTCCGTTTTCTGCCTGTGGTTTCTGCACATTTTCGTTAGCTTCAACGGGTTTTTGTTGCGGCCTATTATCTTGCCGCGGCTGATTTCTTTGACTTTGTTCTTGGGCAGGTCTATCTTGAGGCTTCTGTTGTGGCCTGTTTTGATTTTGTTGCCTTTGAACATTTTGGTTGCCACCTTGACTAGTTCCGCCTTGATTAGCCTGTGCCTTATTTCTATCGCTTCGCTCCCTATCTCCACGCTCTCTATCGTTTCGGCCACGGTTGCGGTTATTTCTATTGCGGTTTTTATCGTCTAAACGGGTTAAACTATCTTGCCCCACTACATTTTCATAATCGTGAACTTTCTCTACTACGGTAGTGGTTTTAAGCTCAACCGCTTCGTCTTTCAAGTTGCTTGGTTTCTCACCACGCTTGTTCATCGCCATGATTTCCTTTACACGGTCAACTTTTAAAGGAATCCAGTCTTCTTGATTGGCATAGCTGAACCACATCAGTTTTTTAAAGATGTCGGTTTTTTGATGACGGGCTACGCCGATTTCTGTTTGCAATGCTTCAATTCTATCTGGAATGTCTTTTAAAGCATCCAAATAAGTATCTAGTTCGTAGTTTAGACAGCATTTTAACTTGCCACATTGCCCAGCCAGTTTTAGGGTATTTAGCGATAAGTTTTGATAGCGTGCCGCAGCCGTAGAAACGGTTTTAAAGTTGGTTAACCAAGTAGAGCAGCACAATTCGCGACCGCAAGAACCGATACCGCCCAAACGCCCGGCTTCTTGACGCATCCCAATTTGGCGCATTTCGATACGGATACGAAACGCCTCTGCCATTTTTTTAATCAGTTCCCTAAAATCTACTCTACCTTCAGCGGTATAAAAAAAGGTCGCTTTTGTTCTATCTCCCTGATAATCTACATCGCTTATTTTCATGGACAGCTTTAAATCCAATGCCAACGTACGGGCTTTGTGCATGGTTTCCCATTCCAAGCCTTTAGCGATTTTCCATTTTTCTACATCGGCTTCGGTAGCCTTTCTGTAAACCTTACGTGTTACTTGGTCGATAAGCGTTTTTCTACGCTTTAACTGTGTACGCACCAATTCGCCTGTTAGCGAAACGTGACCAATATCGTATCCTCCAGTTGGGCCTTCAACAGCAACCAACTCACCGATTTCTAGATAAATATCATCGTTGTTTACAAAAAACTCCTTTCTTGAGCCTTTAAATTTAACTTCGATGATTGGAAAAGGTTTATAATTAGATGGCATATCTAAATTAGACAGCCAGTCGTGTACTTCCATTTTTTGGCAACCTCCAGTAAGGCAAGAGCCATTACTTTTGCAGCCAGCGGGGGTGCAACCACCTCCCGTCGAGCAACTTCCACATCCCATAATTACGTATATATATATTGAGTCCCTTTCGGGAGCGTTTTAAACTTTATAATTTTTACCAGTTGTAAAGATACATCTAAAAACAGAATTTTCGGATTCGCATTACGCTCGATATGGTAATGTGCCTTCTCCAACTCGTTAATTAGTGCTTCTACCATCGGCATGTTCAGCACTGCTGATAGTTTTTTAGCCACTTCAAAATGTTGAGGGGGCAATTTTACCAAGGCTTCAGCTCCGCTAAGCAACAAACCGCATTCTCTTAAAAAGTTGATGCCATATTTGATGAAATTCTTTTGGTTTTCCCTGCCCCAACTTGCCGCCGTTTCGGTAAATGCCATCATATCTGGCACTCTGTTGCCGTACGCCATGCGCAACCACTCTGCAAAATAGCCCGCGTTGTTGTTCACTTCGTCGGCCAATAGCGAGTTGGCTTCTATCAAATTGCCATCTGCCAAAAAGCTGTATTCTTCCGCTTGGTTTTCTGATAGATTAGCTTTATCTATCAAATATTGTTTAACTACTTCATCCGCTAGTTTAGGTATTTTAACAATTTGTGTCCGCGATAAAATAGTAGATAGAATTTGCTCCTGATTTTGCGCCACCAAAATAAACAGCGTATTTGCAGGCGGTTCCTCAATAATTTTCAGCAAGGCATTTCCCTCTCTATCCAAATATTCGGGCAACCACATAATTAGCACTTTGGTATCTGCCTCAAATGCCTTGTAACTTAGTTTTTTGATGATATCATGCGCTTCGGCAATGTTAATGTTGGGCTGCTTGTTACCCGCCTCTAAGTTGGCTCGCCAAATATCTAAATTAAAGTAGATGCTTTTTTGCATCATTCCCCGCCATTCTTCTAGGTAGTTTTTGGCAACATCTTCCTTTCCATTAGCAAAAAACGGATAGGAAAAATGCAAATCGGGATGTATTAAACGCTCGTATTTTCGACATGACGAACATTCGCCGCAACTATCGTTCGCAGTTTTTTGTTGACAGTTGATGTATTGGGCGTAGGCGATAGCCAACGGTAAAGCCCCGCTTCCCTCTGGTGAAAGAAAAAGTTGTGCATGGCTTATCCTATTCTCGGCAACGGTTTGTAAAAGATGTTGCTTTACCGCCTCTTGTCCAATAATCTCTTTAAACTGCATTGGTGCAAAATAAGAAATAGATTTGAGATGTGGTAAACAGTTAGCAAGATTAAGTAGAACGGCTATCTCATATTTTAAATCCCAAGCTCATACGAAAAATTTTGAAGTTCTTTTAGCTTATATTGTATGCTGGTTTCCAGTACTGAATGGTATCAGTATATGAAGATTGATTAATCATGTCAACACAAAAGGCTGTTTTTGCGCCTGTGATTACATTTGAATCTGGTAATTTATTTTCAGTTACACTATCATAAAAATCTTTTAAAGCATACCATGTACCGTCTTTGGTACGTTCATTTAATATCGGAATACCCCCATCTTTATTCCATCCAATCTTCGACGCTCCTGTAACTCCGTCTACTGTCTGTAAAGCTTTTACCGCTTCTTTTTCGGGATAAAAAGCGCCTTCATTTACAAGCAGGGAAATAGTTCCCTTAGAGCCTTTTATCTTAAAAAGATACCCCTCTTTTTTATTAGCACAAGTAGCTCCAAAAGTTCCTATCATTCCTGCATCTTTATAGCGCAGAACAGCTTGCAGATTATCAAAAGTTTCTCTTCCATCTTTATAAAAATCTATCCCTCCGGTTGCAAATACCTCTTGCGGATTGGTTTGCTTTTGATATATTTTATAAACGACATGTGATCAATTGGTAAAAATAGCTATGCAAAAGACCGGCTGTATTGAAACCGCCAAAGAACTGGTACAAGATGTATTCATTGACGTTTGGCAACGTAAAAACGATTTTGATTTAAACCAAAATATCAATGGCTATATTTATACTTCTCTTAGAAATAAAATATTCAATTATTATAGACGAAAAGTTGTAGAGGATAAATATCAAAACCATTTGGTTAATCATACTCAACATTCTGAAACCATAGATAATTGGCTGCACAACAAGGAACTAAGCCAATTAATAACTTCAAGTATAAACCAATTACCAGAACGTTGCAAAATGGTTTTTATACTAAGAAGAGAGGAGAATCTTAGTAATAAAGAAATATCAGAAAGGCTAAATATTTCTGCCAATACCGTAGAACAACACATGCGAAAAGCATTAAGTAGGTTAAGGACTTCACTTGCCCATTACCTTGCGTTAATAGTTGCATTTATATTTCTTTAAATTATGAATTGATGGGGATTCATCTCCTGCGATAGTTATTCATTAACTTGTATTGCTTCTCTGATAAGCGCCAAAAACACCTACTGTCTTATTACCCCGTTTTTTGGTGCAAATCGGGTATTCTGTGGGACTCTAAATTTAAAATTGGCAAGCGCAGTTTGCAGATAACCAATTAAACATCCTTAGTTTTTGACTCCTGATTCTCAACTCACTCTTTTCTGCTATATTTGAACGCCCAAATCCTATTTATAAAATCCTTGCTTATGCAAAAATTGGTTGTTATATTTTGGCTTGCCTTTATGTTACTATGCCCGTGCACCATAAAAGCCCAACATATAACCATTAACCGCATACTGGATGCCTGGAAAACGGACGATACCACACAGACCCATGAAGCCGAAAAAACCTACAAAAGCATAAAATCCATTCCAAATGCCACCTTGTTTATTCAGCAAAGGGACATGCTCGCCCACTGGATTAAAGAAAATCCGGATACACGGCTGGAAATCCGTTTCATGATGTACGATATAGTGGGCCGCTACGACTTTCACCTGCCTGTTACCAAAACAGATTATCAAAAAATGCGCTGGGCCATTGCAAAAGTACATGCGTTAAAAGACGAGCAACTTAAAGCAGAGCTTTATGCTTTATATGCCCAGCTTGATTTTGAAGGCGGGGCGCATTTTCTGCTTTACAACCTCAAGGCATTGGAACTTCAGCGAAAATTGGGCTTTCATCTTTTTTCCTTTGTGCATAACCGGTTTTTTAACATCAGCTATTCGCTTTACCATATCGATGATTTTAGGCAAAGCATCCTTTTTGGCAGGGAAGGTCTTAAATTCAAGAATGTAGAAATTGATAAGTGGGATCCGAGGGTTTATATCTTTATGTTGGACATTGTGGGCGCTTCTTACCTGCACTTGGGGATGCCAGATAGTGCCAAATACTATTACGGGCAAATTATTGACACCTTAACAAAAAAGCCAGATAAACAGGCATACGTACAAAACCTTTGGCTGGCCATAGCAAAAGGGAATATAGGCCATGCCCTTATTATGCAGCACAAAGAGGCAGAAGGGTTACCTTTGGTAGAACAATCTTATCGTTATTTTACCGATGTACAGGCTTATAACAACATCGCCATTTTCGGCAATGTACTGGCACAGGAAAATGAGCGGCACCAACGTTACGGGCATGCCTTAAGTATATGGAAACTGGCCCGACATGCGGCCGTTACAGGTGCTGTACCTTCACAAGAAATAACAGCTTTAGCTGGCATGGCCCTATGTTATAAACAACTTAAAATGCCCGATAGCGCCTATAAATACTATTCGCTGTACTATCGTAAAAAAGAGGAAAGAAGCAATTTTATCAACGCACAAAAATTGTCTAACCAAAGAGCAAAAATAAGGTTCGATGATTTGCAGAGCCACCTCGAAAATACCACCTTACGTTTGGCCAAAGAAAAAACGACCAGAAATTTTATACTTTTGGGCATTTCGCTGCTAACCATAATTGGACTTTTGCTGTACAACCATCAACGGCTAAAAGCAAAATACAAGGCGGCGCAATTGGAAAGAGAGCGCCAACAGGCAGAAAATGAAGCCGAACAGGCAAAGGCGCAAATTAAAACGTTTATTGCCAATATAAGGGAAAAAGAAGAACTGATCAACCATCTTAAACAGACCATAGATAAAAATTATATAGCAGAAAATGGCCAAAAACAGGTCATGTTGGATAACCTGCAAAGCCATGTGCTATTAACAGACGGCGAATGGTATAAATTTAGGGAAGCTTTCCAAAAAGCACATCCATTGTTTTTACCTCAGCTCAAAGAACTTATGCCCAACCTTAGCCCTGCCGAAGAACGTTTGGCCAGCCTGCTCAGCCTACAGCTCAACAATCTGCAGATTGCCAATATCTTGGGCATTAGTGCAGATAGCGTAGCCCGCAGCAAACGCCGTTTGAAACAACGCATACTCTTGCCTCCAAACGAAGCGCTGGAAGATTTTCTCTTTAAGCTCAACAGCCTAAACCTTGGTTGATGGTCAAGCCAACGGCTTGTAGTCTATTTCCTTTCCCGTCCCGTTAGCCATCGGGAGGTCTGAACAAGTAATGGGTTTAATTAATCATCAGTTAAATTGGGTGATTAGGGCTTGGGCAACTGCCACTTTAACTTTTATACTTCCTATTACTTCTCTTTAGGGGCTGAAGGTATTTGTCCGCGTTTTTGTCCGCCCCAAAAGCTTGCATCCTGCATTTTCACTGTTAAAATTTGTACATGGATTTGAAAAAGACAGATAGAAATATTTGGATACCCGTCATCATTATCGTTGTTGCGCTGGTATTAATGTTGGGCGTTTGGTTCTTTTTCGAGTTAAAACTGAAACCATAAAACAATGTTAAAACTTCCTACTTCGGAGCAAAAATTTATAATTATGAAAAGATTACTACTATTAGCCCTTATTTTTCTTGGCCTAAAAAGTCTCGCCCAAACTCCCGATGCCAACGGCAGAATATATGTGAATGCCAGTATAACTGGAGGAACCGGAAGTGGAAATACATGGACAAATGCTGTCTCCAACCTGGTAGATGTGGTTAGCGCAGCTAAAACCAACGCCTCCATTAAAGAAATATGGGTAGCCCAGGGAACATATTATCCCTCCCTTACATCCAATAGGGATGATTTTTTCTACATTACACGAAACGATCTAAAACTTTACGGAGGATTTGCTGGCACAGAAACCCTACTTAGCCAGAGAAATATTTCTACCAATATTACCATCCTGAGTGGCAATCTGGGAAATCCGGCATCAACAAGCGATAACAGCTACCATATTATGGTTATTGATGCATTAAATACGCCTATTGATAACTCTACACAGATTGATGGGTTTACTTTTCAGGACGGCAACGCCAGTGCAGGAAGTGTTTTAGATGATTATTTTCCTAGATATTCTGGTAGTGCTATTTTGGTCTATCCTTCAGACTACAACAATTCCCCACTTATCAGCAATAATATCTTTAAAGACAATTCCCAATACCAGTCTGGGGCATTGTCCATAGATAGGAATACAGCATCAAGCAATGCTACAAAGGTCCAAAACTGTTATTTCTATAATAATTATTCCAAATATGCCGGTGGTGCATTAAGCGTACTCAATTATTCAGAAACAGACAATTCAAATGTTGAGATTACGGATTGTATTTTCGAGGAAAATATTGTAGATAATACTTCGCAAGGAGGTTCTACCGGAGGCACGGGAGCCGCAATAAGGGCATATACCTATGGTGGAGGAAATAATGTAACCATTAATAGGAGTAAATTCATCAACAACAAAATAGGGAGTAATACTTCCTATTCCGGAACTTATAAAGGTACTGCTATTGCCGCTGGTAACGGTTCTACTGTAATAGTAGTTAATAGTCTGATATATGCCGATGAAATCTACATTCCTTTATACAACAGTTCCTCTTCTCTTACATTTATCAATTCTACGGTCTACAATCCAGATGGAGGCACTTTATTGGCTACAACATCTCCGGTACTCAATTCCATACAGAATTCTGTTTTTTGGATGGGGGGCAATTCCGTAGATGCCATAGATGGTTCAGGGACCACTGTTACCGCAGCAAATTCCGTTATTTTTCCCAAATATAATGTTACGCTCAACGGCAGCAATATTTATACTTCCAATCCTTTGTTTACCGATATTGCCTCGGGAGATTTTACCCTACAAAGTGCCAGCGCCGCCGTTAATATGGGCAGTAATATACTCTATACCAGCAATGGTGGCAGTCTTAACGATACAGACCTTGCCGGAAACGACCGCATAAAGGGCGGCAGCATAGATATGGGAGCTTATGAAAGTCCTTACAACCCTACACCAATACCCGATGCTGCGGGCATAGTTTATATAAAAAAAGGCGGCACAGGTAATTTTAATGGCAGCAGTTGGGCAAACGCCGCGCCCGAACTGGCCGATGCCCTGATAGCCGCCAAAAACAACACCTCCATTAAAGAAATATGGGTAGCTAACGGCACTTACAAACCATTGTATAGCCCTGCCGATAACAACTTTGGCAATGCCGATGGCAGCAATAACTCCTTTTTAATGGTAAAAGACGTAAAGTTATACGGAGGTTTTGAAGGCACAGAGACCAATATTGCGCAACGTGTGGCAGTTCAAAGCTCTGGCACTATCCTTAGCGGCGATATAAACGGTGATGATGTGATAAGCGGCTCGGGAAGTACACTTAGCATAAACAACAACACCGAAAATGCCCATTTTGTAGTAATGGCAGTTGGCCAAACGGGCAATATGACAATGGATGGTTTTACTGTTGAGGGAGGGTATAACGTTTATGACGGCAGTTCGCCCAATAGCGTAACAGTAAATGGAAATGTCGTTTATTTTGGTAGTGGAAGCGGTATTTATATCAATGCAACAGAATTATCGGATAAAGTTGCCATAAACAATTGCCATTTCAGGCACAATGATGGTGCAGATTATGGCGGCGGTGCCCTTTTTGTCTGGAATACAGAAAGCTTAACGATTTCCAACTGCATATTTGAAAAGAACAGGTCTACAACCTCCAACGGACAGGGAGGGGCAATCTATAACAGTTCATCCATTATTACTGTTACCAATTCTCTTTTTACAGGCAACAGAGCAGACTATCAAGGCGGCGCAGTTTTCACAAACTACAATTGCACATTTATTAATTGTACATTTTCAGAGAACTATGGTGGTACAAGGGGGCACGTACTAAGAAGAAGCAGTGGAACTATAAATTTCTATAATTCTATTCTTTGGAACGCCGGCGCCGCAGCCAACAGTATGGTATCAAATGGTAGCACATCCAATATGAGGCTTACCAACTGTATCATCAGCAACCAAACTACAGGCTATGGCACACAAACCATGGGCAGCAACGCTACTTCCGATCCTCTTTTTACCAATGCAATTAATGGCGACTTTACGCTGAAATCCACTTCTCCTGCCATAAGCACAGGAAGCAACAGCCTGTTTACAGGATTAAATGTCGATACTAAAGACTTAGCAGGTAACACACGTGTTTACAATTATGCCAACGGTGGGATCATAGATATGGGTGCTTACGAATATCAGGGAGAAAACACACTTACGGTAAACCTGCTTAGCTTTACCGCAACAGTACAAAACAACAGCGCAAAATTGGAATGGCAAACCGCTTCGGAAACTAGCAATAAAGAGTTTATAATTTACCGTAGCGGCGATGATAAAATATTTGTTAGGTTGGAAACGGTGAGTAGCGGTAGTAGTGGCAGTTACAGTTACATAGACAAAACCCCACTAAACGGCAACAATTATTACAAACTGGTACAAATAGATAACGATGGTAGGGAGACAGAATTAGGCGTTAGAATCCTAAACTTTGGTCTTCCGACTTCGGACATCCAACTTTTCCCAAATCCCACAAACAGCAAAACAACCGTAACCTTTACATCGGGCAAATACCACTCGCTAAGTTTAACAAGTGTTGAGGGCAGAATTTTAAAAACCATTACGTTAAATCCTGCACAAACGGCAATGGAGTTAGATTTATCGGCTTATCCATCTGGCATTTATTTTGTAAGACTGGCAGGAAACGGACAGACAGAAAGCAGGAAAGTAGTGAACACCCCCTAACCCCCTATAGGGGGTTAGGGGGTGTTTTGTGTTCTTAGTGTCTTTGTGGTAAACAAATCTAAAATCGTTCCTAAGGAATGCCTTTGGCATAAAATCTAAATTTGTATTTTTGCCGCTTAAACATTTTAATAAATATGTTAAGAACAACTACTTGCGGTGCTTTGAACCTCGAAAATTTGGGCGAAAATGTAACCTTGTGCGGCTGGATGCAAAACTCTAGGGATTTGGGCGGAATGACTTTTATCGACATCCGCGACCGTTATGGTATTACCCAATTGGTATTTAACATGAACGATAATGCCGATTTGTGCCAGCAAGCCCGCGAACTTGGCAGGGAATATGTGATTAAAGTGAGCGGTACAGTAGTTGAGCGCACCAACAAGAACAAAGAAATCCCAACGGGGGATATCGAAATAAAGGTTGCTGCTTTAGAGATATTAAATGCTGCTAAATTGCCTCCTTTCTTAATTGCTGATGAAACCGACGGCGGCGATGATTTGCGCATGAAATACCGTTATTTGGATTTGCGTCGTAACCCGGTGCGAAACAACATGGTTTTACGTCATAAAATGGCACAATCGGTACGCAGGTATTTAGATGGGCTTGATTTTATCGAAGTAGAAACACCTGTTTTGATTAAATCTACACCGGAAGGTGCCCGTGATTTTGTGGTGCCAAGCCGTATGAACCCGGGCGAGTTTTATGCTTTGCCACAATCGCCACAAACTTTTAAGCAATTGCTGATGGTTTCGGGCTTTGATAGGTATTTCCAGATTGTGAAATGTTTTAGGGACGAGGATTTACGTGCTGATAGACAACCTGAGTTTACACAAATTGACTGTGAAATGTCGTTTGTAGAGCAGGAAGATATTTTAAATGTTTTCGAGGGTTTAATTAGAACGTTGTTCAAGGAAATTAAAGGTATTGATTTGCCGGAAGTTCCACGTATGCAATATGCCGATGCCATGCGTTTGTATGGTTCTGATAAGCCAGATACGCGTTTCGAGATGTTGTTCGTAGAAATGAACGATATTGTAAAAGGTAAGGATTTTGCTGTTTTTGACAATGCGGAATTGGTGGTGGCCATTAATGCAAAAGGTTGTGCGCATTACACCCGTAAACAGTTGGATGAACTGACTGATTTCGTCAAACGTCCGCAAATTGGTGCTACCGGATTGATTTATTTACGTCACAACGAGGATGGCTCGTTAAAATCATCGGTAGATAAGTTTTACAATGAGGATGAACTGAAAAAATGGTCGGCGGCTTTGCAAACTGAACCGGGTGATTTAGTGTTGGTTTTGGCCGGGCCGAATAAGGATAAAGTGCGCAAGCAAATGAACGAACTTCGTTTAGAAATGGGTTCTCGTTTAGGTTTACGCGATAAAAATAAATTCTCAGCGCTTTGGGTGTTGGATTTTCCTTTATTAGAATGGGATGAAGAAACAGAGCGTTATCATGCCATGCACCATCCATTTACTTCGCCAAAACCAGAAGATATTCCGTTGTTAGATACCAAACCAGGTGAGGTAAGAGCCAACGCCTACGATATGGTACTGAACGGCACTGAAATCGGTGGTGGTTCTATCCGTATCCACGATAAGGAAACACAATCATTAATGTTTAAACATTTAGGTTTTAGTGAAGCAGAGGCTCAAAAACAGTTTGGTTTCTTATTAGATGCTTTTGAATATGGCGCACCTCCGCATGGTGGTTTAGCTTTTGGTTTCGACCGTCTAGTATCACTTTTTGCTGGTTTGGATAGCATTAGAGATGTAATTGCCTTCCCTAAAAACAATTCTGGTAGGGATGTAATGATTGATAGCCCAAGCACCATTGACGATAAGCAGTTGAAGGAACTGAAGATTAAATCGGATTTGTAGGGCTTTTTCCCGTCGTCAAACTTTGACAACTTTTAAAAAGTTGTCAAAGTTGATATTTCCACAATACCTCTACATCATGCGTCATTGTCAACCTGTTCCGATAGCTATTGGAAGGCAATCGTAATACGGCGAAAAGGTCTTTTCGCATTAAGATTACCTCCGGCGAGCTCGTTCCGAAGAAACTCCTATGTAGCAAGCTCGGTTCCCGTTTTCACTGCTTGATCCCATAACATCGGAGGGAATGAAGACCGACAAATTCAATAAAATTGGTCCTTTTCCTCCATCTATCAGTCTAATTCGGTAAATAACCTAACTTTCACATGAAAAGTAAATTCACTATTGTTGTATTATTCGTCTTAGTATCATCCATTGCAAACCGTTCATTTTCACAAGACGGCTATAAACTTCCTCCCAAAAGCATACAAGATTTAGCCTTAGCTCCTAACGAAGCAAAAGTGCAGTTTAGTTCTTCCGGAGATATGATGATTATGCTTGAAAAGCCCGATATGATGGGCATAGCGCAATTAGCTGAACCGAGAATTGGTTTAGCCGGCTATCGGATAACTCCTGAAAATAATTCGATTTTCAATAAAGAAACCTATGATGGAATTACGGTTAAAAATCTAAAAACGAATAAAGAAATAGCACTACAAAACCTACCTAAAAATATCAGCATATCGGATATAGAATGGAGTCCAAACGAACAATATCTATCCTTTCAACAAATCAATAGAAATGGTGTAGAGCTTTGGATAATTGATATTAAAAATGGCAATTGCAAAAAACTCACCAACTCGCTAATTAGCGACATATCGGGCAAATCGTATCAATGGAGTGCTGATAGTAAAAGTATTTTAGCCCAGTTTGTACCTGCCAACAGAAAATTTCCAACTCCATCAACCGTACCTAATGGCCCAATAACACAACAAAGTTTAGGCAGAAAAGCACCTGCCAGAACCTATCAAAACCTACTTACTAGCAAATATGATGAAGATTTGTTTGACTATTATGTTAAGGCTCAACTAAAAATAGTTGATTTAAATGGAAAAGAAACTAACATCAGTGCTCCTGCTATTTATAGAACATTTGATTACTCTCCAGACGGCAACTATATCTTAGTGAGAAAAGTTGTTAAACCTTATTCCTACACATCGCCGGCAGGTTCATTTGGCTCAACTACCGAAATTATTACCAAACAGGGCGAACCGATAAAAACACTCCCTAACGGAAAATTTGGCAAAAACAAACCTACGGGTAGAGATGCAACAGTAAATGGCCCTCGAAATTATGCTTGGAGAACCGATCATCCTGCCACTTTGTTTTGGGTGACAGCCAATGATGAAGGCGACCCATCAAAACAGGCAAGTATAAGAGATATTGTTTATACCTTATCGGCTCCTTTTACAGGCGAAGCAGAGAAATTTTACGAATGTAAATATAGATTTACAGCCATTATCTGGGGAAAATCTGATGTGGCCATACTTTCTCAGCGTTGGGGCACAAACACAAATAGGATAGTTATTAACCCGGATAAGAAAGCCGCAGTTGAAGAAGATATAGAGAAAAACGATAACGAAGAGGAAATTAATGCCGCCGCTGGAAATTATATATTAACAAATAATAAATTTGGAAGAAAAGTACTGCTGATAGATAGCGCCAAGAAAAACTATTTTTTATACGCTATTGGCCGAAAATATACCAATGAGGATATTATACCTTATTTATTGAAGTGGAACATCACCACCAAGAAAAAGGATACTGTTTTTAAATCTCAGACTCCTCGCTATGAAATGCCTATAAATTATTTCTCGACGAACAGCTCCGTTATATTTAGTCGTGAGTCGGTAGAAGAAGTTCCAAATTATTTTGCATTAAACCTGACGAATAAACAATTATCAAAACTCACTAATTTCCAAGATCCCTATCCATCGTTAAAAGGTGTAAAAAAACAACTTTTATATTATCAACGTAACGATGGTATTAAATTAACGGCAACTTTATACCTGCCCAAAGATTATAAGAAAGAAAACGGGCCTTTACCTATGCTCATGTGGGCCTATCCAAGAGAATTTAAAACAACTGGGGCTGCATCAAGAATAACAACTTCACCACATCTGTACACAAGAATAAGCCAACTATCTCCTATTTATTGGGTAACAAGAGGTTATGCTGTATTAGATAAAGCAGACATGCCAGTGGTTGGAGTAGGTAAAAATGAGCCTAACGATGCCTATATCCCGCAAATTATAGAAAATGCCAAAGCAGCCATTAAAACTGTAAGCGAAATGGGTGTGGTAGATTCTAACCGAGTAGCTGTTGGAGGCCATTCTTATGGCGCATTTATGACGGCAAATTTATTGGCACATACCAAAATGTTTGCTGCCGGAATTGCAAGTAGTGGCGCATATAACAGAACACTAACACCTTTTGGTTTTCAGGGCGAACGCAGGGATTATTGGAAAGCCAAAGATACGTATAATGACATGTCTGCCTTTAATTATGCAGATCAAATTAAATCTCCATTGCTTATTCTACACGGGCAGGCCGATGATAATTCCGGAACTTTCCCTTTACAGAGCGAACGTCTTTTCGCCGCTTTGCAAGGACTTGGCGGCTACTCTAAATTAGTGTTATTCCCATACGAGGAACATCGTTATAGGGCAAAAGAATCTATTTTGCACAGGTTATATGAAATAGATTTATGGCTAGAAAAGTATGTAAAAAACAAAGGGAAGAATTAATTCTTCCCTTTGTTTAAGTTATTTCATATCAGCTATTTTAACGCCCGTATATATCTCCATATATTTTAGAACAGCAGGAACAAAGGCAGTTGCAAATTTAGTTCGGCCCTGTTGTGTTACCCGCACATTTCTATCACACTCAATCTGAACACCAAATACATTTGGATATTTTGGCCCTGCAAATCTAATGATGTTATAACCACGGCTAAGAAATGGTTCCCCATCTTTGGGATAAGGGTCTTGTTTAGATGGTGTGGCCGGAATCCCATAACTGTTTATTAGAGTTCCAAAAGCACTTTCGCCAATCATCATTTCTTTCAGCGTTATATTCTTATTCGCATTTAATATATTTTGTATCGACGACTCTTTTGCTTCTTTCAAATGCCCATAATTATCCTCTACTATGGCTTTCAATGCGTCTGACCTCAATACGTAACCTAGTTCTAGCCTATAATTTGTATGAGCATGTCCATGCAAATCTATATACACTACCTTTCCATACTTTTTTTCGGCTGTTCTGATTGCGGTATCTATAAAATTATGGAACGTCTGCCAAGTCTCGCTCATCACATCGTTACCACAAGTACCTCCCTTATCCATCTCTCTGTTATGATCTATATGTTTGCGGGAAATATGGCTAATGATAATGTGTGGCGTTAGGCCATATTTTTTCTTAAATTCTTCTTGAAACTCTCGAGCCAGTTCAATCGTAAATCCATCGAGTGTGGTTACAGCATTTTTGCATGATCTAATAGGCAATGTATCTGAAGTAATCTTACCGCCATGAGGCACACTAATTACCAAAGGCATATTGCCTTCTATATATTCCGTCCATTTGTTTTTGTCGAAATGAACTTTTTGGGCAAATCCTAAAATTGATATGGCAACGAACAATAAAAACGGAACAAACCTTTTTATTGTATAACAAAACCTAGGCACAATCATCTGTTATCTTATTTTTTTAATGATTTGATTTGGGTCTTGGCATACATATCCATATACTGCACTATCGCTTCTGCGATACTTTTTGCAGTATCATATCGTTTCGTCTCGCTTCTGGCAGTTCTATCACACTCTATCTGCAAACCAAAAACGTTAGGGTATTTTTGTCCTGTAAAACGTCTGGTATTATCTCCACCAGAAAAGAAGGCCTCGCCTTTTTGGGGTACTAAATCTTGCTTAGAAGGTGTAGATGCTATGCCATTATTCACCAATAATGTACCAAAGGCATTATCACCAAAAAGCATTTCCTTTAATTCTAGACCATTTTCTTGCTTTAATAAATTACGGATTGAATGATATTTTTGATCATTATTGAAAGTACCATTTAAAATTTTATTTAATTCGCCCCAGGTAATATTATAGCCTATTTCTAAACGCTGGTTTTTATGGCCATGTCCATGTAAATCTATATACATGGCTCTTTTACCATTAGCCGTTGCTAAATTTAGGGCAGAATCTACCCAATTATGAAAGGTGTGCCAAGGCTTTTCGTTTTTTTCATAGCCACATACCGCCCCATTTTCAAACTCCCTATTTTGATCCACATGCTTACGGGCAATATGGCTAATAATAATATGTGGCACAACATTATACGTTTTCTTAAAATAATCCTGTATGGCTTTTGCCAGTTCGATAGTACCACCATCAACACCTGTAATTGCGTCTTTACAATCTCTAATAGGCAGGGTGTCAATCGTTACACGTCCACCATGTGGCACACTAATTACCAAAGGCATATTGCCTTCTATATATTCTACCCATTTCTCTTTGTCAAAATGTATTTTGGTAACGTTTTTCTTTTGCTGTGCGAAAGCTATTGTTGAAGTTAACAGCAATAGCATTAGTAATCTTAAAATTTTCATCATTTAAATAAAGGGTCTTTCTAAAAAGACTTTAATTAAGATAAAAACGACCGAAAAGAAAAATTTGGTTGGGCTTGGGAAAACCTTTGTACTTTTATAACAACATCTCAATATGCGGAATTTCATCTTCCAGATATTCATCGCTGTCTTTTACAAAGCCAAAACTTTCATAAAACTTTTTGAGGTAAAGCTGTGCCCCAATTCTAATATGCTGATTACCGTAGGTTTCGTAAACTTTTTTAATGCTTTTCTGCATTAGGGTAATACCCGCACCAATTCCTCTGTATTTTGGAGAGGTTAATACTCTGCCGATACTCGCTTCGACAAAAGAAATTCCCGGCGGCAATATTCGAGTGTAAGCAACTAAATTGTCGCCATCCCAAGCCATAAGGTGATGGCATTTTAAATCTTTACCATCTACATCCTGATAATTGCAATGCTGCTCAATAATAAAGACCTCACTTCTTAATTTTAAGATGGTGTAAAGTTCTAATTTAGAAAGCTCATCGAAAGATTTATAGGTCCAATTTAAGTTCATTTTCTAAATGATATAAATAATCATAAATATCTATAAAATAGTTTTCTATTATATTAATTTTAAATAATTAATATAGTCTTTCAAAACATTAGAACAGTTAGCACAAACTTACGAAGTTTTAAAACGGCGGAGCCCTCAATCTTACCTTTGAAAAACAATAGGCAAACCAAGATTAAACTTCGTAAGTCTAGATTCTTCTCTAGCTTCGGTCTTCCGACATCGGACATCCGGCTTTTATGCTAAATTCCTACCTGCATTTACAATACCATAAACCGTTCTTATGGCCAGTTTCTCATAAGCTTGCTGTTTCTCCTCTGGGAGTTCGTGCTGTAACCTTTCCAAAGCAAAATGCTGTATAAGCACTAATGGAAGAATAATTTTTTCACGAACTGCAATTGATTTCCTTTCTACCGGATAATTTTCCATCAAAGTTTCGTGGCCCGTTAATTTTAAAAGCATTTGCTTTGAAAGTTCAAACTCTTCGTGTAACTGTTTCCAAAAAGCACCAAACTGTTTATCATTGGCTAGGTATGCTGTAATTTCAAAATCCGATTTGCTCATGGACATGATACAGTTATCTACAATGGTTTTGAAATAACCCGATTGGTGATAGGTTTTTTGCACCTGCGCCCAGTTGCCCAAATCTTCCTGCGCTTTTAACGCTGTACCTACACCGTAATACCCCGGTACGTTTTGTTTTAATTGACTCCACGAAGTTACAAAACCAATTGCCCTTAAATCATCTAGTTTTAGCTTGGCTCCTGCATTTCTTTTTACCGGCCTACTGCTAATAGTAATTTTAGAAAGCAAACTAAGAGGGGATAGTTTTTCCAGGTATTCTAAAAATAATGGGTCGTTGCGCAAGGCGATGTAGGCATCATAGCTATCTTTGGCCATTTTATTTAGGATATCGAAGTTTTCCTTATCGAGCAATACATTATGCTTGCTCTTTACCCCCGACGAAATACCTGCATTAATCAACTGCTCTATATTAAATGCCGCACTATCTACTGAACCATATTGCGAACTGATGGTTTGCCCTTGAACGGTTAACTGGATATTCTTATTGGCGATTTCTTTACCCATTGAAGCATAAAAACGATGTGTTTTACCTCCACCACGAGCCGGAGGGCCTCCTCTGCCATCAAAAAATGCCAACTGGATATTATGTTCTTCTGCGACTTTGGTTAATGCTACTTTTGCTGTAAAGATAGACCAATTGGCCATTAGATAACCGCCATCTTTAGTGCTATCAGAAAAACCTAGCATAATATGTTGCTTACCACCCCTGCGCTCTAAATGCTTTTTGTAGAAAGGATGCGTGTACAATCTTTCCATAATCTGGCCAGCACCAGAAAGGTCATTTACAGTTTCGAACAAAGGAACAAAATCTACTGTCAGCTTTTCAGCTTCCCAACCATTCCATAAGAATAGTTCCATTAACTGAAGTATGTCACTTGCTTGCTGACAGTTGCTTATAATAAATCTATGGCAAGCCTGTTCGCCATTTTTTTGTTGTATATCTTTGATTTCAGTTATCGTTTGGAGCGTATCTTTTACGAGGTCGTCTGGCTCATCTGCATAAACAATCTTTGCATTTCTAAAAGATAACGTCTTTAGCTTTTCTTCTTCAGATAGCTCATTATAATTTTCACTATATAATGCGTTAATTGGTTTTTGGTTTCTACAATACTGATGCACTTTTCTTAGCACCCTACTGTCTTGCCTAATGTCTAACGACGCAAAATAACAACGGTATAGCTCTACCTTTCTCAAAAGATCTTCTACGATGGCGACAAATAAACCATCGTGATATTCGTTTAAAATAGTAATAATATTATTTAACTTTTCAATAATATAATTTGATATATCTTTTTCTTTTACAGTATTATTAAATGCATTTTCATAAAATACTTCTTGAAGTTTATTGATATCTTCTTCTACTCCTCTAAAAGTAATGCGTCTTTTAATATTTCTAAAATCACGATAGTAGCACCTAAATAAAATCTGTCTCAACATTTTAGAAACCTCCAAGGTAGTTTGTGCTTTAACGTTCGGATTGCCATCTCTGTCTCCTCCCGGCCAAAAACCTAGCTCAATAACCTTTTTAGGGTCTATATGATATTCGCTCAATAACTGGTTTAGTCCTTTTTGTATGTTGGCTGCTGCAAAATAAAATACATTTTCAAGATACCAGGCCAAACTCAGCGCCTCATCCACAGGAGTTGGAGATTTTTTATTAAAGAATGGTGTTTTGCCCAATTGCTGTAATAACTGATTAATTGTAGTAATATCGTTAGATTTAATCGCAATCGTTAAATCGTTGATAATTCCAAGTACCGGCCCTGGGTAAAATTGTGTTGGGTGTGCCGTAAGTACCAATCTTAATGAAAATTCTTCAATTAAATTATCAATCTTTTCATGCAGGTTTGCATCATCATTAGCTTTTAAAAATAATGCTCTTAAAGAGCTCTGCTCATCACTAATATTAAGTTTGGTAAAAGAAGCGTCTTCTACAGCGTCAAAAAGCACCACTTGGCGTTCTATATATTGAATAAATCTGAACAGCAAATCAATAATGCTTTCTTCATCCTTCTCGTGTACGTATTTTTCGAAAAATTTCTCGATTAATTCGTTGGGCCTCTCATGATTTTTAATTCCTTCTTCGCAGCTCTTAAAGAAGAGTGGTAATAAAGTTCCCGTATCTTTAATCTTGTAAAACGGAAGCGTAAGAAATAAACTGTTGTACAATTCGAAACGAGAAACAACCTCGTTATTAAAATAATATTCGCGCTGGCTTGGTTGATTTAATTGCATCCCGAAAAATAAGTATATTTAGTTTGTTACAAAAATTAAAATCTATTTTCTACGTAGTTTTACTGCTTTATTACACGAAAAGTTGAATAATGGGACAGATCGGTAGGCACGTTGTATTTCATTGATGTTTTTTCCCTAATAATTTTGAACAAATAGTAGCTTCTGCTTTAAACAGCTTTGAATGTAAAAACGAGATTAAATAAGTGACGAATAAATTAATTTTATTTTTCCGAGAAAAAGGCGTACCTTGTACCTATGAAAGGTTAAACATAAAATCTTTTAAAAGCATTACAGAATTTAGTTTTAAGTTTTGTAAAAATTGTTAATTTTTTGGGATAAACGCCCCCGTCTAAAATCGGGGGCGTTTTATTTTTTCCACATCCCCTCCTTTTTCCACATTTTTCGAGAATGGTTTTCCACAATTTGAGAAAGGCGCTTCTCTTTTATCTGGCCCTTAATGGAAGTTCTTTTTTGAAAATTGTGTAAACAATACACTTTCACACACCTCAAATCCCTTTTAGGGCTTTTTTAATGCTTTTTTTAGCATCTTTGGCTTGGCATTTGCAAAATTGTCGGGAAAAAGCGGTTCAGGAAGTCCGCATTTCCCATAAAATTAACAACAAACCTTAATATGAGCTATATACAACAATATCTCGAGCTTATACCCTCTTTCCCTTTTGTTATACAGGTTTCGTTATGGTTTATTTTTATCAATGCCATTGCCATTATTATTTTTATGGGCTCTGCGGTTTTGATAAGAAGAAACAAAAGGTTAACAGAAGAATTGGAACGTGAACTTTACCCAAAAAATATTAATTTTTTAACAGAGGTATTCAATTCGGACGAGGACTATACAGAAAGCGAAGTCCTTGATCGCTATACTAAGGAGGTTAAGAAATTAATCAAGAAAGAAAAGTTACAGAAAAAGATATATCCTGCATTAATTACTGCATTAGAAGACATGATTAATAAAGATGCCAAGATTTTGCAGAATAAAAACTATATGAGTGTTATCAGAGGGCTTAGAATTGAGGAATATCTATTAAAGAAACTGAACTTTACCAACGTAAGGGTCAGATTAAGAACGTTCCAAACCCTATCTGTACTAGACTTAACAGCACCAGACTCTACCATTTTACCTTATACTCACAGCCGTAACACTTCTTTGCGGAGGGAATCGCGAAGCTCGTATGTTGCCATAAGTAACAACGACCCTTTCAAGTTTTTTGACCAAGCCGACAATTCGCTAAATCAGTGGGACAGTATATCGCTGATGCAACGGCTTGAGATGCACCACAAAAACAATTTACCTAACTTTAACAAATGGATAAAATACTCTAGAAACACCTCTCAACTATTATTTATCATTAAAGCGGTATCCCATTTTAACCAAACCAGTTCCGCATCGGCACTTATTGAATTGCTGGACAGCGAAAACCACGAGGTAAGGAGAGAAGCTATTACCGCATTGGGCGATATGAGAATTGCCGAAGCCGAACAACCTATGATGGAAATGTACCGCAACCAGCCACAAAGCTGTCAAGATGCCATTGTTGCCTCGTTATTATCTATTAACTCTGGGAAAGCTTTGGGCTTTTTGGAATCGGCTTACGAAGAGGTGAACAACCTTGAATCGAAAAAACTAATAGCCGAAGCCATATACAAATACAGCGACGAAGGCAAAGCCTATATACAAGAACTTTTCCATATCGAAAAAGGTTTTAACAGGCTTATCTTGGAACACATTAAAAACCCGTTAATTCCTTCCCGATTGAAGATAAGCAAAAATGCATTACAAAAAGAAACGGGATATAACCACGACCATTTTGGCCTTAACCTAACTTAAGGTAATATTATTACTATGGACAACACCTACAACCTTTTTGAATACTTTATATTCTTTTACGCTTCTTCGCTATTTTTGCTATATATTGTTTTAGGAACTTTCTCCTTCATTAATATACTCAGGTACAAAACTTATAGCTCAAAGCTCGATGACACATTCTTATTAGAATCGTCGTTAACACCCGGTATTTCCATTATAGCACCGGCCTATAATGAAGAAAAAACCATCATCGAAAACGTAAATTCACTACTTACGCTTAATTATCCTTTGTTTGAGGTAATTATTGTAAACGATGGTAGTAAGGATAAAACCTTGGAGCTGATGATTGAAGAATTTGAGCTGGTAGAAACGCCTTTTGCCTATGTAGAGCGTATCAAGACCAAACCTTTTAAAAGGATTTTCAAATCTACCAACCCTAAGTACAGCACACTTACCATTGTAGATAAGGAAAACGGTGGTACTAAAGCAGATGCCTCCAACGCAGGAGTAAATGCCTGTCAATATCCTTATTTTCTTTGTACAGATGTAGATTGTATTTTGGAAAGGAATACGTTGTTAAAGATGATCAAACCTTTCCTCAACAACTCTAAAACAGAGACCATTGCCGTGGGAGCTGTGCTACGGATGTCGAACAGTTGTGATATAGACAAAGGGGTAATTACCCGTGTTAGGCCTCCGCGTAGGCTAATTCCACTATTTCAGGAAATGGAGTACTTAAGGGCCTACTTATTTGGTAAAATGGGTTGGGCACTGGTAAACTGTGTACCTAACGTATCGGGCGGTTTAGGTCTGTTCAATACCGAAATTGCCGTTAACGCAGGTGGTTACGATGGTGCATCACATGCCGAAGATATGGACCTTGTTACCAAAATGGTAGCCTTTATGATTGATAACGAGCGTAAGTACAAGGTTGACTATATCCCCGTATCCTGCTGTTGGACAGAAGGGCCGCCAAACATTAAAATTTTATCTCGACAACGCACACGTTGGGCAACGGGACTGGCGCAAATTTTTGTAGTACACCGTAAATATCTGTTCAATCCGAGGTATAAAAAACTGGGTCTGGTAGTTTATCCGTCCATGTTTATATTCGAGTTTTTAGCGCCTATTTTAGAAGTGGCCGGACTAATTTGGCTTATCATACTGATATTAAAAGGAGATGTAAACTGGGAAATGGCCAAATATATTTTCCTATATTCGTATTCGTTCGCCATAATGCTTGGTACAATGGTAATATTATACGACAATTTTGTACAACGACAATACAAAACCTTTTTCTTTGAAACCGTTAGGTTATGGCTAACCGTTTTCTTCGAATGCTTTATCTATCACCCGCTTATTGTATGGTTCTCTATAAGTGGCTATTTCAAATATTTTACTTCAAGAGAGGTAAAATGGGGAACCATGACCAGACAAGGGTTTACTACCACTGAAAAAAAAGAAATTCAAAATGAGCAAACAAGTATATAACGGTTTTAAATGGATAGCACTAGGGATTTTTAGCCTGCTTGTCATCAGCAAACTATCTGCCCAAAATGCTTTACTAGATACTTCGGACGAATATTATACGCTTGCCCGGGCAGAGGGGACTAAAGGAAATTTTGCCAAAGCAGCCAACTATTGCGAAAAGGGCCTTCAAAAATCTCCATTGGATATGGATATAAAAGAGTATTTGGGCAAATGCTACATGGAGCTAGGGCAATTGGAAAGGGCAAGAATTACTCTAATGGAAGTGCTTAAACAAAGCCCTAGACGTGTGGACGCCAGACATTACCTCATTAACATAGAAACACAGCAAAAAAGATATTACAGTGCCGTTTGCTATGCCAATGAATTGTTGGAAATTACACCTTATGCAAAAGAATTATGGCTAAAAAAAGTACAGCTCTATAACTTAATGGATAATAGGGTTGAGGCCAATAGAACCGCCAAAAGATTATATCAAATATTTCCTGAAGATACTGATGTTAAAACGCTATACAACAATATATTACAAGATGATGCTTTAAGGCTTAGTAAAGGCAAGGATTATACTTCTGCAATTGACCAATATGAGAAAATACTGGAAGTTTCGTTTACTGACCCGGAAGCATATCTCAGCCTTATCAATGCTTACATAAAAACCGGAAACTACTCCGCTGCCCTATCCGTATCTGATAGGGGTTTGCAAGCCATTCCCTATAATACCGCTATTTTAGATAAAAAAATTGGGCTTTTGGATGAAACGCAGGAATATCAAAAAGCCATAGCCGTTATCGAGGATCGTTTGAAAAAAGGCGACTCGCCACATTACAGAGGCTTGTTGGCGTATATGACCGAAAAAGCCGCTAGGTTCTATAAAAATTCTGACCCTTATGTGCTTTATGGCAAAGTGTACGAAAAAAGCCCCGGTAATAAAGAAGCCTTTGACTATCTATTGGGCACTTCTATACAAAGAGCCGATTATCAACGTGCCGAAGAGCTGGTTAAAAAAGGGTTAAAATCAAACCCTAACTCTAAGGAACTTTTAGCCAAACAACTTTACATTTACGAAGCGCAAAAAAATTGGGAAAAAACCGGAAGCACAGTCGAAAAACTTTATGCCCTATATCCAAATGATGTGGATGTTAAGGAAAAATATTATTCATGGATTTATCAAAAGGCAAAAACCGACTATAACGAACAAAGCTACAAGGAAGCGCTTTGGGGTTTTCTTAAAGTATCCGAAACCCCAGAATACGGCCGTTATGCCGCACAATATGTATTTGCTATCCATTCTGCACAAAAATCGTATGGCGAGGCTTTAAAATCTGTGGACAATCTTATTGCAAAATATCCCTCAGAAAGCCAATATGTACTCAACAAAGTTGATCTGCTGATGAATATGGAGGAATATGAGGCCGCCTATAACCTTGCTAAAGAACAAGACGCCAAAATACCGGGAAAACCAGAATTGGTATATATATACACTACCGCTTCGCTCGCTTACATTAAACACCTTAATAAAAACGAGGACTATCCCAAAGCAAAAACCATTGCCGATGAGCTATTGGCAAAAGACCCTAAAAACCTAGAAGCCTACAATTATGGCATTGGCGCAAGGGTGGCAATGAAACAATACGATGAAGCCATCGCTTTTATACAAACTAATCCTTTGGCACAGTTGCAAAACAAAGATTTGAAATTGAAATTGGCAGGCGTATATTCTGAAGCCGGAAGACACGAACAATCAGTAGGCGTGCTTAAAGAGCTTTACACCGCTTATCCGTACAACGATAGTTTAAGAGATAATTTGGTGGAAGAAATGTTGCTTCAGGCCAAAACCCTAGATGATAGTAGCAGTTTTGAACTAAGTAAAGACGTATACGACGAAATAAGAACTATTGACCCTAAAAACACATTGGCAGCCATTAAGCTAACTAACATCCTTATCGAAGAAAACGAGCTAGACCGGTCAATGGAAATTATCGATTCGGCCTTGTTGTACAATAAAGACTATCCCGACCTTTTGTATCAAAAAGGCTTGGTTTACGAAAAAATGGGCGATTTTAAATTGGCCAAAGAGTATCATGCTAAGTTCATGAAACCTTTGGATAAAGAAGCCGAACATAGAGATAGGTTAGAGTATTTGGAAACAAAAGGCTTAAAAAACCAAATTAACCTTAGTTATTTGAGAGCTACTTCAGATTCTACCTATTTCATTAACACATCCGTAGCCACTGTAGAGTACCAAAGGGACATCAATAAAAACAACACCATTGTAGCAAGGGTAAATTATGCCGCCCGCAAATCTGGGGTAGGCTTACAGGGCGAAGCCGATTGGTATCATACGTTTAAAAACAAATCGAGCTTTTTGGCCAATGCAGGTATCGCTAACCAATTTTTCCCTAAACTAAAAGCCGCACTTTCGTTTTACCAACCATTTGCCAAAAACTGGCAAGTTGAAATTGGTGGCCGATATGCCAGAACGCAAACCGACTCGAACTTTGTAACCGGAATTTTGGGTATAGAACGTACTTTCGATAAAGTTTGGCTGAACGCCAAAGGCTTGTTGATGAAAGACGATGATAATAATTTTTATAACACCATATTGGCACAGGCAAAGTTTTATATGCGAAACGAACGAAACTACATCGTAGCAATGGCATCGGCAGGTACTGCTCCCGAAGACCAACGTTTGTATTTTCAAGTAAACACCTTTACATCGTATGTAAACACCATGGTTGGAGCAGGATATTACCATTATCTGAATGGTCGAACATCATTTGGCATACAGGGCAATTGGTATAATTTTAAAATACAGCCCTATACGTACCTGAACCAATATAATCTGTTTTTAACCCTACGAACAAGGTTTTAACAAAACGGACAATGCAAAAAAAGGCTAGGTTATTAATTATTTTCGCACACTTTTTGTTCTTTTCCTGTGCCAAATCAAAAGATTTTGTACTTTATCAAAAGGAGGGGATAAAGCCTGTTATATATTATCAGGGTTCTACAAAGGGGTGTGCAGATGATTTTATCGGGCTTTTTAAAAAACTTGGCGGCACTTTAAACACTACAAACGTAGCACCACCAACCGATAAAGTTTACATTAAACTCGAAATAAACCCTCAAATAACTGGTTTTACGTTAGTACAGGATAATAAGCAACTGACCATTAGTGGCTCAACGGAAAATACGTTAAAAAAAGGGATACGCTATTTTTTTAGTCAATATACTCATCTTAACCAATTTAACCTGCACCTAAAAGACATAGCAGAACAACAAACGATAAATATTCCATTGGCGTTGCACTATGCCTCAAACAGCGAGTTGAATTATATAGAACCTTATTTTGCCGAAAACTTTAGCCAAGAGTTTAGATTATGGAACAACACCAACACCTTAGAGGAAACATGGGGCTTATGGGGGCATAATATTGGCAAGTTTATTAAGGTTACACCAGAAATGTATGCCATAGTGGATGGCAAGCCCAATGAGGAGCAGTTAAACTTTTCGAGTAAGGCGCTACAAGATGCGTTAGAAAAAGCTATTGCCAACCGGTTAGAGAATAATCCGCAGGCGAATAAGTTTATGGTAATGCCTTATGATAACGAACTGGTTTGTCAATGTGAGCAATGTATTAAGGAAGGAAACACTAAAACTAACGCCAGTCCGGCAGTATATGCGTTAATTGATAAATTGGCCGATGAATTTCCCAATGCCTTTTTTTATAGTACTGCCTATGTGAGTACAGAAACCCCACCCAAAAAATCGGTAAGGGAAAATGTGGGAGTAATGATTAGTACAATGTCTTTTCCAAAAGGTGTAGTACTAGAAAATTCGAATAAAGCGCCCCAAATAGCCCAAAAGTTTAAGGATTGGCAAAAAATAACCAAAAACATTTACCTGTGGGACTACGCCATTAATTTTGATAATTATTTTGAGTTTTATCCCACAGTAGCTATTGCGCAAAAAAACCTACAATTTTACCTTAAAAGTGGCGTAACAGGTATTTTTATGCATGGCAGCGATGAAGGCTCGTTTGCAGCCTTTGGCGATTTGAAGTGTTATCTGTATGCGCAACTGTTTAACAATCCTAATACCGACCTAAAATATCATACCCAATTATTTTTGGAGAACAATTACCCTACCTTGGGCAAAATGCTTAGCGAATACTATATCAAAGCTGAAGAAACTGCACTACAAAACAATAGAACAATTGATATATATGGAGGTATTAAACAGGCTGTAAAAAAGTATCTTAAACAAGAAGAATTAAATAAATACTTAAATGTTTTTTTGCAAAAAAAAGATACTTTTAATCCTAAAGAGCGTAAGGCATCAGAAATGATATTGATGGCTTTTATTTTCCAAAATTTGGAATTATTACGCACTAATGGTGTTGCCGAAAACGGCTATGCTAATTATCAGGATAACCAAGCCATATTAAAACCCGAAGTACAACAATGGCTTACCTTATTGAAACAGCTTGCCAATTCAAATGGAATAGACCGATATAACGAATCAAACTTGTCGCTTAAAGAGTATATTAGCTTGTGGGATAAACGAATTATCCAAAAGCCCTACCAAAATTTGTTTTATAAAAAACCTTTTAAGGTAGTTTCAAAATTGGACGAAGATTACTCCGACAGCAAAATGTTGAACGACGGTGCGATTGGTTTTAACGACTATTATAATAATTGGCTCATTAATAGTGCGCCTATGTTAACCTTAGAAACCAATGTAGCCGGCATGAAAAACGCTTCCTCTATTCAGATTGATTTTCTACACGATAAAAAACACAAAATATATCCGCCTGAAAAAATTACTGCTTACATTGGTGAGCGTAAATATGAAAGTACAGTTGCCATAAAAACCGATAGTAATTTAGATATTGTACATGTTAACATCCCCATTAAAATTAACGCCAACGATAATAGTTTAAGGATAGAAATAAAAAAGCAGGTCCAGTCTGAAAAAAAATTAATGGCTTGCGATGAAATTATATTTAAATAGCATGAACCGTCCATGATTAAATCATCATCAAACATGTATCGGTATGATGATTTAATCATGGTAAGGAACATCTGACAAATAAAAAACAATAAAAATAAACAGATGAATAAGCAAAAAAAGAATATGATGGTTAACGCTAAAGCAAAAGTGTTCATCTTTTTGAGCATTGCTACTTTTATATTGGGCCTCGCTTCCGGATGTTCCAACAGTGGCGGCCTCACTACAGTAAAAATCGAAGATCCTGAAAGAAAATACTTTCCTATATTACAGGGGCAGCGACAGAAAATCAACGTAAAAGTTCATAATACGGGTAAAAATCCATTAAAAATATATGATGTTTATCCCTCATGTGGTTGTACCATAGCAAAGTTTCCAGAAAAATTAATCCCTGTTGGCAAGTATGGCACTATTGAAATGGAATACAACAGCAACAAGAACATAGGATATGTTGGCATTTATACCGTCATTAAAACAAATACAAAAGAGGGTTCTCAAAACTTCTTCTTCGAGATTAACGTAGTGCCCGACCCGCATTATACCAAAGATTATGAAGAGCTTTACAATGCTGATAAAGAAAATAACCAAAGCTTGGTAAAAGAACTAGTAGACGGAAAAAACAACCAGCAGGGTTATATTACCGACACTACCAAAATGAGAAAATTTAGGTAAGTTGGTCGATAGTTAACTAGATATATTGAAAACGCTTAACTACAAACGACCTACGGGTTGATTTTTAATAAACATTTTGACAACTAAAAACTGCTTACTAAAAAAACTTTTGTGGTTCTTTTATGTCTTTTTATGGTTAAATAATTAACTTTGGCACAAAGTTTAAAAAATGAGCACTTCAGAAAATAAAAACAATTTTGATTGGGTTTGGTACGTAATGGGTATGATAGCTTTTGTATTAGCTTTCTCTGCTGTTACATTGCACATTGGTTATCTTTTCCTTGCAGCTATACTTGGATTAATATTCGGTGGCATTTTCTTAAACAAGATTGTAAAGGGAAGAGAATACTAATCTTTCTTTTTTGCCTACCTTGGTTAAAGAGCTACAAAATCAAGATACACAACCAATATATATTTATTTTGATGAAAAGACTTAGCTTACTGGTTTTCCTTTTGGTAGGAGTATTTGCTGCGGCGAATGCGCAAACCTCAGATAATATAGCCATTACTTTTCCAAAAGTAGATGCTAGTCCTTTAGATGTGGTTTATTATCCGTTGAATGTCACCAAATCTAAAGAACCTATTGAACCTGTTATGCGTGTACTATATTCTCGTCCTCAAAAAAAGGGGAGGGAAATTTTTGGCGTTCTGGAACAATTTAACAAGGTTTGGCGTTTGGGTGCAAATGAAAACACCGAAATCCAGTTTTTTAAATCGGTTACTATCTCTGGAAAAAAGATTAAAGCTGGGAGGTATAGCCTTTTCGCAATTCCCAACAAAGAAAAGTGGACTATCATCATCAATAAGCAAACAGATAAATGGGGAGCTTTTTCTTACGACGAGAAAAAGGATATATTGAGAACTGAAATTCCTGTGGAGAAGCCCGAAAAAACAGTAGAAGTTTTTTCTATTACTTTTACAGATAATGTGGAGGGCGTTAATTTGATAATGGCTTGGGATAATACACAAACTACATTACCCATTAGATTTAAGAAATAAAGAAGGCTTGACAATTTTGTCAAGCCTTTTTGTTACTTCCAAGCTATTTCCCACGTAGCTCTTACTGCTTTGGTATTTTCATCAGTTTGCGTAACCTTTATAGGCCGTTTCTGGCTGTCGTACTCGTATGTTAAAGCCGATTGGTCTTCGCCGGGCTGACGGTGTCTTCTATTGGCTACTTCATTCTTGCTGTTAAAGATTACTTTCGGGTCGGCCCACAAAGTGATATTAAGGCTCAAACCACGCAAAAAATTGGTAATCGGCTGGCCATAAAGCATATTATTATTGGTGCTATAACCATAAGTATAATCGGAGTTATAACCTTGTTGATTTAACGTTTCTACATTTCCATTTTTATATGTAAGCACATAAGTTAGCGTTTGGGGGCTGTTTGTAGCCTGAGAGGTATATTTGGTCATATTTCCCTGCGCATCGTACTCGTAATTGTAAACTGCATTTTGTGTATTTCCATTCCATGGTTCTCGGGTTTCGATAAATTTAGTTACCAAACCTGAGGTATTGTATTCAAACACCAAAGCATTGGCTTCTTTTGCCGTTCCTAACTTGGTAATTTGGCCTTTATCGTCATACACAATTTTGTTGTAAAGCGAATCGCGATAATCTTTTATCCTAAACGAACTTATTCGGTTATTGGCATCGTATTCAAAAGTATAAAGAGATTGGGTTGCACCGCTATATGCGGGCGTATACTTAATACTTAGCGGATAGTAAGGGCCATTTGGGTCATCTTTTTGAGGTTCATCACTTTTTTTGGAACAAGAAAATGCTGTAATGGCAACAAGCACTAATAGAAATAATTTTTTCATCTGTTAAATTTTGGTAATTAATTATTACAAAATTCACCAAATGTACCGACCCGCTAAATACTCATTACCACGTATTTTATATACCGGATTTGCGGTATGAAGTGATGTCTACCACAACTGTATTTTAAAATATTCATTTTTAAACAACCTTTAAGAAGTAGAATCAAGTTATAAGAATGAAACAAGACCCTTAAAACATTTTGGAATATTCTCAAATATTTTTCGCTAGAATTATCACTTTTGTTATTCTTTTCAAAGAGAATCATGGCAAGTTTTTTAGACAAAAACCTTTCCTTTTAATATTGATTGCCAAGAAGGCTAAAAAACGTAAGCTGAAGATAAAATATAAAAATTATCACTCTTAATAAAAAAACAAATCCACTAAACATCAAATAGTTAATCAACATGCCCAAGAAATTTTATAGACAAGACTTGAGATACTTATAGGCTTTTATAATTTTTGTTATATTTGTATACACTACCCCCTAAATTTTATTAATTAATCTGTAATTAGCGGTGCTTTATGAACAATTCACGCTCTGATATACTCTATAGTATCAGTTTGTCATTCGAAGAAATAAAACTCCCCCCATTTCAAGATATTATTTTGGTTGGTAAGTTTTCGCCACAAGGAAAAATAGGATTGAGCAAATCGCTCGAATTTCTTTTGCCCAACGGTTTTCAGATGATTGAAACAGACCACGAAAAGGTGGAGGCTGTTTTTATTAACAAAAGGATAACTACCAAAATGCAGACAGAAAAAATTATGAATATATTAACGGCAAAAGTTTTTCCATTTGTTTCGGAAGGCGAGTTAATCAAGGTTGATTTTAAAGTAGTTGTTTCTTATACAGGCATTGAACAAAATACTAATGTATAACCATGCTACAAGGGCTCATATATCGTAATTATCCAATTATATCCCCTTATAGTGGGGTAAATGCCATTAGAGATTTGATTCTCCGGCATAAAGCAGCGGTAGTTATAGATAAGGAAGCGAATGATTTGTTTATGGGCATATTAACCGCTGATGATCTTGTAGAAAGACCGCATAATTTAGTGGTTGATTGTGTAACCCCCAAACCCATATTGGAGAAAAACTATTTAAAGAAACACGCTCTCGATATCATGATTAGGCATAGGGTAGAAGTTTTGCCCGTTTTTCATGGAGAACAATTAGAAGGCATTGTTTTTAAGGACGATATTGTGAAAGAGTTGGATTTGGAAAGAGAGCTTTTAGAAAAAATAATGGAAAGCGGTAAGCGATTCTTAAAAGACCTATTATCCGACCAATCACATTATCTGAGGAGTCCGATAGCTAATCTGATCGGTCTTGGTGAAATATTAAAAATGTCAAAAACCATAGAAGAAAAACAAGAGGCCATAAGAATGATAGTGCTTTGTGCCAATGAAGCCGATGCGGCATTGACGCAAATACAACGTACTGTTGACCACCAGCTTTCACTTTATCCGAACGATTAAGAAGCCGTACACTAAAAATATTAAATCATTCTACCAGCGCTTCAATCTTGTTTACGAAGTTCTTCTTTTACTTTTCCTCCTCAAATAACTATCGAAATAGATAAGCAGTAAAACAGCATCAACAAATAGGAAAATTTTTAAGGCTGTTAAGGTTAAAAGAGGTTGGATATCTGTCTCTAGGTTAATGCTAGGCATCTCGAAAGTAAAATTAGGGGTTGCTGTTGCAAAAGCATATACCAAAACCGCTAATAAGGTGAGCGAAAAGAAGCCTCCAATAACATAAATAATGCGCTTATCTACTTTGGTTTTTAGTTTCATCGGAGCAATTTCATGCTGTACCTGCTCCATTATATTGCGGGTAAATGACATTGACGGCTCATCTATTTCTAAATGCGTAGCTAATTGTTTGTTCACTTCCAACAGTTGTATATAAAGCTGGCGAAATGCTGTATCTGTCGCTAATTTAGCTTCTATTTCAGCTTTTTCGGTGTTTGTACAAAAGCCATCTATATAGTTCCAAAGTTGTTCCTCTTGCTTTGTCATATCAACTCCTTTACTTCTTCTTTTAACAAAAATTGTAATTTTTCTTTTAATCGATGCCTTGCCCTATGCAATTTTACTTTTACTGTATTGGATTCTATTGTCAAAGCCGTACCTATTTCCTCTAAACTTTGCTCGCCCTTATAAAACAGGGTAATAATTGCCGCATCATCGGGCAAAAGCATGTTTATGGCTTCGTTTAGATATTTATAGGCCGATTTCTTTTCTACCGTATCGGCATCGAAAGCACTATCGCTATTTGCTACTTGCAATGCCTGTTCTTCATCATCAATTGAGCTGGCATTTAACTTCTTTTTTCTTAGATAAGTCATTGCCGTAGTATAGGTAATGGTGTAAAGCCATGTAGAAAATTTCGAGGTCTGCTTAAACGTTCCTAACGCTTTATAGGCTTTTACAAAACAGTCTTGTGCTATTTCCTCCGCATCTTCCCTGTTTTTTGCAAAACGTAGAGCCAAAGTAAAAACAAACTTTTGATGACGCTTTACCAATGTCTCATAATTGGCCATGTTTCCGGCCAAAACGGAATTAATAAGTTCTAAATCTGTTTCTACTTGCTGCATGCTCTAAACGTTTTCTAAACGCTCTCTGTTCTTTGACGCCAGATTTTTGCTTGGGGTTACAGCAAGTTACAAAATTATTAAATGAGAGTCCAGTACGTACGTGATTGAATGTATTGCCTAAAATTCCTCTTCTGTCATTTCGTTATTTATCATTGCGCCTACCAAATTTCCCGTTGCTACAGCATTAGCTACCGAACGCATCGGGCTTGCGCTGTCGCCACAGGCAAAAATGTTGGCTAAGTTTGTTTTTTGAAACATATCCACTTTAATTAAGCCTTGTTCCGTTAATTCGCAACCTAAGGTTTCGGGTATTTTGCAATGTTGCTCAAATGCTGGTCTCGAATAGATTGCTTTAAGTTCAAAAGTTGAACCATCTTTAAAAATGATTTGCTCTAAATTACCGTTTTGGTGACCGAGTGAAGCGATTTCTTTTTCGATGATGGGAATGTTGTGCTTAGTGATTTTCTCGGTCTGTTCGCGTGTAAGCATTGATTTCCCGTTGGTAAAAATGGTTAAATCTTTAGTAAGGTTTTTCACCAATTGTGCATAGTGATAGGCAAAGTTTGCGTTGGCTAAAATGCCTGTTTTTTCACCCTTTACTTCGTAGCCATGACAATACGGACAATGAATTACAGAAATTCCCCAACATGCTGCAAAACCTCTGATGTTGGGCATTATATCTTTTACGCCCGAAGCAAAAATCAGTTTTCGGGCGGTAAAATCCCAACCGTTTTGGGTAATGATATTAAATCCGCCTTTGGTTTTTTGTCCTATTACCGCCAAATCGTAATGAATTTTTACGGTATTGTATTTCAAAACCTGTGCTTTTGCCTTTTCTGCTATGTCGCTAGGTTTTGCACCATCTTGCGTAATAAAATTATGCGAATGTGGCGTTTGTCGGTTGCAGGGCAATCCGCTATCAATCATTAAAACGTTGCGCAATGCCCGCCCCAAAGCCATTGCTGCCGAAAGTCCAGCGTAGCTGCCGCCGATAATAATTACATCGAAATTTTTGTTGTTTGCCATATTATGAAATTTAGTAAATGCACTTAACGTAACAGGTAGGGCTAATGTGCTCAATACTGTTGCGCCCCGTTTAATAAAATCCCGTCTGCCTTGCATTTTAATATTATGGTTTGACAAATGTAAAGTTTTATTTGATTTATTGCAACATGGTTGCGTTTGTATATTTTTGTGAGAAAATAATGACGATGAACTATAAACGACTAAAGATAAATTACGACAGACTAGGTATTTTCACTTCGGTTGCTTGTGCCATCCACTGCACACTTTTACCGTTATTAGTAAGTGGCCTTCCCTTTTGGGGTATCGATTGGCTTGAACATAAAGGCATTGAATGGAGCATGATAGGATTGGCGCTTTTGTTTGGTACAATGTCATTGTATCATGGTTATAAACAACATCATGGTAAGGCTTTTCCTCTTGTGCTGTTCGGTATGGGATTTCTGTTGCTCATCCTTAACCAAGTCATTGCCGAACGCTTTGTTTATGTGCTTATTCCTGCATCGGCAGTGTGCATTATTACGGCACATATGTTGAATATTATTTATGGTAGGAAATGTAAGGCGGTGGTTGGATGAGCAAATGGCTATTTCACCTCCTCCACATCTCTAAAGATGTAGATAAAATCATCAACATTGGTGTCGTTTAGTTCCATTGTTCCCTCTACGGTAAGATATTCGTCTGTTTTAAAACGTCGTGGTTTTTTCTTGAACTTTAAGGATATCACCGTTTCTACACCGCCCTGCCCACAGAAAAAACAGGAAGCATTGGGATTTTTTGACAGTGCATATAAACGTTCGGTAACATTAAGCGGTATCATATACCCGCTTATAGACAGCCGCTTGCTGTTAAGTTGTTTTACGCTGCTGCCAAATACGGGATAGAAAATATCCATTTGATACTGCTTGTTGTATTTTTTGCGCAAACTGAGATTGGTAAGTGCCTGCCAAGTGATGGGCATTACATCATCGGCTATGCCAAGCTTGTTTTTAATTACCGCATGGTTAACAAATGACGGCTTTAGCTGTGCCTTTGAAAAAGAATAAACAAAACCTTTGTATGAGCTAAGGCCATGGCTACATATTTGCGACAGGTTACTGCACGAAAGCACGACAAAAAGCAGGCTCCAAAATAGATATTGTTTTATTTTTTTCATCAGTATAAAATTTGTTTTCAATGGTGATGAAGCTATCATGATTTTCTTCATTCCCCTGTGAGTCTTGCAAAATCATGATGGTTTCATCACTTAAAACTATAACCGCTCCTGTTCTTCTGTTTTTTTGGTTGATGATTTGACAAGTTCGCCACCAAAATGGTATTTAAACGATAAGCCTATAACCCTGCTGTACGGCCTGTCTTTGTAGTAATAATTGGCAATATCGCTCTGTGAAATTGCTTGGTAACGGTTGGTATTGCATATATCGCTAACAGAAAGCTGCGTAATAAATTTTTTAGCGAAGAATGATTTTTTAACACCAAAATTCAAAAATCCTGTGGGTTTTGTAATATAAATACCACGTAGTTCTGAGGTGAAAAAATAGGCGGCAAGATTAAGGGTAAAATCTTTGGGCAATGTAAAATCTTGTTGTAAAGTTGTGGTAACCGCCCAAATCGAGAGGCGTTTTTCGCTCGATAGTAGCGATATTGGATAGGAAGTATAATTGAGGTCTGTAAAAAGCTGGATGTCCCAAAATTTCCAGAGGTTAAACGGAACGGATGTTGTAAAATCAAAACGATGGCGTTTGCCAAAATTATCGCTCATACTTTTCACGGTTACCCCGTTGCCTTCCATTTCCAGTCTTCTGTCGATATAATTGACGCCCTGATTGTAGGTTGCCGAAAAAATATATTTGCTCTTTAGGCTATAGGTAAGCGAATAAACCCATGCCAGTTCGGGAACAAGATTTGGGTTGCCCGAATAGTAGAAATAAGGGTCGTTGTACCACCGTACCGGATTTAATTCTGTGTAAGACGGGCGGTTAATGCGCCTGCTCAGCGTAAAATCTACTTTATTATCGGCATTGATAATTTGTTCTACCGCCAAAGACGGAAATAGTTTGCCGTACTGCCATTTATTGCTGATGTTTTGCTTTACCGTATAACCGTTAGCATTGGTATGCTCTAGCCTAAGCCCGGCTTCTACACTTGTTTTTCCAAATTTTTTAGCGCCAGATAAATAGGCTGCGGCAATGTGTTCCTTGTATTTAAAATGATTGCTCATCTCCTCAATCTCTACATCATTTCCTGCCTGCAAACTATCAAACCTGTATTGGTTATCGTTGGTTACTTCGGCATATTTTAACCCGGTTTTGAGGTTAAATGTTTTAAACGGTAAATCGGCATCGGCTTTTGCCGAAAAAATTTTTACAAAGCCCGGCTGGCTTGCTTTGAGTACATTTTGGTTCAGCAAACTGCCGTTTGAAGTATAATTTCGGGTGGACATCCATCCGTCAGAAAAATTGCTGTAAGAGGTATAGTTCGCATCGGCGGTAATTTTTTTACCCATACTATCTATATCAAACTTGTAATTTGTATTAACCGCATCGTAATGGTAAGGCTCTACCAAATTGTTTTCGGTGTTGCTGTAAGCAAGCAAGTTGCCCGAAGCATTTAGTTGTTTTACGGTAGAATATTTTTCTCCCAGCCAATCGTCTAAATAGCCATGATAACTTACGCCAATGTTGTGTTTCGGCGAAAATTGCCAGTCGGTGCCGAAACGCCACGTATAGTATTTTGTTTTAAAATCGTTCTCATTTTCGCGGTTAAGCTGCAAAACATTTCCATTATTGTTAATGGTGTTCCCACTTTCACCCTGCATAAAGGAATAGGGCATATTATAATCAAACGATCCGTATAGATTAACTTTTTGGGTGCGCATACTTGCCGAGATGTTTTGGTTGGTCATCCAGCATTTGCCTTTAGAAACCGATGACCGCAAATCAACAGCATACCCTTTTTTTAGGGTTCTTTTTGGCACAATGTTGATGATACCTGCATTTCCCGCAGCATCAAACTCTGCCGAAGGCGTGGTGATTAGCTCTATTTTGTTGATGTCTTCGGCGCTCATTCCCTGTAGAAAATTCGTCAACTGGTTGCCAGAAAGGTAGGTCATCTTCCCATCAACCATAATGTTAATGCCCGCAGAACCCCGAAACGAAATCTGTTCATCTTGCCCAAGGCTTACGCCGGGCAGTTTTTTCAGCATATCCAAAGCGGTTTGTCCGGTTGTTAATGCCGAGTTTTGTACGTTGAAAATCAGTTTTCCTTTGTCGGTTTCAAACACTTTTCTCTTAGAGTTGATAACTACTTCTTTCAATATTTTCGTTTTGGCAATCGTATCATTTTGCTTATTGGTACTGTCTTTTTTGGAAATGTTTTGTGCATACATCGAGCCTACTGCAAACAAAAGGCATAAAGTAAAAATGATATGTGCGTTGCGATAATTCATCGAATAATTCAAATATTTATGGGAAAAGGATCATTAAATCTTATGCCTTTATCAAAAAGGTATTCCTCCTCGTCCTGCAATAAACATTGTTCCAATTCGGTAATCATTTTTTCTTTATCGATGTCCTGTCCAATAAAAACCAGTTCGTTCATGCGGTCGCCCCATTGTTTGCTCCACTTACTTTCTATGTGTTGTTGATTGTACACAAAAGAGGGATAGTTCATCCGCTCGTTATAAGACATACTGCACCACCAAACACCTGCCCTTTCTAATCGGGACGAACCGCCAGCCTGCGAAAAGTTTAACGCATCATTAGGACGTGATGCCAGCCAGAACAAGCCCTTGGCTCGTATAATTCCGCTTGGGTAATCGTTATTAAGATATTTCCAAAACCGCTCGGGGTGAAAGGGTTTTTGATTGCGGAACACAAACGAACTGATTCCGTATTCTTCTGTTTCGGGCGTGTGGTTTTCTACTTGCAATTCTTTTTGCCAACCTGCAGAGTTTTGCGCTTCTTCAAAATCGAACAATTTGGTATTTAAGATTTCGGTTGGTTTTACTTTGCCAAACGACGAATGGATAATTTTTGCACTCGGATTTAACTTATGTATTGCCGATTTTAACAGTCCTGTTATGTGTTCGCTTACCAAATCGGTTTTGTTGAGGATAATGACATTGGCAAACTCAATCTGGTCGGTAAGAAGGTTTACAATAGTGCGGTCATCGCCTTGCATATCGGTAAGATTGCGGTCTTTCAACAGTTCGGTAGTGCTAAAATCGTTGAAAAAATTAAAACAATCTACCACAGTAACCATGGTGTCGATATAGCTAAAGCGTGAAAGATCGATACCGTTTTCTTCATCTACAAACGAAAAGGTTTGGGCAACTGGAACAGGCTCGCTAATGCCCGTACTTTCAATCAGCAGGTAATCAAATCGTCCTTCTTTTGCCAGTTTTTCTACCTCAACCATCAAATCTTCTCGAAGTGTGCAACAGATACAGCCGTTGCTCATTTCCACCAGTTTTTCTTCCGTTCGTGAGAGTGTATTTTCATTTTCTACCAAACGGGCATCTACATTCACCTCACTCATATCGTTTACAATAACGGCTACTTTTAAACCGTGTTTATGGTGCAATATGTGGTTGAGCAACGTTGTTTTCCCTGCACCCAAAAAACCACTCAAAACGGTTACGGGTAATTTTTTTTCTGCTATCATATTTGTTTAAACCAATTGATGATATTTTGTAAATGTTGCTCGCCGTACAACGATATAAATTTTTGGGTTTCTTTGTTATCGGGGTTTTGATAAACAGCTAAGCGTTGTTGGGCAAAGTCTGGCGTAAGGTTTATTTTACAATGGTTTACAATGCAATCTTGCCATTGCTCAAAAGTTTGTGGTATCATTTAGACGATTTATTAATGCAACATTATTGCAAAAATAATCATTATATGTTTATACGCAACATTGTTGCATTATTTTTTTAAGTGATGATTTGAGCGAGAAAAACAGATAATCTTCTTTTAGTAGCTCACAAAGGTCAAAAAATATACAGGGGTAACAGAGAAGCCTAAGCAAGATCTTCTCTGTTACCCCTGTTGTTGTGTTAATTATATTGTTAAGGCTATACCTTGTTATTCGCTTTGCCTATACTTGTTTAATTTTTCACGGTAATAGGCTTCCACGTCTTTCCAATGATAGAATGGAGCTACATCTGTGTGCACAGGCAGTGATACTTCGTGTTCGTTCAACAGTGTTTTCACTAAAATATCGCTAGTGCCCTGTTTGCGGAAAAACACAAATTGGATATTGCTTGCCATTGGAAATATCCGATAATTGCGCCAAATGGTTGCCACCGAATCCATATTGCCAATTACTTTCCCGCTATTGCCCAATTCCAACAATGCGGCCAATGGCATTAAACAGGTTTCGTGGCCAAAGCGTAGCGTAGCGCTGTTTTCTTTTTTTACGATACAGGTATCTGTCGTATTTAATATGTTTTCAAGGAGATTGGCTTCCAGATATGGCATTTTACTTTGGGTAATTGCCGATGGTCCAAATCTAATGTACCACAACAAATTGCGACATTGCCACAAATCATAGCATTCTTCTTTTGTGAAAATAGGATATAAATTCAGTGAAACATCATGGCTTTGCATGTTGCTTGCCAAATCAAACAAATCATTCATCAGCTTGTTTGCCTTAATCTTTTTGGCCACATATTCTGCATCGTTAAATAAAGTTTTCATTAAACGTTCAGGATGCACATATTTTCTGTCTAAACTATCTTTGGCTGCCGTCACGTCAGGCAGTTTATGCAGGTCGGTCAATTTCTTATCCTTATAATTCATATAATACATGTCGTACTGGCTGGCATCGTTGGTAAAACGCAAGTTTGGATTTAACGCCTGCAATTGCAAACATTCAGCAGTCATGGAAAGAATACAGCGGATAACAATGGTAGAACGAGCATCTATCAAGGCGTTGCCTGCAAATATTTCTGGATAATTGTTAAACATGCGCATAGCAATGTCACGGTGCTGTCTTGCACCTAAGGGAGTAAGTTCACCCAACCTGTCTTTTGAAAGGTATGTAATACTATCCACAATGCCAAGCACTTGCTTTCCTAAATCAGTAAGTTTACCTGCCTTATTTGCTTCTTTCAATACAGCCAAAGGCCTTGCGTAATCTGTCGGGTCAATTAAAAACCGTGAACCGTGGCGGGCATAAGTGCTGATATAAAAAGGTTGGTATCCTTTGGGTGCGGGTGTAAGTTTTACATCAGGCTCGGGATAGGCATAATAATTACTTGCCGAGCGATGCAGGTCGTCGTAAATTTCTTCACGTGCCGTTTGTGCCTGCAATACCATAAACGGATAAAGCAATCCGATAAAAACAACTATTTTCTTCATCACTTATATAGATTTTGTTTTGTAAACAATTATATTAAAAAAAGCATTATATCTAGCTAACGCAACATTGCTTTTACATGGCAAACGGACAAATGCAATTGGGCAAATTTCTTATTGAACTAAGTACTCTATATCTTCCGACATTAGACTGTTAATGCGAAACAGCCTTTAAGCCTATAATAGAACCTATTAGCGTAACGATAAAGAAAATCCTCCAAAAACTGGCCGGGTCTTTAAACACGAAAATTCCTATGAGTACAGTTCCTACCGCTCCAATGCCTGTCCAAATGGCATAAGCTGTGCCAATAGGCAAAGTTTGGGTAGCTTTAATGAGCAGCAGCATGCTGATGGTCAGCGAAACTAAAAAGCCTACAAACCACCAAACAGCTTCCGAGCCACTTGTTTCTTTAACCTTGCCTAAACAGGAAGCAAACGCGACTTCAAAGAGCCCTGCAATAATTAATATAATCCAGTTCATAATTGTTTTGTTGGCATAGCGCACGGGGCTTTATGCTTGTATAGTTATAATTGAACTCCAAAAATAACTTTTTTAACGAAAGGGTGTAACCTAATTTTTTTTGCTGTTGTCATAGCTTTCAGAACACGGTTCGTAATCATTGAATGTTTAACAAAAAATAATAGAAACCATGAGTGGAGAATTAGTAGCCATCGTAATGTTTGTTGGCTTATTTGCCTTAGTTTTTGGCATCAGGTATCTTTCTAACAAAGAAAAAATGGCCATGATTGAAAGAGGAATTGACCCGGGAACACAAAAATCGACCCCGAAACCATTTTTAAGCTTAAAGTTTGGTTTGTTGTTTCTAGGCGTAGGATTAGGCCTGTTGGTTGCCCTGTTTACTGTAAGAGGTGTGTTTGGCGCAAACATGACAGATACCGAAGAAGGCCAAGCCGTCGCTGTATATTTTGGAAGCATATTTATTTTCGGTGGATTAGGCTTGGTTGTTTCTTATATTATTGAGAAAAAGTGGCTAGATGAGCAACAAGACAAAAATAGACCTTAGTGGTCTATTTTTGTCTTTAAAAACCGCATCAAAACTTGTTCATCGTTTTTAAGGGCTTTCTTTTCGTCTTTTTCATCAATAGCTATACGTTTTAAATAACGTTGCAGTTCTCCGGTTTCAAAAGCCTCTAATAATAGGGGATACACGTAGGCGCTTTTGCAAACCGCTCGGGTGTTGCCCAATTTTGTAGCCACACAGTCTAAAGCGGCAACTACCAATTTCTTCGCCGACATTTCGGGATATTCTCTGGTACAAATAGCCAATTGTCGCATGGCTTCTAATGTTCCGCCCCAAGTACGGAAATCTTTTGCGGTAAAGTCATCTTTGGTTATCTCTTTAATGTATTCGTTAATCATTCCCGAATCTACCGCTTTGCGTTCGTTGCCATTAGTATAGAACTGAAACAAATCCTGTCCCGGAATATCTTTGCATTTTTTAATCTGTTTAATCAGTGTTTTATCGTTTAGTTCGACTTCTTGTTTTACGCCTTTTTTGCCCACAAAACATAGCGTTGCGGTATTTTTAGCCTGTTTAAAGTGCTTGTCTTTTAAGGTGCTAAGTCCATAACTGCTGTAATTTTTCTCGTATAACGAATTGCCTATTCTAATGAGTGTTGTTTGTAAGACTTTAACGCAAATGGCTAAAACCTTGCGCTCATCAAAGTTTTTTCTCCGTAAATCCTTTTCTACCTTTTTACGGGCTTTAGACAGTGCTTTTCCAAACTCAAACAATCGAAAGTATTTTTGATTGGAACGACGGTTTACCCAATCTGGATGGTAACGGTATTGTTTTCTTCCGGCTATGTCGGTGCCAACCGCTTGCAGATAGCCGTTTTTCCTTGGGGAAATCCAAACATCTTTCCAAGCAGGTGGCAACACCAGTTTTTGTATGCGTTCTAGTGCTGTTTTATCTGTTACTTTGTGCCCTTTATCATCTTCGTAACTGAAATTGCCCGGGGCGCCTTTGCGGTAGAAACCACCTTTTGCCGGGCTTACAAAAACCAAATGACTATCGTTGATTACATCAGCTGTGCTTACCATATTTTTATTTATGGCAAAAACAAAGAGGTAGATAAATAGTTTGAGCTACGATTGTGGCTTTGGCAATATGGCTACCGTTAAACGGCTTACACAATTCATTTTTCCTTTATCGGTATAAAGTTTTATTTCCCAGAGATGTGTTTTTGCTCCAATATGCAATGGTTTGCAGATACCTTTTACAAAACCCGAACTTACTGGACGGATGTGATTGGCATTTACCTCTAAGCCTACGGCAATATGTTTATCTGGATTGATGCACATATACGAAGCAATGCTGCCCAAAGTTTCTGCCAATACCACCGAAGCGCCACCATGCAAAATACCAGCAGGCTGATGGGTTCGTTCATCAACTGGCATAGTAGCGCACAAGTAATCTTCACCTACTTCTGTAAACTCAATACCCAACAATGCTCCAATATGGTTTTTTGGTCGGCTGTTGAGCATTTCTGGAGTAAATTCTTTGAACCAAATCATTTTTTCAGTTTACAATCAACAGTTGGCAGTTAACCAACAGTTATAAATATCTTTCCTTAACAATATTAATATGGTGCATAGCATGTCCGGCAATTATAAAAACCAATGCCTTTACCGATATTGGATTATTATTGGCAATTCCGGTACGGTTTAGCTCTTCCTCATTGAGCGAATTGAGCAAAAACATATTAGCTTTTCTTACCACTGCAAACTCTTCGGCTAAACTTTGTATGCTTCTATCAGCAAAGTGCGCACTACTAGCGTATTCATTTTCGTCAAACCCGGGTAGTTTGCTTTTGTCGTTACGGGCAAAACATAACAGTCGATAGGCCATTACACGTTCTGTATCTATAATATGGCCCAACAGTTCTTTGACCGTCCATTTTCCGGGGGCATAAGCATAATCTGCCTTTGTAGCAATACTATTTATAAAGGTTGGGATTTCGGTTATCTGCTTTTCTAAAATTTCAAGCACATCGCCATTTACCAAATCGATGTATTGTTTATACCACGTTGGGTACTCCTGTATTTGTGGTGGGTTCATACGTTATACTGCTTTTTAATACAATCCTAAAAGTTGTGCCTTTGCCCAATTCCGATTCTTTCACAAAAATATGTCCTTTATGATAGTTTTCTACTATCCTTTTGGTGAGCGACAATCCTAAGCCCCAACCTCTTTTTCTAGTGGTATAGCCCGGTTGGAACACCGTATCGAATTTAGAGCGGGGAATGCCTCGTCCCGTATCGGAAACATCGATAAACACTTCCTCTTTAGCTAAATTCTCAACAATGTCTATGGTAATTGTCCCATCGTTATCTATGGCATTTACGGCGTTTTTTAACAAGTTTTCTATCACCCAATCGAAAAGTGGTATAGAAAGCATCGCTCGAACTTGTTTATCTCCGGTAATTACAAAATTAATTTTTTCAGAAGCCCTTACCTTAAAATAATCTACAAAATTATTAATAACGACATATACCACATGGTCTTCCAATATGGGCGTAGAACCAATTTTAGAGAAACGGTCGGTGATGATTTCCAGCCTTTGTATATCATTTTCCATTTCTGCAACCAAAGGGTCTTGTTCAGCGTCAAAACGGGTTTTTATCAGTTCTACCCACGCCATTAACGATGAAATAGGTGTTCCCAACTGATGTGCCGTTTCCTTAGCCATACCTACCCAAACTTGGTCTTGCTCGGCTCTACGGGCGGCACTAAAACCCACATAAGCAGTAACTAAAAACAGACCAATTACACCCAATTGTATATATGGGAAAAATCTTAACTGCGTTAAAATGCTCGAATCCTTATAATAGGCAATCAATTCTTCATCGTTAATGCCTTTCATTTTTGCCGGCAAATGCTGCTTTTTCATTTTGTGCAGCTGTCGGGCAAAGTATAGCGAATCGTATTCCTTTTCTTTATTATCGGGATATAGCGTTTTGGTAGTATCTAGGCCATCCCACAAATAGATAGAACCATCAGTTTTAGTGATGATTACATCCATTTTGTTATTTTTTTTGATGGTTTCGAAAACATCCGTCAACTGTTCGTTATCATACATTTTCATCCGTTGTTCCGCCACTTTTACCCAAAGTAAAAACTGAGTGCCTTCTTCCCTTTCCATCTTTTTTACAAAGAAATTGGTGTACACTACCGATGCTCCTCCAATTACGATGGCAAATAACAACAAGAAGAATTTCCAACGACGCTTTTTTTGATACGGGTTCATTTCTTTCGCCAAAATACAATATCAGAACGGAAAAACCACAAAACCATTATGCTTTTTCGAAAAGCATAATAGTCCCAAAGGGATGCCTTTGGGACTTCATCACCGATGAAAACAATATAAAACCAATGAAAAACATATCTTTGTAGGCGTTTGGCGCAAAGCGATAAGCGTTCAAAACGCTTTACGTCAAATGCTACACGCTTAACACAACCATGAACAGAGAAGTTAGAGTTAGATTTGCTCCCAGCCCAACCGGGGGATTACATTTAGGAGGCGTTAGAACCGCCTTATTCAATTACCTTTTCGCAAAGAAAAATAATGGCACTTTTATTTTAAGAGTAGAAGATACCGACCAGACACGTTTTGTAGAAGGAGCGGAAGAATATATTGTTAACTGCTTAGAATGGTGCGGTATTTCGCCCGATGAAAGCCCTCAAAAACCCGGTGCTTTTGGCCCTTACCGCCAAAGCGAGCGCAAGCCGAGTTACAGGCAATATGCCGAACAGCTAATTGCTAGCGGATATGCCTACTATGCCTTTGATACGCCCGAAGAACTGGCCGCAAAAAGAGCCGAAGAGCCTAATTTTTTGTACGGACAAAAAACACGTATGCAAATGCGCAACTCGCTTACCCTTACACAGAGCGAAGTAAGTGAACTATTGGCGCAAAACGCTCCGCATGTTATCCGTATTAAAATGCCTACCGATGAGCAGGTAACTTTTACAGATATGATTAGAGGTGTAGTGAGTTTTGATACCAATCTTGTTGATGATAAGGTATTACTTAAAGCTGATGGTATGCCCACTTACCATTTGGCCGTAGTGGTTGATGATAAAGCCATGCAGATTTCGCATGTTTTTAGAGGTGAAGAATGGCTACCTTCTGCGCCAATACATTTGTTGTTGTGGAAATATTTGGGATGGAAAAGCGAAATGCCCGAGTGGGCTCATCTGCCTCTGATTTTAAAACCAGATGGCAACGGAAAATTAAGCAAACGTGATGGTGATAGGTTAGGTTTCCCGGTATATGCCATGAACTGGACAGACCCAAAAACCGGTGATTTGACCAAAGGTTTTAAAGAGTTGGGCTTTTTGCCCGAAGCATTTGTTAATTTGCTAGCGTTACTGGGCTGGAACGATGGGACAGACAAAGAAATTTTCTCATTAGAAGAATTAATAGCCGCCTTCTCTGTGGAAAGGATTAGCAAAGCTGGAGCAAAATTCGATTTCGAGAAAGCGAAATGGTTCAACCACGAGTGGATTAAGCAATTGCCAGTTGGCAGTTTAAAGTTGGCAGTTAGCAGTTTATTAAAGCAAAACGGCATACAAGTAACTGATGAAGAAAAATTATCTCAAGTAATTGAACTAGTAAAGGACAGATGTACTTTATTGCCAGATTTTGTACAGCAAAGCGGTTATTTCTTTATTGCCCCAGATGAAATTGATGTTGCTTCGATAAAACCAAAATGGAATGGAGATAAAGCCGCTTTCTTTGAAGAATTTGCCAGCGCCTTAAATATTGAATTAAGTGCCCTAGAATTAGAAACCAATTTTAAAGCCCTGGCCGAAACGAAAGGATTAAAACCGGGAGAAGTAATGTTGCCTTTGCGTATTATGTTGGTTGGTGGTAAATTTGGCCCGGGAGTATTTGATATTGTGAAACTTTTGGGCAAAGCCGAAACCCAAAATAGAATTGTTAAGGGAATTGCCGAGTTTAATGCTTAAATTGGCATTATAATATAAAAACTCTAATACTATGCAATGGTTTGGCAAAGGTAGCGACAACATCGACGACCGCAGGGGAAGCGGAGGAAAAGTAGCTTTAGGTGGTGGTATAGGTATCATCATCGTTGTAATTGGTCTGTTTCTGGGAAAAGATTTAACGGGACTAGTCAACCAACTGCCCATTACTTCTGAGCAAACCACAGGAAAAAAAGGAAGCTCTGCGAATGACGACCCGGAAAAGAAATTCGTTGCAGGCGTACTCGAATCTACCGAACAAGTTTGGGAGCAACAGTTTCAACAATTAGGTCTTCAATACGAACGGCCTACCTTAACCCTGTTCGATGATGCGGTACAAACCGCCTGTGGAGGTGCATCATCGGCAGTTGGGCCTTTTTATTGCCCTGCCGACCATCAAGTTTATATAGATTTATCGTTTTACAACGAACTAAAAAACCGCTTTGGTGCTGCCGGAGATTTTGCCCAAGCCTATGTAATTGCCCACGAAGTTGGCCACCACGTACAAAACTTGTTAGGTACATCTGAAAAGGTACAACAAGCCCGCCGTAGGTTGAGCGAAAAGGAATATAACAAGCTATCGGTAATGTTAGAGTTACAAGCCGATTTTTATGCAGGTTTATGGGCGTACCATGCACAAAACCTAAAAGATTTTAGGCTCGATGCCGGAGATTTAGAAGAAGCCTTAACCGCAGCTAATGCCATTGGCGATGATGCCCTGCAAAAACAAGCTACCGGAGAAGTTGTACCCGACTCTTTTACGCATGGAACTTCTGCCCAACGGGTATACTGGTTTAAAAAAGGATTTGAAACTGGAGATATTAAACAAGGAGATACTTTTAATTCGAACAGTTTATAAACTATGCTTCCTTTCTGATTGATAATATTTGGTTTACCATGTAAATTGCATAAAAGATAGTCAAAATCATGTAATTGCAATTCTATGGAAGAGATACCGAAGCAATATGCGTTTAAAGCAAAGGTAACAACTGCTCCAATACCATTCCTCTACTTCCTTTTAATAGAATAAGTGCATCTTGCCAGTCTTGTTTTTTGATGAATTCTGCTGTTTCGGCAGGTGTGGCAAAGAAATAGGCATTATAATTACTTTTGGCATTATAAAAATGATGCCCTACAAAAACTAGAGTTTCAATTTCGTTTTTGAGCGCAAGTTCTATAATGTACTGATGTTGTTCTGTGGATTCTTCACCAAGTTCGAACATATCGCCCAAAATAGCTACCTTTTTAGCAGAGGTAAGACTGTTGAGATTATTGATTGCCGCTGCCATACTGCTAGGATTGGCGTTGTAGAAATCGCAAATCACCGTGTTTTTTTCAGTTTTAGTAAGTTGAGAACGGTTATTGGTAGGGAAATAATCTGCCAAACCTTTATTAATTTCTTGAGGACTAAGTTTAAAGAAACAGCCGATACTTATTGCAGCTAAAATATTTTCAAAGTTGTAAGTTCCCGTTAGGTTGGCTTTTGCTTCATAACTTTTACCGTTAAAACTCCATTCAAATTCAATTAAAGGGTCGCTGTTTTTTAACGTACCTTGTACCGTGTTTGGCTCGACAACATTATAGCGTACCACATTTTTAACGCCGGCTTTTGCGACCATTTCGGTCAAATCCATATTTGCCGCATTTACAAATGTGTAGCCGTTGCTCTGGGCCAAATAAGCATAAAGTTCCGCTTTACCTTTTTTAACTCCCTCAAAGCTGCCAAAACCTTCCAGATGAGCCATGCCCACATTGCTAATCAAGCCATGAGTGGGCTGTGCAATGTTGCATAATAATTCAATTTCTTTTTGGTGGTTAGCACCCATTTCTATCACGGCAATCTCTATGTTTTTAGAAATGCTCAAAATAGATAGCGGAACCCCAATGTGATTGTTAAGGTTTCCCTTTGTTGCAAACACCTCAAAATGCTCGGCTAGCACTGCCCTAATTAGTTCTTTGGTGGTGGTTTTGCCGTTGCTTCCGGTAAGTCCAATTACTGGAATGTTCAATTGTTCTCTATGATGTTTGGCGAGTTCCTGTAAAGTGGTAAGAACATTGTTTACTAAGATAAATTTTTCTCCTTTGGCAAAAGCAGGATTGTCTATAATGGCAAAAGCAGCACCTGTTTCAATGGCTTTTTCGGCAAATTCGTTGGCATCAAATTTTTCACCTTTTAAGGCAAAAAACAAACAACCTCTGGTAATAGAGCGAGTGTCTGTACAAATAACGGGGTGTTTTAAATAATGCTGATAAAGCTGTTCTAGATTAGCCATTGCGCCAAAATTTGTAAATAGTACTGTGTAAAATTACAAATGCTTAAGTGAAATCAAATATTCTTTTAGTATTATTGATTAAACATCATTGTTATGACGAGGATTTTACTTTTACTATGGTTCGGTCTATTTGGTGTACCGCTATTTGCCCAGGTACAAACTCCAGATGTATTTTTAGGGTATGAGTTAGGAACAAGGTTTACCAATCACCAAAAAGTAGTAGATTACTTTAAATATGTTGCGGCCAAATCTGATAATGTAAAGCTGCAATCTTACGGTAAAACATACGAGGGTAGGGAATTGCTTCTAGCTATCGTTTCTGACCATTCTAACATGGAAAGGCTAGAGCATATTAGAACGAATAACCTTGCCCTTTCTAATAACGATAAAACGGTAAAGCTAGCCAAGCAGCCGGTCATTTTGTGGTTGAGCTATAATGTACATGGCAATGAAGCTAATTCTACCGAAACGGCCATGCAGGTGCTTTATACCTTAGTAGAAGCAAAGGATGAGCAAATTAAGCAATGGCTTAAAAATGTTGTTGTAATCATTGATCCATGCCTAAATCCCGATGGACGGGAAAGGTATGTGAACTATTTTAATAGCGTAACAGGAGCAGAACCCGATGCAAACCCTAATGCAAGGGAACATTACGAGCCTTGGCCGGGAGGCAGAACAAATCATTATTATTTCGACTTAAATCGCGATTGGGCTTGGCAAACACAGTTAGAAAGTGAACAAAGATTAAGACTATATCACTATTGGTTGCCACAGGTGCATGTAGATTTTCATGAGCAAGGTTACAACGAACCCTATTATTTTGCTCCTGCGGCAGAGCCGATACACCAAGCGGTTACATCTTGGCAAAAAGAATTTCAGGTAATTGTGGGTAAAAACAACGCCAAATATTTTGATGAAAATGGATGGCAATATTTTACCAAAGAACGTTTCGATTTGCTTTATCCATCGTATGGAGATACCTATCCGTTGTATAACGGTGCTATTGGCATGACTTACGAACAAGGAGGCATTAGAGCAGGATTGGCAGTGGTGACGGCAGATGGCGACACGCTTACATTGAAGGACAGAATATCCCATCATTTTACCACTTCGCTATCAACATTAGAAATTACATCGGCCCATGCCGAAAAATTATTGAACGAGTTTAGAAAGTTTTTTGAACAGAGTTTACAGCCTACAACGCCATATAAAAGCTACATTATAAAAGCCCAAAACATCTCTCGATTAAGAAAAGTGGCAGATTTATTGTCGAAAAACAAAATCAGCTTTGCTTTTGGTGCTGAGAAAACATTAAGCGCTTTAAAAGGCTATAATTACGAAACGCAAAAGGTTGAGCAGTTTAAAGTAGAACGTAATGATATGATTGTGAATGTCGCCCAAAAACATGGCGTGCTTGCTAATATTCTTTTTGAGCCACACACGCTTATTACCGATTCGAATACTTATGATATTACGGCATGGGCCTTGCCATACGCCTATGGTTTAAACGCTTATGGTGTTAAGGAAAGTTTAAATGGAGCCTATGCTTTTATAGAAGAACAAAAGAAAAATGTACCAAATATTGCAAAGCCTTATGCATGGGTATTGCCATGGATAGGTTTGGATGATGCCAAGACATTGGTTGCATTACAGCAAAAGGATGTTAAGGTGCGGATAGCCGAACAAGGCTTTACCATAGGTGGTGTAGCTTACAAAGCAGGAACTTTGTTGGTTTACAGGGCTGAAAACGAAAAGAAAAACCCTAATGTAGCTTCGATAGTTAACCAACTTCTTGCAGAAAGAAATTCAAATTTTCAGGTGCTGGGTTCTGGTTTTGTAGAAAAGGGAAAAGATTTTGGCTCATCTGTTTATCGTTTGCTTGTTCCTCCTAAAGTAGCGGTGCTTTCGGGGCAAGAGGTATCTCCACAGGCGTTAGGTGAAATTTGGCATTTCTTTGAACAGGAACTTAACTATCCTATTTCTATATTAAACGTATCGGCTGCTGCTAGTTTGGATATTCATAAAATCAACACCTTAATTGTGCCGGATGGTTATTATGGTGAAAAGTTAGCTGAGCAGTTAGTTCCTTGGGTTAATGCTGGAGGTAAATTAATCTTGTTGGAAGATGCCGTAGCAGCCTTTATTGGCAAAAAACCATTTCAAATTAAGAAAAAAGAAGAGGTTAAAAGCAATGACGAAAAAATCGGAACGCCACAATATGGGCAAAGAGACCATGACGATTTCAGCAATGCTATACCGGGTGCTATCTATAAAATATACCTCGACCAAACCCATCCTTTAACTTATGGTTTGGGGAAATTTTATTACACGCTTAAAACAGATGCCAATATATATGAGCCTTTAGAAAATGGATATAATATTGGTTATTTAAAACCAGATAGTTATGTGTCGGGCTTGGCAGGAAAAAAGGTTAGACAAAAAATATCTTCTGGAATGTTATTTTCTACTCAAGATATTGGAAAAGGGCAGGTTGTTTATCTGCCTTTAGGATTGATTTTTAGGAGCTTTTGGGAAAGTGGCAAACAGGTGTTGGTAAATGGGGTGTTTTTTTAGGGTTGATATTTATTTTTAGGACTTTGTTTGTCATAATAAAAATAATAAAACCACGGTTCTTACCACATGACGGTTATGTTTAATATTATTTGGAACTAGATAGATATTGTGGATGGAAAGTAAGCCCACTACAATGAGTCATAATAGGTTAATAATTTTATTAAATCATCGTCTTTTTTCAGATTAAGTTTATTTTCTTTTATAAAATGTTCCAATTGAGATTTATCCAATATTGTCAAAAGACTTTTCGTATCTCGTTTTGCTACAATTAATTCATTATTGCTCGGATTTAACTGTAAGTAATAATGAACAGAAGATTCTATTTTTTTCTCGACCGATGCAGTATTATATCCTTTACTTTCTATCACTGTTTTAGTCTCTTTTTTATAAAAAGATGTTTTATTCGAGCTGTATAATACTTGTACAAAAATATCTTCCTTTAAATCTTTGCTTTTAAAACCATTTTTAAACTCAAGCCACTTACCATCTACCAAAATAGAAAATTGCTTTATGGGCGAAGTAAATGTATTTTCTACATCATCTTCACCTCTCACTATTAACACATTTTCTATCACATCATATTTTATATCTTTAGTTTGAGGCTCTGAACCGTCACTAAAGATAGTCTTTCCTTGTTTCCAATCGTCAAACAAATAAATGCTTCCCCGTATATCCGAATATGATGTCTTTTGTCGTATTTGCATTTTATTCGTCCCATCGGTAATGTTGCGGTAAACTTGAGCAGACGATAAGTGATGGGAAAAGAAAAGTACTAAAAAGGCAAATGTTTTTAATAAGCGAATTGACATTATAAAAATTGCTGAGTAAAAAAAAAATTCAATGAAAAAGTCTTCTCTGTAAAGTACAGAGAAGACTTTTTCATTGAAAAGTGAAATTATCTTTCTTCTATGAATTTAAGTTTTTCAGTGATAGTAAGTCTTCCGGATAGAGTTTTATAAGTTAACTCTATTGATCTATCTCCAGGGTTAAATTTACCAGATACATTGGTCACATCTCTCGTCCCAGTATAATCTGTGATAGATTCAATGTCATTAGTACTCAAATCAAATTTAATTAAAGGCCGAAGACCAGAATTAGTAGCACCGCCAGTAGCAGAATTTATAATAATATAATTAGGATAATCCCAACTAATGTCATAAAAAAGTACCGTTTTGTCATCTACCGTAGATAATGTATATTGACGAGGATAGTCCTCATCATAATAAGCTGCTCCAGGATAATCACCTATATAAACCCCATTAGCATCAACACAAGTGCCTTCCTCAACTTCATAGACGCCATCGTATTTATTTTTAATACCAATGGTTACCATAATGGTTTTTTCTTCTACTACATTGGTCAATTTGGCATCTCCTGTAATAGTAGTTACTTTAAATGCAACGGCGTATTTTTTATCCAGATCGTACAAACTGCCGTCCAAATTAATATTAAAAGGTCTAGCAAATTCGCCTGGATTAAAAGTAATAGTATAGCCGGTGGCAGTTTTAGTATAGCCAGGGGCATCTAAAGTATAGATACTTTCGGGCAAAAGCTCGAAATCTGTATCATTTTCAGTGTTGTACGCATCAATAGTGCTTTGATCGGCTTCTAATGTAACCGTAATCGTTGTATTTAATGATGCTTTTGAATGTATATCCCTTCTCAAATCCCATAACTGAATTTTTTTTACATCTGTAAAGGGTGTAAAATACAATTCATTTATTGGCGCTTTGGCCGAAGAATTGACAAAACGAACATAAGTAGTTCCATTTTCGTCAGTAGCAGTGCCCTCGAAAGCATCCTTACGGCAGCTTGTAATAATGCTTAGCACCATTACCGAGAGAAAAATATATATTAAATTCTTTTTCATCTTGAAATCTCTTTATTTGTTAAAAATTATTGATCCCACCAAACTTTGGCCGCTTGTACATCTTTACCTCCGGGTATACGAGCAACAGCAGCGTCATTATTTGCTTTATTGGTTTGTTGTTCCGCAGTGGCATAGGCCAATCTCCTAGGGATTACTTTCCCATCCGAATCGTTAGTTGCCGCAACGGCAGGTGTTAAAGTAGGGAAACCTGTTTTTCGCCAAACGTTCCATCCCGATATGCCATCAGGGTAGTAAGCCAAATAACGTTGGATACTAATTTTCTCCACGTTGGCGGCGGTACCTGCGGCACCAAGTGCCACATTACTTAAATAACCGATTGATGGTGCTCCTACTCCCCACTGCTCGTGAGATAGTGTAATCCCTTCATTATAGATACTTGTAAGGTTGTCGGTTGTCCATCCTAAGTTGGCGGCCTCAGCTCTTGCTAAAGCTACATGTGCGGCGGTTACTAAATACATAGGGCTATTTTCTTTCCTTTTGTCGCCTCTTAAAATTCTTGCCCAAGTTACATTAGCACTGGCCCAAGCCTCTACGTCTCCTTTGCTCCAACCATAAGGAACGCCCAAGTTCGAAGTATTCTCATTACCGGCTTCTTCACTCTCGCCACCAAATGCGGCTTGTCTGGCATCGTTCAAATTTGCTGTCAGCGCAGTCATGGTATTGCTTTCGCCATAATCTTTACGGCCATCGTATAAATTCCAAATGGTGTTTTTGTAGTTGCCACCAGGAAAATTTAACTGGAAGTTTTGTGCGTTTGTTGATATAACGCCTGCGGCATCAGCCAATGCTGCTTTAAATTCGGTAGCGGCATAGTCGCTGGTACCCGGATATTTTTTAGACAGCTGGATGGCCATTACCAAACGTAATGAGTTTGCCAAACGTTTCCATGAAGCAACATTTCCGTTGTAGATGATATCGCCCGTAATGGCCGACCCATCAAAAGAGTTAACAGCAGAGGTTAAGGTAGACAGCATGCCTTTGTAAATGTCTTCCTGTTTATCGTACTTTGGAGCGTTAAACTCTATTCCTTTGAGTGCTTCGCTGTAAGGCACATCGCCCCATTGGTCTGTTAACCTCCAAAATATATACTGCTGTACAATTTTGGCTACTTGATTTTGGTTGTTGCTAACATCCTCTACCTGGATGTTCTGCAAATCGTAAAGCACACCGCTATAATGCCCTGTAAATGCTACTTGTTGCAATGAGTAATTCATTACATCGGCATATTGGCTTTGCGAAATAAATTGACTATACTGTGCGGCAGTTAAATTAAAAGCATAACCGCCAAGATTTGCCAGCGAGTTGGTCAATAAGGCTGCCACATTGGCTTCGGTGGTAGCTGCCGGATTAACATTAGTATCTCCAAAATCGGAGAACTTTTTGCATCCCGTACCACCCCAAAGGGCTAAGCCTATTAATGATGAATATATTAATATCTTTTTCATAATTATTATAAATTAATCTGATAACCTGTACTTATATTTAGAACCCTATTTTTAGGTTAAAACCAAATCCTCTTGTGCCAGGCAACTGCGCCCTTTCTCCAACGGATAATACATTGCCATTAGCATCAACCGTTGAAATTTCTGATGGGTCAAAATCCTTTGTTTTGGCATATATCAGTACTGGATTTCTAGCAATGATAGAGAATGTAGCATTTTGGATGTACTTGTTCAATCCGAATTTTTTCACCGGAATGTGGTAACCTATTGATACCTCACGTAGTTTAACGAAGGTTAAATCATATACGTAATCATCAAAAGTCCTATTGTTATATAAGTTTTGATAATAAGTATCAGCTTCTACATAATAAGTAACCGGAAGACCTGATGTTTGGTCAACCCCATCTACACGTACACCACCGCCATTGGCCACGGCATCACGTACTGGGTTTCCTTTATCGTTAAGTGCTGCGGTACGTGCAGTTAAGCCACTGTATGAGCCCCACATATTTGATAATGAAACAAACTTGCCTCCAACCTGATAGTCTATATTGGCATTAACCTCAAAATCTTTAAACAGGTTAAATGAGTTTTGCAAGCCACCGGTGTGCTTAGGCAATACGCTACCAAAATAAACATTAGGGTCGTTTACAAAATTACCTGATGTTGTTACATAAGGCACTCCATTGGCATCTCTCTTTTTGCCGTTTCCATATATCTGTCCCCATTGATAATTTTGTTGGTGTATCATATAAGGCATTGTTGTTCCCCATACACCTTCTAAACTAATTCTGCTTACACCGTATTTATCACTAATTTCAACTACTTTGTTGTTCAGCAAATTGGCATAAGTACCGCTAATGGTCCAGCTAATGTTTCTCGATTTTATCGGAGTACCTGTTATTTGGAATTCGGCACCGCTTTTATCAATACGACCAATGTTGGTATATATAGAGGTAAAGCCCGAGGCACCATTAATAGTTACCGATCTAGGGAAATCAACCTCTTTAGCATTCCAATAGGTAGCAGACAGGGTTAGTCTATTTTTAAAGAAGCCCAAATCAATGCCATATTCATAGTTGGATGAGGTAGCTCCTTTAACATCTGGGTCAACCTGCGAATCGGGTGTTTGCATTAACAGGTTGCCGCTCCATTTGTTGGAAGAAACGCCATAAGCAAAACCGGGATAGGTATATACACCGATAGATTGCGGAATTTCGCCATAAGAGGCTCTTAATTTACCTAGCGACAACCAAGAGAACTGTTCTTTCGGTAAAAGATCGCTAAATACAAAAGATAAACCGATAGATTTTGAAAGCACCGAGTTATGGCTTTGAGGCAATGTAGAAAACCAGTCGTTACGTAGGCTTCCATCTAAAAACAAGAAGTTTTTGTAACCGAACGACCCTCTACCCAACAAAGCTCTATATTTTTCGGCCGTTCTGCCGTTACCAACAGATGGATTATCAACTGAGTTGCCCACGGTAAACAAATCTGGAATGCTTAAACCATTAACTGTACTAGCAGAATTGGATTTTGAAACAGCGTTGAACAAATCGACACCAGCGGTTACATCAAGCGTAAAATCGCTGATTTTTTTGGTATAGTTACCTAACAACTCAAAATTTTCTCTGTTTGAGAACGAAGTATAAGTGGCATAATAACCTTTTAACCTAGCGTCGTTGCCAGATGTCTGTGTACCACTTTGGTCAAATTTTGAGGTAAACTTATCTTCGGTATAAATGGTGTTTTGTTGCTTACGGTAATTAAGCGTAAACTTAAGGTCGGTATTTACCTTGTAGGCAAGAGAAATATTACCATATAAACGATCTCTTCTGTACACTTCATCAACCAAATCGTAATAAGTATAAGGGTTGTACCAATAGTTGGCGGCATAAAACGATTTGGTATTACTAGCATTGTATGAAGTAGGGTCATTATGGTTCCACGAGGCGTAAATGGTTGTGCCACTAGGTCCGGGAACAGTTAATCCTCTCAATTCCTTAAGGATGTCCATATCTAAATCCCTATGGAACCACTGGCTAAATGAACCTGTAGACGCACCGGTAGAATAATCGTCGTTAATGTCGCCCTTAGTAGATGTGGTAACATAGTTAATATTTGCGCCAACAGTAAAATGTTTGTTCAAATCATAATTAGCCACAAAATTAAAAGTGTTTTTATTCAAACTGGTATTAGGCAACAAACCTTGGGTATATTGATTGCCATAAGTCATCCTCAAATTATATTTTTCGCCACCATCGCTAAAAGAAACAGAATTGTTTAACACCACCCCTGTGTTGAAGAAATCTTTTGCATTGTTGGGCTGAGGAGTTAAACTGGCTGTTTTATATGAATATTGAGTGCCAGGATACCAAGCATACCACGGAATATATTCTTGACCTACCATTTTTGGTCCCCAACTTGAGTCATCGCTATAATTATGGTAATATTTACCATCTAAAGCTTGCCACTCAACCGGGTCTCCCGATTTCCATTTATATTGGATTAAATCAGCAGTGTTACCTCCTCCATAGGTATTTTGGTAGTTAGGCAAGATGTAGGCATTTTCAAAGGAAGCACCTATATTTAGGGCTATGCCTGCCCCACCGTTTTTCTTGCCTTTTTTGGTGGTAATTAAAATAGCTCCGGCGGCAGCTTGTGAACCCAATATAGCGGCAGCAGCTGGACCCTGAAGTACCGAAACGTCTTCAACATCATCCAAGTTTAAGTCGTCTGCATTAGGAAGGATAGTTCCGTCAACCACGTATAAAACATTGCTTCCGGTACCAAATCCGCTGGCACCACGTAGTCTTACAACAGTGTTTCTTCCTAAAGCCGCAGCCGACTGGCTACGTACCTGGACACCTGCTACCTTACCGGCAAGGGCATTGTTTACATTTGTTCCCCTAACGGTGTTCAGTTTTTCCCCTGTAACGGTTTGTGCATTGGTTGTGGTTGATCTAGATGTTGTTTTAGTGCCATAGGCGCCTTCGATAACAACTTCTTGAAGAGCCTTAGAATCGGTAGTCAAAGCCACATTAATTACACCAGAAGTGCCGAGTGTAATACTTTGAGTTGTAAATCCGATTGAACTGAATTCAAGTGCAGATGCAGAAGATGGAACAGATAATGAATATTTACCATTAGCTCCGGTAGATACTCCGATGTTTGTACCCTTAACTTTCACACTTGCTCCTGGCAACGGCAATCCATCTTCGCTCGACGTAACCGTACCAGTAATTGTCCTGTTCTGCGCAATGGCCGAGGTGGCCACGAATAGCAGAATGAACAAACTTTGTAGAAGTTTTTTCATGAATTAAATAAATTTAGGTTAGTTAATAATTAATTAAGGGCTAAATATAGATACATTAAACATGTAACACAAATTTTATTTAACATTTTTTAACATAATTGATTTGAAAATGACGAAAAGCGTTTCTCTATGTTTTATATAGGATTTATAGATTTTGTGATGTAGCTTCATAATATAGCCCACGATTTAAACCTTGGGCTATATTATAAATGTTAAATTATTTTATATGTCTAAACATCTGCTCAATGGCTTTCTTCTTTTGCTCTAAATTAGGATGTACATATAAATTTAAAGTTGTACTGATATTGGAATGCCCTAATAAAGCACTTACGGTTTTATAATCGCATTTGCTTTCTATGCATCTAGTTGCGAAGCTATGGCGAAGACCATGAAATTTGAGTTCTGGCATTCCCAATCTTTTCATAAAGTTTTTATAATAACTTCGGTAAGTCCTAGGTTCCGTTGGTTTAGCATCATTACTAAGCACAAAAAAAGAGTTGTTTACAATTTTTTTAATCGGCTTTATCATCTTTAACAAATCTGCACCCATAGGAATATCCCTAATAGAGTGCTTGGTTTTAGGTGTATCGAGAATGAGCTCTGTCTTGCGTGTGTTATTCTCTATGAGATAAATTCGTTGTATGGTTTTTCTGATGCTAATGACTCCCTTCTCTATATCGATATCCTCCCAAGTAAGAGCACATATTTCTCCAATTCTTATTCCTGCACTAAGACAGATATAAACTCCCAAGTTTCGAAATGTAAAATGCTCTTGTATATAGATCATCACTTTTTTTTGGTTTCCTTTACTTAACACTTCGATGCTGTGTTTTTCTCGTTCTGTAGGAAATTTAATATCTAGATTTCTATATTCTAGCCATTTATTCTTGGCGCCAAATTTTAGCACCATTTTCAAGACAATTAACATATCTTTAATGGTTTTTTGGCTGAGCCCCTGCTCTAACCTTTTAAGCACAAATGCTTGCACGTCCGTTTCTGTAACATCGTACTCGTTCCCAAATACTGGCAATAAGTGATTTTCTATTAAAAGTGCATATGCCGAAAAGCTAGACTTTTTTACATACGGCCTCTTATCCATTTTCCATAGATTAATCACTTCTGAAATTGTTTTTTTCTCATTCATAAAATTTAATTTTTAGATTATACTAATCTCAATAAAACATTTATGGAGTTAGACACGATATTGTCAAACAAAGAGACAATTAAAAATTTTTTTTAGCTTAAAAACCATTGCTTCAGCATTTTTTAATAGGTTAACACTTCACCCTCAATTTATTTAATTCATGAAAAAACTTCTACAAAGTTTGTTCATTCTGCTATTCGTGGCCACCTCGGCCATTGCGCAGAACAGAACAATCACTGGTACGGTTACCTCAAGCGAGGATGGATTGCCAATACCAGGAGTGAGTGTGAAAGTAAAAGGGACAAACATTGGCGTTTCTACGGGTGCGAACGGAAAATATTCTCTCCCTGTTTCCTCTAATGCCTCAGCCCTTGAGTTTAGCTCCATCGGGTATGCTTCTCAGACAATTTCTATCGGAAGCTCTAATGTTATCAATGTTTCTTTGTCTGCTAGCGCCAAAGATTTAAACGAGGTTGTTGTAACAGCTTTAGGTATTCAGAGAACAAAAAAATCAACAGGTTATTCTAACGAAAATCTTTCTGCAAAGGAAATAACAGAAGGTAAAGTTGTTAACCTTGTTACCGGATTACAGTCCAAAGTTTCTGGTTTGCAGATTAATCTATTGAATAATGGTGTTAATCCTTCTACTAGGGTGGTATTAAGAGGTAATCGTTCCTTAACAGGCGATAACACCGCTTTAATTGTAGTTGATGGTGTGCCTGTACCTAGTTCTGTGTTAGCTGCTTTAAACCCTAACGATGTTGAGAGTGTAAACGTCCTAAAAGGAGCTACTGCTGCTGCTTTATATGGTTCGGAAGGTGTAAACGGAGTTTTAATTGTAACTACAAAAAGGGGGGGAGAAGGAAGAACGCGTGTTAACTTTTCTTCAACGACATCAATCGAATCGGTGGCCTATATGCCAGATATGCAATATGAATTTGGTAATGGTTACGATTTGGATACTTATGTTGAATTTGAAAATACTTCTTGGGGACCTAAGTATGATGGGTCTACCAAACAAATTGGGCCAACCTTGGCTGATGGAAGTAAGTGGGAGATTCCTTACAGTCCGTTAAAAGATGAGAAAATGAATTTCTGGGATAAAGGAACAACCTTTCAGAATGATCTTTCTTTCTCAGGCGGTGATGCTACAAGTAAGTTTTATTTGTCTTTACAAGACGTAAAAATTAAAGGCGTTGTGCCCAAAGATGAAAGTAGAAGAACTGGAATTAGATTTAATGGCACTAAACAATTTGGCAACCTTGATATCTCTGCCAATTTAAATTATACACAAAATTCTATTAATTATACTACCTCAGGGGTATACGATAATTTATTAAATATACCTCAGCAAGTTCCAATTACACAGTTAAGTGATTGGAGAAACAATAAATTTGCTACACCTGATGGATATTTTTCGGGATATTATATCAACCCTTATTGGGGTATAGATAACCAAAGAAGAGATACTAAAGGGGGATATTTTACCGGAAATATTGAGGCTAATTACAAATTTGCGCCTTGGTTAAAAGCAACTTATCGTTTAGGTTTATATAACAGAACTAGTAGTTATAAACAATGGGGTGCAAAAGTAGCTTATACTACGCTTTATGATAGGCCAACGAACAGTAATGGTTCGGTTACTGATTATGCCGATTTATATAGAAGAATAAACTCTGATTTATTGCTACAAGCCAATAAAAAATTTGGAGATTTTGATTTAGGCTTAATGGTAGGTAATAATATTCGTGATATTTATTCTACCAGTGTTTCTGCAGGAGCTACGGCTTTGGTTGTACCAGGTTTATATAATGTTTCGAATCGAGTAGGAGAGGCAACAGTATCGTCTACATACAGTAATAACAGAATGTATGCGTTCTTTGGTGAATTTAATGCTGCTTATAAAGATTATTTATTCTTAAACGTTACAGGAAGAAATGAGTGGGTTTCTTTATTAAATAAGGATAATAGATCGTACTTTTATCCAGGAGCTAGTTTATCGTTTGTGTTTACAGATGCTATACCTAGCATAAAATCTAATTTATTTTCATCTGGTAAAGTTTTTGCGTCTGCAAATAAAACTGGAAACGTAAACTTAAACCCATATTCATTAGAGACAACATTATCACCAAGTACGGGTTTCCCTTATGGAAATACACCAGGCTTTACTGTTGGAAATACTTATGCAAATCCTAATTTAACACCTGAGTTTGTTAAGTCTTTTGAAACTGGTATTCAATTAGGGTTCTTAAAAAACAGAATTAATTTAGATGCAACTTATGTATATAGTAAATCAGAAGGTCAAATTGTAGCGATTACCACTTCTGGGGCTACTGGTTATACTAGTGCTTTTGTTAATGCAGGAAGGGTTGATAATAATATTATTGAACTTGGTCTACGTGCTAAGGTTATCGAAACTAGTCAAGTTAATTGGGAACTAGGTTTAAACTATACTCATTATAATAATAAAGTTGTTGATCTGTATCAAGGTTTAGGAGAAATTCCATTAGGAGGTTATGCTAATGCTGCATATATCTATGCTGTAAAAGGAGAGCAATATCCGGTAATTAAAACTACCGCATATGAAAGAGATCCTCAGGGAAGAATTGTGGTAAACGGCACAACAGGTGTGCCTGTTAGAGCTGCTGCCCTACAAGTTCAAGGTCAAACCAATCCAGATCAAACGTTTGGATTTAATACAAGAGTAGGGTATAAAGGCTTTAGTTTAGCTGCACAGCTAGATTATAGAACTGGTAATGTATTTTACAATTATTTAGGAAGAAATATGGATTTTACTGGATTGAGTGCACATAGTGCCGCTTATGGACGTGAGCCATTTGTAGTACCTAATTCTGTAATTAAAAATCCAGATGGTAGCTATACACCTAATGCCTCCGTGAAAACTAACTATGGTGGCTTTGAATATTGGTATAGCCAATACAGTCAAGTTCAGGAGAATTATACAATTGATGCAACTTTCTTAAAGCTTAGAGAAATTTCATTGACCTACAGCCTTCCTAATAAATTGTTAGCTAAACAAAAAGTGGTTAAAGCTGCAAGTGTGGGTGTGGTAGGTAGAAATCTTTTTACTCAGAGAGCTAAAGAAAACGTATTTACTGATCCAGAGTTCAACTTTACTGAAGGCAACTCAGTTGGAGTTCAAGATTTAATCAATCCTCCAACTAGAATTTATGGTTTTACATTAAATGTATCTTTTTAGTCATGAGAAAATATTTCAATAAATATACTGCGATTGTAGTTACAGTAGCAGGGTTAATGTCGGGCTGTGGAAAGGACTTTTTGGATATTAATACCAACCCTAATAGTCCAACTTCAGCTACACCAAATTTAATCTTATCTGCAGGTTTAAATAGAACCGCAACTCAATTAAGTACTAGCCTAAATATTTTAGGATCATTATGGGTTGGTCAAATTGCCTCGCCAACAGATTATCTTTGGTATGTTAGTGAAAAGCAATATAATATCACTTCATCATTTTATACTGGTATTTGGGATACTGGATATGATATTTTGAATGATTTTGAAGCAACAGAGGTTAATGCCAAAGCGGCCAATATGAATTACTATATTGGTATGGCTAAAATTATGAAAGCATATAACTTTCAGATTTTAGTAGATACTTATGGTAATGTGCCATATAGTGAAGCTTTAAAAGGCACTAGCTTAATAAATCCAAAATATGACAATGCGCAAGATGTTTATAATGGTATAATGAGTGATATTGATGCAGGCATTGCAGCTATAAAAAGCGCATCTGCAACAGAGACAAAACCAAGTACAGACGATATCTTGTTTAAAGGAAATATGACGCTATGGATTAAGTTTGCAAATACGTTAAAATTAAGGATTTTAATTAGGCAATCAGAAATGACAGACCGAGCGGCTTATATTACTGCAGAAATTGCTAAAATTACTGCAGAAGGTTCAGGCTTTTTAGGCTCAGGGGAATCTGCTCAAATTAATCCAGGTTATGTTGCCTCTTCTGGTAAATTAAATCCTTTCTGGGAAAGTTATTACCAAACCGCTGCCGGAGCTATTACCAATAATTATAGAGGTACTAAGCCTACAGAATATGTATTGGCCAAATATGATGAGAATACAGATCCTCGTAAAGCTCAAATGTATAATACTATTACTGGTGGTGGTTATAGAGGTGTGCCGCTAGGAGAGCCGACCACAGGTCCGAATGTTGATTTTTATAAAACAGCTAATACATCTGGTTTAAAACCTGCTGGTGCCGTATTAAAAACAGCTACCGGGGCTACACCAATATTGATTTCGGCAGAAAGCTTGTTTTTACAGGCAGAAGCCGTCCAAAGAGGTTGGCTTACTGGCTCAGCTGCAACTTTATATAATAGCGCAATTGCAGAGTCATTTAGTTTCTCTGGTGTAGCTAACGCTGCAACTGAAGCAGTAACTTATTCGGCCCTGCCAGGAGTAAATTTTGCTTTAGCTACAAACAAAATTGAGGCGATTATTAAGCAAAAATGGCTGGCATTAAATATTATAGGTGGTTGGGAATTGTGGAACGATTTTAGAAGAACTGGATTTCCTTCAGATAACCCATTGTCAAAAGCTGCTCTTACTGCAAAACATCCTGCAAGATTAATGTATCCAAACTCTGAGCTAGGAACAAACTCTGCTCAAGTAAAAGCACAAGGAACAATAGATCCATTTGATACAAAGATTTTTTGGGATAAAAATTAAAAGATTGTAAAAAATTTAATTCTTAGTTAAGAGGGCTGTCTAATCAGGCAGCCCTTTTTTAATAAAGAAAATTATAGCAAATGTTTCAAAGAATTCTAAATTAATTCGCTAAATAATAACATTAATGTCAGGATATACTAAATAAATTGTATGCGTCATAGGAGAATACCAAGGTACACTTTTTTGCTTTTTTTGTTTTTGGGTGTAATTTCTATTAAAGCTCAACAATACGAAATTTCACAGGTAGATACATTGGAATACAAAATAATTAAAGCATTTAATAACACGCTTAACCAACAAATTAAACTTTACAATGGGGTATCTTATGAAGGTTATTCTGGAAGATTATTAGGAAACGCCTATTTAAATGACACTTTAGTATTTGTAACAGGAAATGTAACTTACGATGGGATCGGATTTCGCAATGTTCCATTAATGTACGATTTGGTTAAAGACAAGGTTATTACGCAACTATATGATGGATATTCTAAGCTTGGCTTAATAAATGAAAAGGTATCAAATTTTACACTCTGCGGTAAAAACTTTATTAACGTACACAATAGGCTTGCCGACTACTCTAAATTTGGCTTCTTTGAGTTATCTTATAAAGGCGGATTAGAGGTATTGGTAAAGAGGATTAAAATTGCCAAGCAGGTTATAAGCTCTTCTATGGTAAAAACAGAATTTCAATTAAAAACAGAATATTTCATTCTGAAAGATAGCATCTTATACAAGGTAAATAACGAGGCTGCTATCTTCAAACCGCTTAAAAGCGATAAGGTCTCGATAAAAAAATATTTAAAAGATAATGGGTTGAAATTTAGAAAAGAGCCTATAAAAACGCTCGTAAGTATAGCTACATTTTATGATCAACTTGGGAAATAACACAGTAGTTAAGCACACGCTTTATACATTCCTGCTACTAATTCTACCCACATTGCTTTTTGCGCAATCAAAAGAAGAACGTATTTATACTGTTCGATACAACAATGAATTGGTATCTGACGTAATTAAGGATTTGGAAGATAAAGGTAATATAAAAATCTACTATAAACAAGAAGACATATTAAGTTTAAGAGTTTCTTTGACTTTAGAAAATGCCTTGTTGAAAGATATTTTAAATCGACTATCAAAGGAAATAGCTATAAATTATTTAATAAAAGAGAACAATGTTTTCTTAACAAAAGAAGTTGAGTTGAATGATCGACTGCTATTTGATAATGAAGTAGAATATACTTCAAACGAAGTAAAAACAGCTGAACAAAATGTTCAAGATGCGAATATATTCAATAAAATATATGAGATTGGCGTAAAATCTAACGCTCAGAAGAATGGTACAGCTACGCTATCGGGCTATCTTAGAGATGAGATTACAAAAACACCAATTGCAGGAGCTTCAATAGCTACCGCCGATAGAAAAATTATAGGAGTTTCAGATGCAGATGGTTTTTATACGTTAAACCTTCCTCTTGGTTTGAATCTTTTAATAATAAATGCTTCTGATAACAGAAATGCAAAAAGAAGAATTATACTTTACAACAATGGTAGGCTTAATATAGAAGTTAAAGAAAGCATAGAGATGCTTAAAGAAATTAGGATTCTAGCCACAAGAACATCTACCTTGAAAAACCTAGAAATGGGTGTAAACAAGTTAAACATAAAGGCTATTAAACAAGTCCCTACGGTTTTTGGAGAACCAGATGTTTTAAGAGTCGTTTTAACCTTGCCGGGAGTACAGTCTGTTGGTGAGGCAAGTACCGGTTTTAACGTTAGAGGAGGGTCTGCCGACCAAAATTTAATTCTATTAGATAATTCTACCATATACAATCCCTCACATTTTTTTGGTTTCTTTTCTGCATTTAATCCTGATATCGTTAAAGATGTACAACTTTATAAGAGTACAATTCCTGAGAAATTTGGAGGAAGATTATCTTCTGTGTTAGAAGTTACTAACCGTGAGGGAGACAAAAGTAAGTTTACAGGTACTGCCGGAATAGGGTTGATTACCAGTAGATTTAATATCGAAGGTCCAATTGATAGCGGAAGAACATCGTTTATATTTGGTGGAAGAGCAACCTATTCAAATTGGCTAATGGATCTTTTACCTGACGAATATAAAAATAGCAAGGCCTCTTTTTATGATTTTAACTTGGGCATTAGCCACCAGTTTAACAGAAATAATTCAGTAAACATAACGGGCTATCATAGCAAAGATAACTTTAAGTTAAATTCTGATACTACCTATAATTATAGCAACAAAAATGCGGCTATAGAATGGAAAAAAACGTTTAATATCAAACTGAATGGTACATTCAAATTTGCTATGGATAGGTATGATTATGATATACAGAGCGAAGGAAATCCTATAAATTCTTATAAGTTGAAATTTAGAATTAACCAAACAAATGTTAAGACAGAATTTAGATATACGCTAGACAATAACCATCTCTTAAATTTTGGGTTTTCATCTACTTTATATCAATTAAATCCGGGAGCGCTTGTTCCTCTGGACGGCGAATCTTTAATTGCTGAGAACATTCTCGAAAAAGAAAAAGCTTTAGAAACTGCCATTTTTTTGGGAGATGAATATAAAATCAGTGAAAAACTCTCAGCCGCTCTCGGTATAAGATATGCTATTTATAATTATTTGGGTCCAAAATCTATAAACATTTATGCACCTAATCAACCCAAATTAGAGGTAAACATACTTGAACAAAAAACTTATGGAAATAACGAATTAATTAAAACGTATCATGCGCCAGAAATTAGGCTGGCAGGACGTTATAACATAGTTGATGATTTGTCTATTAAAGCGTCGTATAATAGCCTTAGGCAATACATCCATTTATTATCGAATACAACAGCTATTAGTCCAACAGATGTTTGGAAATTAAGCGATCCTAACATAAAACCCCAAGCTGGATGGCAAATAGCATTAGGACTTTATAAGAATTTTAGCTCAAAAGCCATAGAAACTTCAATAGAAGGATATTATAAAAATCTAAAAAATTATCTAGATTATAAGAGTGGTGCTAACCTCGTTCTAAACAAAAATATAGAACAAGATGTAATAGCTACAACAGGGAAAGCCTATGGAATTGAACTTTTTGTAAAGAAAAATACTGGTAAATTAAATGGATGGGTAAGTTATACTTATTCACGCATTTTATTAAAAATGGATGATTTAAATGTAGGCAACTTAGTGAACGGAGGTAAATACTATCCAGCGAATTATGATAAACCTCACGCTTTTAATTTTACAGGTAACTATAAGGTTAAACAACGATACCATTTTTCCTTAAACTTTACATATAGTACGGGCAGACCGATTACACTGCCGATAGCAAAATATTATTATGCTGGTGGAGAAAGAGTATATTATTCTGATAGAAACGCATATAGAATTCCTGATTATTTGAGAACAGATATTTCATTTAATATAGAGGGAAATCATAAACTGAAACAATTAACCCACAACTCTTGGACATTGGGAGTATATAATGTTACAGGTAGGAAAAATCCATTTTCGACATATTTTACACAAGAAAATGGAGTAATTAACGGCTATAATCTTTCCATTTTTGCCTCTCCAATTCCATTTATAAATTATAACATTAGATTTTGATTTATGAAAAATTTTAAAAGTTTTTTAGAAATGTTGTGCATAGTAACTCTGATGTTTAGCTGTAAGGAGCCTTATAAACCTTCATTAAACGAAATTAATGAACATCTGCTAGTAGTTGAAGGTTTGATAAACCTTGGACCGGAACCAACTATCATAAAATTAAGTAGAACAGCTTCCGTGGTAGAGAAAGGCAACTTTTTTCCAGAATTGAGGGCTAAAATTTCTATAGAGGGTAATAATAATCAAACATATAATTTAGTAGAAACAACTTCAGGAACTTACCAGTCTGGTATTCTTAATTTAGATCCTTTACAAAAATATCGACTGCATATAATAACAAAAGGAAATGAATATGTTACAGATTTTCTGGAGGCCAGGGTTTCTCCTCCTATTGATTCTGTGGGGTGGACTGTCAAACCTGAAGGATTACAAATTTATGTCAATACGCATGATAATATGAAAAAGTCTAGATATTATCGATGGGAATTTGAGGAGACCTGGATTTTTCATGCCCCATTTTACTCTCTGTTAGTTTGGGAAAACGGGGGCATTAGAAATAGAGATGATTATTATGAGAATATATATAAATGTTGGAATAGCGGTGCCTCCAGTAAAATTGTCCTAGGGTCGTCAATTAAACTTACGGATGATATCATTCATAAACAGCCTGTCATATTAATTCCAGACGATTCGGAAAAGTTAACAGAAAAGTATAGTATTTTAGTTAAACAATATACACTTACCAAAGAGGCATTTGATTTTTGGGAAAACTTAAGAAAGAATACCGAAAATTTAGGCTCTATATTTGACGTTCAACCTTCACAACTAACGGGGAATGTCAGGAATGTTAAAAATCCAAAAGAACCTGTTTTAGGGTATATTTCTATTGGCAACATACAAACCAAAAGAATTTTTGTTTCAGCAACTGAATTGCCGCTAAATTGGAAACCTAAAGCTTCATCTACCTGCCTTTCGCCTGATACGATAAGGATAGCTGATGCTTTTAAGGAATTTTCTACTGGTATTTATGTGCCGATTTCGGCATTAACAAATGATGGGGGAACTTATGCTTACTTGGTTTCATCTCCACAGTGTACAGATTGCACATTGAGAGGAACAAAACAAAAACCTGCATTTTGGCAATAATCATTGGAATTATGCGATATAAATTTATTTTAAGATTTGTTTTAATACTATACTCTATTCAAGGAAATGTTTTTGGTCAGAACTTTAATAGTGTTGCACAAATATTTAATAGCAATATTAACACTTTTAGCGAGAAAATTTTTATTCATACAGACAAGCCTCAATATTTAGCAGGTGAATTTTTATGGTTTAAACTGTATAATGTCAATTATTTTAATAATAAGCCTTCTAATTTAAGTAAGGTAGCCTACATTGAACTTTTAGATAAAAATAATACTCCAAAATCGCAGGAAATTATAGAATTAAAAAATGGACTTGGTGATGGAAGCATATATATTCCCCACGATATAGAAACAGGTATTTATAAGTTTAGGGCTTATACTAACTTGATGAAAAATTCTGGACCAAATACTTTTTTTGAGAAACAAATATTCATTATTAATTCCTTTAAAAATTTAGGCCCCAAAAGAGGTGGAAATATTAATTACGATATACAATTTTTTCCAGAAGGAGGCGATATGATAAATAATATTTCCAGCAATGTGGCCTTTAAAGTAGTTAATAGTAAAGGATTGGGCACCTACGTTAAAGGTATAATAATTAATGAAAAGAATGATACTGTCGCGACGTTATCAACGTTAAAATTTGGCATTGGCAGGTTTAAGCTAACTCCTACCCCGGGAGCAAAATATAAAGCCATTTGTATTACTTCAAATAAGGAAGTTTTTACAAAAGAACTGCCTCCAGCAAAAAAAGATGGTTATGTTTTAAGGCTAATAGATAATAAAGAAACAGTAAACGTATATATCGAATCAAATAGAACTGAGGCTAATGTCTTTCTTTTTGCAAATAATGGCAAACAAACAGTTTCTGGTAAAGCTATAAAACTGGTTGATGGAAAAGGTGTCTTTAGCATTGAAAAGTCGAAACTTATGGAAGGACTTTCTTATTTTACATTATTTACAGCTGCGGGAAAACCTGTTGCTGAGCGATTGTTTTTCAAAAGCATTACAAAGAAAATAAATCTATCTCTAAGCTCTTCTGCGGTTAATTATTTACCAAGAGAAAAAGTAACAATAGGTATTAGAGCACAAAATGAAACATTGAATTTTAAAGACTTAAATACTTCTTTTGCTGTATATAAAATAGATTCACTACAAAAAATAGATGATGTAGATATTTTAAGTTATATACACTTAACTTCTGAACTTACGGGAAATATAGAACAACCTTCCTATTATTTTTCTAGTGATAGTCCGGAAGTTAGATTGGCATTAGACAACTTACTATTAACCCATGGTTGGAGAAGATTTAATTGGGAGCAAAGTCGGCAGATAATGCCAATGTTTAAATATTTACCAGAATATGCAGGACATTTAATTACTGGTAAAATCGTTTCAAAAAATCAGCAACCAGTTAAGAACATGCCATTATATTTGAGTTCTCCAACCAGTTCACATGCCTTTTACCGTAGTACTAGCGATTCTTTAGGTAATTTTATATTCAATGTAGACAAGTTATTTGGTAAAAATGAATTAATAGTTCAGACAAATAGTAATATAGATAGTACATCGAATATTTCTGTTTTTACACCCTTTTATGGGGACTATAATGCATTTACTTATAAATCATCTTATGGTAGTCTTTTTAATTTTAACGATGTTTTGGCAGATTATCACCTTGCTGTACAAGTTCAAGATGTATATTCTGGAAAATTTTTAAATAATCAAGATAAACTCTCATCTGCTGATATATTTTATGGAACCCCATATAAATCATATACTTTAGATGATTACACAAAATTTAACACCGTAGAAGATGTTTTACGCGAATATATTACAGGGGTTTTTGTAACAAAAAAACGAGGTCGGTATAATATAAAAATGTTGGCGGGGCAGGAGATGTTAGCGGATGATCCATTGGTTTTATATGATGGAGTGCCTTTTTTTAATGTGGATAATATAATGGCGGTAGATCCCTTTAAGATTGAAAGATTGGAGATAATACAAGATAAATACTACTACAATGGCGATACATACGGAGGTATTTTAAATTTTATAAGTAAAAAAGCGATTTTGTCTGATTATGAGCTTAGCCCAAATGCAGTAGTTATAGATTATGAAGGTTTGCAGATTAAAAGACAATTTTATGCACCTTCGTATACGAATGAAAACCTGATAAAAAATACTTCTCCAGATTTTAGAAATGTGCTCTATTGGCAGCCGAATATAACTATAAACAACAAATCGGCAGCATCTGTTAGTTTTTATACTTCTGATATGCTTGGAAAGTATGTAGGTGTTATTCAAGGGTTGTCTGATAGTGGGATTCCTGCATACAGTGTTTTTCAATTTGAAGTAAAAAAGTAGCTATTATAGCGATTACTTCCCATCTACACTATATTTCCCTGGACCAATAAAAACAAGACTAAAAAATACAATGCCTAGTTCGATAGCGTGAGAAGCCCCCATAATGCCCTCACCTTTGTTGATATGAACAAGGGCAGCGATAAGCATGGTAAATACCAAAAGCATATTTACGGGACGAAAGAATAATCCAAGCAACAATAGAAAACCGCCTAACCCTTCGGAAATGGCGGCCATAAAACCCCAAAAAGCAGGAATGAAGTTAATTCCGATAACGTTCATACTGCTACCTATTCCAGCCCATTTATCTGGACCGCCCATAATTTTAGGGAAGCCGTGAAACATCATCATTGCGCCTAATCCAATTCTTAAAATTAAAAGACCAGTATTGCGATATTTACCTAAATTATCGAAAATTGCCATGTGCTTAAATGTATTTTAGTTCAACGTTATTATTTGCAATGGTCAAAGATACGGTTTTGCCCAATATCATCGCCCTATTATCGGCAATATGCCCTGTTGGAAAATTGAAACAAACCGGATAATCATACTCCTTTACCAACTCCCAAATTACTTCTTCTGGCGTTTGGCCAAAGTAAATGCTTTCTTCGCCAAGTTCATTAAAAGCACCAACAATCAAACCTTTTAATTTTGTCAATTTACCTTTGCGTTTTAACGTGCGCATCATACGGTCTATGGAATATTCATGCTCTCCTACATCTTCAATGAATAAGATTTTATCATCGAAGTTCATTTCCGAAACTGAACCTTCTACGGCTAGGAGTAATGTCAAATTTCCGCCAACCAATATTCCTGATACATTTCCATCTTTACAATCTACAGCACTTTTATAGCTGTAAGTGTCATTTTCTCCAAACAGTGCTTTTCTTAGGCTTTCTAGCCCTTCTGGCGTACTTTCTTCAAAGGTGTACGGCATTTGCCCGTGAATGCTTTGTGTGTTCAGCTTAGCTAAAGCGTGCGAAAGTAAAATAGTGATGTCACTAAAGCCAATCAACCACTTCGGACTTTCATTGAATGCTGTAAAATCCAAATTGTCGATAATGCGGATAGTACCATAACCGCCACGTCCGGCAATAATGGCCTTAATGGAAGAATCATCTAAAAATTGCTGTAAATCTTGGGCCCGTAGCTCATCCGTTCCCGAGAATTGATGGTGCGAAGCTGTTATGGTTTTACCTAAAACTACTTCCAATCCCCAACTTTGTAGAATTTCAATGCCTTTATCAATTGATTTAGGCAGTTTCTTTGCAGGGCAAACAATCGCAATCTTATCTCCCTTTTTTAAATATGGTGGCTGTTTAATCATTTTGAAAACACTTATCTTTGCCAAAATAAAAAATAGTTTTGGATAACAATAAATTTAAAAGATATACCGTAACAGCGGCCCTGCCCTACACCAATGGGCCTGTGCATATTGGCCATTTAGCAGGTGTTTATTTACCGGCAGATACTTATGTGCGTTACCTGCGTTCCAACAAAAGGGATGTAAAGTTTATTTGTGGATCGGATGAAAATGGTGTTCCCATTACGCTAAAGGCTAAAAAAGAAGGGGTTACACCTCAGCAAATAGTAGATAAATACCATAAAATTATTGGAGATTCGTTTAAGGAATTTGGTATTTCGTTCGATATTTACCATCGTACCTCATCGTTAACGCATCATCAAACTGCTGAAGATTTTTTTGAAAAGCTATACAACGACGGTGTTTTTACTGAAGAAGTTACCGAGCAATACTACGATGAAAAAGCGCAATCTTTTTTGGCAGATAGATACATTACCGGAACTTGTCCTAAATGTGGTAACGAAAATGCCTACGGCGACCAATGCGAAAGTTGCGGAAGTTCATTAAATGCAACCGATTTAATCAATCCGAAATCTACTTTGTCTGGCGAACCTCCAATCTTAAAAGAAACTAAGAACTGGTTTTTACCTTTAGACAAATACGAGGATAAACTGAGAGCCTATATTGAAAGCCACAAGGAGTGGAGGCCAAACGTTTATGGGCAATGCCAGAGTTGGCTAAATGCAGGTTTGCAACCTCGTGCCATGACCAGAGATTTGGATTGGGGCGTAAAAGTGCCCGTTAAAGGAGCTGATGGTAAGGTATTGTATGTATGGTTCGATGCGCCTATCGGCTATATTTCCGCGACAAAAGAACTGGCGAACTATGCCAAATTGGGTGTTTGGAATCCGAAAGCCGAAGAATATTACATCAACCAAAATGAACTCGAAAACTTTAGTTACGAAACCTATTGGAAAGACAACGAAACTAAGCTAGTACACTTTATTGGTAAGGATAATATCGTTTTCCATTGTATTATTTTCCCGGCAATGTTAATGGCGCATGGCGATTTCATCTTAGCTGATAACGTTCCTGCCAACGAATTTCTGAACTTGGAAGGGCAGAAAATATCGACCTCTAAAAACTGGGCAGTTTGGCTAAACGAATACCTCGAAGAGTTTAAGGACAAACAGGACATACTACGTTATGTGCTTACCGCCACAGCGCCCGAAACCAAAGACAACGATTTTACTTGGAAAGATTTTCAAGCTCGTAACAATAATGAATTGGTAGCCATTTTGGGCAATTTTATTAATCGTGTGGTGGTGCTTACCCATAAATATTTTGATGGCAAAGTACCAACCTTAATGGAATTGACCGATGTGGACAAACAGGTAATAGAGGAGTTGAAAGGATATCCTGCAAAAATCAGCGCATCGATAGAAAATTACCGTTTTAGGGAGGCTTTGGTCGAAGTGATGAACGTAGCCCGTTTGGGCAACAAATATTTGGCCGATACCGAGCCTTGGAAACTCATTAAAACCGATGAGGATAGGGTGCGTACTATTCTAAACATTGCTTTGCAGATAGCCGCCAATTTGGAAATTCTGATAGAGCCATTTTTACCTTTCACTGCCGATAAATTACAGAAAATGTTGAACTACGGAGGGCACACTTGGGAAGATGCAGGCACAACCAATCTATTGAAAAGAGGCCATGAACTTAACGAGCCGATTTTACTGTTCAGCAAAATAGAGGACGAAGAAGTACAGGCTCAAATTGACAAATTGAACAATAGCAAGGCACAAAACGAAGCTGCAAATGCTATCGTTGCTCCGGCCAAAGAGAATATCACTTTCGAGCAGTTTGGTGCTATGGACATCCGCATTGCGACTATTATTGCCGCAGAAAAGGTAGAAAAGACCAAAAAACTGTTAAAGTTGACCTTAGATACAGGCTTAGACCAACGAATCGTAGTATCAGGCATTGCCGAACATTACCAACCTGATGAAATTATTGGGCAGCAAGTGAGTTTATTGGTCAACTTAGCTCCAAGAGAAATCAAAGGTATTGTATCGCAAGGTATGATTTTAATGGCCGAAGATACCGATGGAAAACTATGTTTTGTAAGCCCAACAAAAGCGACGAGCAATGGTGGCGTAGTTAGATAATCTGTTGAATTTTACTAAGTTTGTAACTGTATGAACCTGAGCGGTTATTTGCAAAACATTTATAATCAAAGCCTTAGTTTGTTAAAAAGCTGGGGTTTTTCTGCACATTGGGCGGCCGTTATCAATGTAATTGTGTTTTGTGCGCTTGCGGTATCGATAGCTATTGTATTGCGTATTATTCTAAAGCGATTTTTGCGCTTGATTCTAATTCAGGCTCTGCGCCGAAAAGAAAATAAGTTCTTACATGCTTTGCTCGATAATAAATTGGCGCACTATGTGTCCATTCTGTTACCTGTTGCCGTGTTTTACGAGGGTATCCCCATTGTATTTGCCGATTTTAAATCGCTTTCACGATTTTTGATTACCGTTTGCGATATCTACTTTGTGTTTGCCTTAGTGTGGATTGCCATTGTAATCCTCAAGGCAGGAGCAGACCAGTTGCGCAGTAAATCGTCTTTTAGGGACAAGCCCATAGAAAGTTATGTGCAGGTGATCCGCATTGTGCTGTATGTAATTGCGGTAGTGGCCTTGTTTTCCAACCTAACGGGAAAATCGCCTGTGGTGTTTTTTACGGCAATGGGTGCTGTTTCGGCGGTATTGCTGTTGATGTTTAAGGATGTGATTATGGGTATGATGGCCAGCATACAAATTACCACTAACGATATTGTGCGCATTGGCGATTGGATTACCATGCCAAAATACGGAGCAGACGGCGATATTCTGGAAATTAACCTAACAACGGTAAAAGTGCAGAATTTTGATAAAACGATAACTACTATCCCGACTTATTCCTTGATTTCGGATTCTTTCCAAAACTGGCGAGGAATGCGCCAATCTGGCGGACGGAGAATTAAACGAGCTGTCTGTATCAAGCAATCGAGCATCCGTTTTTTAAGGGATGATGAATTGCCCAAATTTGAGCAGATACAATTGTTGAGTTCCTATATCCAACATCGCCAAAAGGATATTATTAAACACAACACTCGTGTTAAGGCCGATAAGAGTTTGTTGATTAATGGTAGAAACTTGACCAATGCGGGGCTGTTCAGAAAATATATCGATAATTATATTTCCAAACACTCGGGGACAAACAAGCGGATGAATATTATGGTAAGGCAATTAGAGCCCATGCCACATGGACTACCTATTGAGGTTTATGTGTTTGCCAATACCATTATCTGGGCTGAATATGAACATATTATGGCCGATATTTTTGATCATATTATTGCCGCTGCACCTTATTTCGGCTTACAGATTTACGAAATGGAAGGTTCTGGAGATTTAAAACAGATTGAAATTCAAAATCAGGTTTAAAGGTCATAATTGTAAATACAACCGTTATTTCAGTTTTGAAGGGAAGTCCTCGTCTAAGATTGGTATTATTTCTTTCTTCTTATTCTTTAGAAGTTTAAAGCCAAAGAAATAAAATGCAGCATTTAAAGTAGCAAAAAGTAAAAATCCTATAATCAGTCCAAATAAGTAGCCCATTGAATATACCCCTTTTGGAGCAGCTCCAATGTTTTTAAGTATCAACGGTAGGGTGACTATTATTATGGCTAAACTTAAAAAACAGCCAAGTATAATTAATAGTGCACCAAATATCTTTTTCATAATCGAATATACATTATTTAAGGTTTTTTGATTAACATGATTTATATTTGCGCCAATATTTTTAGGTCTCATAGTTCAACGGATAGAATAGAAGTTTCCTAAACTTTAGATGTGGGTTCGATTCCCGCTGAGACCACTATAAAAAAAGCCTTTAGATAAGATTTACTTTCTAAAGGCTTTTTCGTGTCTAAAAAGGCTTTATACCTTAATCAAATAAGCATTAATAATTTTGGTAATCTCTTCTTTGTTTTTTGCAGACGACCATTTCTCTTTTACGGATTGCTCATTGGCAGCGAAAAACTTCTGATACAGCAGTTTGTTGTCTACTTTTGGAGTTAATTTGATGATGCTGTTACTTGTAAAAATACCGCTCCAAACATCACGGGCATCTTTCCAAAAGCCCTCGTTCTTTTTCCACCATTCTTGTGCATAGGCAAATTGTTGAGGGTCAACCTTTACAAATTCCTCCAAGCCTTTTTCCTGTGCTATTAATTTATCTTTTTCTCCCGGAGTACGTACAATCTTTTTGTTATCCTGTTCAAACATCCACCCAGTTGGTGTTAGATAAACAAAATTACGGCGGTTTAGCACGTTATAGTCATTACGCTCGGTATGTTCACGACGGGGAAGCGGTGAATCGGCATTGCTTATCCATTGCGAACGGCCATCAACATGCACCCAAGTACCAATAGCCTCATAACGGGGGCTATCATCTACCTGATATACTTTTTGTGTCCATTTCCCTTTGGTTTCCTCGGGTTTTAAGGTTACGTTTTTCCAGGTATCTTCCTTATCAAAAACCAATATTTTAGGGTCTTCATAAGTCCAATCCTCACGCCAATGCTTAATAATCATGCTATCACGAATTACCAATAAGTGTTGGATTACTATTTTCTTGGGCGAATCTTCAGCAATAATCGCAATTTCTTTTGCCGATGAACGATGCCTATCGTGGAACTGATACTCCTTATCTGGAGAAAAGGTTTCCGCATAATTAAACGTAACCTTGTAAAAACCTGCTAAAGATTTAATAGCATTACGGTCTTGTTCAAATTTGTTTTGTGCAAAGGCAAACAACCCAGATAAAAGTAAGGCTGCTAATAATTTTATTTTCTTCATATCCTTATATATAAATGAATGTTATTTAGATTTGTTCTAAACATGTGCAAATTAACAATCATTAAAGGTAATAAGCAAATTGTTTTTAATTATTCTAAATAAAACCAAGTATTATCCCTTTGTTTTCTTCCGTCGACCCCACCATATAATGAAACCTGTGATTGGTAAAGATGCTGCAATTAAACTGGCACAGAAAGTTAGTATTTTACCGGGTAAACCTAATATGGCTCCAACATGGATATCATAGTTCATACCAATTAATCTTTCTCCTGCATTTTTAGATTTATAACTCCTTTTGTGCAGTAGCTTTCCGGTGTATTGGTCAAACTGCATATCATTAGAATCGTAATAAGTTTCTTCGCCTTTATAGGCATAGGCGTAAATTACTCCATCTTTGCCAGAAGCTGGGCCAATGGCAATTTTTTTTGCTTTTGGATAAAGCGCCTTGGCTTTTTCAAATGCGATATCAAAACCATTGCCATTTGCTGCTTGTAAGGTATCTGATTTAAAGGTTTTAACTTCGGGAGGGGTAACGCTCCAAGAGGCTACCGCGTAAACGGTGTTCTGAAACCATTGAAAAGCCCAAACCAAGCCTGTTAATGCTAAAGTGAGGGAAATTAGCAAAGCATAAAATCCGGGTACATTGTGTAGGTCGTAATTGAGCCGTTTGAATTTGGCGGTCCACTTTACCTTAAAACTTTTGTCGAAGTTTGATTTTTTTAGGTTTTTAGGCCACCAATGTATCATACCGGTAATCAATAAAATCACAAATATAACGGTAGACCAACCTATAATTTGTTGTCCGACGGGGTGATTGAGCAATAAACTCCAATGCAGCATTTTAACCACATTGAAAAACTCGTACTTGTAATGGGTAATTTTGGTAACTTCGCCAGTGTAAGGGTTAACATTGGCATTATCGTAATATTCTAAGGCATCGAAATACCAAAACGCATCTGGATTGCCGCCTTTGTACGTCCCAAATTCCCAAGTTTTCTCGGGATTGGCATAAGTAGAAATAAAATTGATTGGCTTGCCACCTAAGGCTTTTTCAGCATTGTTTTTGAGTATGCTTAACGGAAGTTGTTTCGCATTTTGGGGAACTTCTATATAAAGTTGTTTGCCATAAATCAAGTTAGTGATTTCTGCTTGGAACACATAAATACATCCAGTTAAGGCAATAAAAACAACCATAGTGCCCGAGAAGAGCCCTAGCCATAAATGTAGCCAATCGCTAATTTTGCGAAAGAGAGATTTTTTGGATTTCTTGGTTTTTGTTTTGTTTTGCCTCATCTTTTACAACAAAATAAACCAGCCATGTTAACATGGCTGGTTTAACTATTTATGTTTTATATTTAGATGCTTTCGGTGGTATAGGTTACAACATGCCAAATTTTATCGTAACTTTTACCTTCTTGGTTACCCGATTTTTTCTCTTCATAAAAGGCTTCTAAAAAATAAGTGCCTTTTTGTTTTGGAGTAAAATTCAGCACTCCGTTTGCATTTGTTTCTAAAGTTTCATCTTTCTTATCAGGACTAATAACGGTTATTTTTTGATTTTTAAAAGCCGTTTGGTTCAGTTTTACCAAGTGCGGATTTGCTTGTCCCACAGCGAAAGTAGTTTTGGTTGGTGCTATGCTTAAAGCAACATCGTTGGCTAAGCGGTTGTTTAAGCTGGCTTTTCCCACAAACACATTGGCAAGGGCATAATAATCTATTTTTGCAGTTTTATATAAATCTTTTACATGGTGTACAATGGAAAGGGTGTATTGCCCATCTTGTGCTGGTGTAAAACTGGCTTCGTAATGAAATACGTTTGGCTTGGTTTTTAGCTCTTGCCTATTACCGTTTGGCAAGGTCAGGATAATCTTGAAATCTTTCAGATTGCTGTACCATTTCGCGGTAGAATCAATTTCTTTTGAACCGTACTCACCAAAAAAAACTTTCACTTTTTGCGCTACACCTTTTTTGCCTTTTGTTGGGGTTTCAATCCATAGGGCATGGCCATAACTAGTAGCCGCAAAGGCGACAAATAATAATAAGGTTAAAATCTTTTTCATCGTAATTAGAATTTGTAGGCTATACTGAAACGGTAGTTGCGAGGTGCTTCTGCCTGCCAAGAATATACTTCGTTGCTGAAATAATCAGGATAGTAATCACCTACATATAAATATTTATCTAATAGATTGAAGGCATTGGCGGTAACTTTTACTGGACCTTTTGACCAAAATAGACCAGCATCTACTTTAAAGTAATCGTTCATGTTGCGCTCTGGGTTGGTTGCGCTATAAGAATAAGATGTTCTATCCTTTAGATAGGTGAAACCAGCATTAGCGCCAAAATTTTTAAGAAATCCACCTTGAATGGTATAGTTTAACCAAGCATTGGCAGTATGTTTTGCATATCCGGGTACTAAATCACCATCAACAAATCCCGAGTTTGCATAGGCCTTGGTAACTTTAGCATCGGTGTAGGCATAATTGGCAATTAATGACAGGCCCTTAGCTAATTCACCTTTAATATCAAACTCAATTCCTTTTGCAACTTTTTCTCCTAGTACAACACTATAAGTCCATGTATTATCGGTTATGTCGGCAGTTAATTCATTTTCTTTTAGAATTCTATAAGCTGATAAAGTGGTGTTCCATTTGCCATCTGCCCAATCTTTCTTAATACCAAATTCTATATTTGAGCCCGTAATAGGCTTAATTTCTCCGCCATCTATTCGTTTACCCGTTTGCGGAATAAAAGCTTGGTCGTAAACACCGTAAACAGCTGTGTTTTTATCTAACGATACACTTAAACCCACACGAGGGGTAGCTTTCTTGTTTTCGTATGCTGTACCGCCCCATTCGTATTGGCTTGCTTTGGTAAAACGGGCTGCTAAAGTTAATCGGGCTTTATTGTTAAAGAAACCTAATTCATCTTGTAAGTAGGCACTGGTATATTTTTGTCCCATTGTACCGCCTGCGGCCAAAGCTCTTTCTTCAAGACTAGTGGTTCTGTCCCAGGTAGGGAAGCCATTTTCAGGATAGCCCAAATTAGGGTTGTAAATATTAAAAGGGTTAGTAGCCAAATCTAAATCATGATATTGGCCCCAATCGGCTATATAATCTTTTTTACCCAAATCAAAACCTGCTAATATGCGGTGATTTATTCCTCCTGTTTTAGCTTCTCCATTGATAAATAATTGCCCCATTTTCATGGTGCTTTCGGCATCCCAAATACCAACATTTCTAATCACATTACCATTAGCTAAAACATCGGTAGGCCATAAGCTGCTACCTATTTGCAGATATTTGCTATAAGCAGTTTGTGCGGTAAATTTCCATTTATCACCAAGATTTTGCGCTAAGTTTAGAAAAACCGTATGGTCGTTAATGTTGGTTTTTGGAAGATTTGCCGGAGCATAGGTAAATTCTCTTGGCAATGTGATATACCCTGCGGGTGAGAAAATATAATAAGAACCTACGTCAGTCATTTGAGCTCTTTGTAGATTGTACTCGGCAGTGAATTTGGTGCTTTTTGTAAGTTGATAACTTAATACGGGTGAAATCGCATATCTGTCGTTTGACTCATTAGGCCTAAAAGAGCCTTTTTCTTGAGCTGAGGCATTTAATCTGAACAACAATTTACCATCATTAGTTAACTTTCTATCTAAATCTGCTGTAACTCTGTACAGGTCAAAACTCCCTAAAGTAAACGATACTTCGCCTTTGTTTAAGCCCGTTGGTTTTTTGGTAACCACATTGTACATTCCGCTTGGATCGCCATTACCCAACATAAAGCCAGCAGGCCCTTTAACAAACTCAATATGGTCAACAAAAGACATATCTTCTGTTAATGGTCCCCAGTAGGAGTTTACAAAATTGAAACCGTTGCGCATTGCCTGTACCTGAGAGCCACGCATGTGTACGTTGGTATATAAATCGCCCCAGTGGCTGGTACGCATGGTACCGCTAACATTTCTTAGCACCCCATCGCTCATGCTAATTATTTGTTGGTCTTTAATAGCCTGCTCACTTACGGTTTGGATGTTCTGTGCAGCTTCTAATAATGGCTCATTTATACGTAGACTGTTATCTGGCGTACTAATTTTGTAGGCGTTTTTCTTTGCCTGTACGGATACTTCCTTTAAAACTTGGCTGTTTTCAGTAAGTACAAAATTAAATTCTAGTGTTTGTCCTTCAGAAATGGTAATGCTTTTTTCTTGGGTAACAATACCGATTGCACTAACCCTTAAAACATAAGTTCCTGCTTTAATTTTTGTTAGGCTGTAAGAACCATCTTCTTTTGTAGAAGTACTTTGAGCTTTATTTTTCAATCCAACGCTTACGTAAGCGGCAGGTTGCCCATCGGCAGATGTGATTTTACCTTTAATAGTGGCAAATTGTTGAGAGAAAGCGTTAAAACCTAAAGACAGCAAGACACCGGCCATCATTAGCATTCTTGAAATAGTATTAGCAACCATGAATATTTTTATTTAGACTAGTTATAAATTGCTGCAAATATAGAATGTAATTTTCCAATTACAAAACAAATTTGGAATACGATAAAAATGATTAAAACTTGTGAGGCTTTTAGCTGTTATAGCATAAACATCGTTTATGAACATTAGATCTAATGAACCATTTTGGCTGGTCAACAATGGTATTTTAAACGCTTATCCCTCTTTAAGAAAAGATACAGAATGTGATATTTTAATTATCGGAGCAGGTATTACGGGAGCTTTAATGGCACATGCCTGTGTCGGAGCAGGTTACGATACCGTAGTAATAGATAAGCGGGAAGTAGCAAATGGCAGTACTTCGGCAACAACCTCAATGTTACAATATGAAATTGACGTACCGTTATATCAATTGGAAAAGCTGATAGGAGAAGTTGGTGCCGTTGCCAGTTACAAAGCATGTAGAAACTCCATTTCGATATTAAAGAAAATTTCAGAAGAAATTAAGTCTGGTGCTGGATTTAATAACAAAAACTCACTTTATTTTGCCGGTAGTAGCAAAGATGTGAAGTGGTTAAAACTGGAGTTTGAAAAAAGATTAAAAGCCGGGTTTGAAGTACAATGGTTAGATGAAAAGCAAATCCAAAATGATTATGGATTATTAGCTGAAGGAGGAATCCTATCGAAAGACGGCGCAAGTGTAGATGCTTTTCGTTTGGCCCATGAGTTATTGGCCTACAACGGAAAAAGAGGGTTAAGAGTTTTCGATAAAACAGAACTGAAAAAAATAAAATACTTAAAAGATGAAGTGCTTGCCGAAACTGATACAGAAGCAAAAATTAGGGCTAAAAAAATCATCTATTGTACAGGTTACGAAAGCACTAAAATTATTCCCGAAAAGATAGTGAATTTAAAAAGTACCTACGCCATAGTTAGCGAACGCATGGACGGTGCAGCTTCTGCTATTTATGATACGTTGTTCTGGAACACCGATAAACCATATCTTTATATGAGAAGTACGGCAGACCATAGGATACTGGTAGGAGGCGAAGATGAAAATTTCAAAAATCCTGTATTAAGAGATGCTTTATTGGACAGAAAAGAAGAAAAATTGTTAAAAACAACAAAAAAACTAATGCCGCAAATCAATTTCATTACCGATTTTGCTTGGTGTGGCACTTTTGGTGAAACCAAAGACGGATTGCCTTACATTGGTCCACATCCCAAATTCCCAAATACCTATTTCTGTTTGGGATTTGGTGGTAATGGAATTACTTTTTCGGTAATTGGTGCCGAAATGATTACAAAAATGCTCAAAAACGAGATAGATCCTTTGGCCTATTTCTTTAGGTTTGGCAGATGATTATTGATGCAGGATAATTTGCCCGTTAAAAGGTTTTTCTAAGTCGGTTGCAGGAGTAACCTTGCCACCGGCAATAATAGTATAAAAACTGCCAGCTACTAAAGTTCTATCTATGGTTGTTTTAACTGTGCCAGAAGAATTATCTTTAATCTCGAAAGTTTTTGCACCCGGATCTACTGCTATAAAATTGCTATACGCTTTATAAACCTTTTCGGTTGCAAGGTCAGATGTTGCATCTTTAATGCCTAAATCTAATGCTGGAGCATCTGGCGATAGATTAATAAAACGTACATAAGATTTTTCGGTAGAAGTATTCGACGTTACATCAGAAACAAGCAGCCCGTCAAAATTACCACTAGTGCCAATTAGGTATAACGTTGCAACCGAATTATCCCCAACAGCAATTCCGCTTTTGGTATATATTGCAGCGGTTTCGGTAGCTACCGTATATTTAACTTCGTAAGTGCCTTGTACAAGCTGGCTGTATTTTACACCCCCCGCATAAGGTAATGCGGCGCTATTTAATTTCGTACCGTTGAGATATACATCGTAAGTAGCTAAAGTGGGCGAAGCATTGTAAACGCTAAGCGAGCCATAATTAGGTGTTTCGGTGTCGCTACCTCCACATGCAGAAAACAGTGTAATTACTGCAAAAGCGAAAAAAGCATTTAATGTTTTAAAGGTGTTTTTGGTATAGTTAGTATTCATATTAAAATTAATGACCAGTTAATATTCTTTTTCCAAACAAAAGATAGTTTTCAAATATACAAATATTGGTTTTATCAGTTTTATTTCCATGTTAAACTTTGTTAAATCAAGCTCAATCAAATGATTTTTTGAAAATGTACGGCATAGCATATGGCACCATCAGTCCCGCTTTACGCTACAATCTTTTTGTTGGGTGCTGTGCTGTCATTCCGAGGAACGATGAATCTGTTTCTTTAGTGCTTTAACAAACAGGTTCTTCTCCGCCAACTGGCGGATCAGAATGACAAGAAAAAACAAAAAGTATTTCCGCTTCAATCGGGTTTAAAGAACTTAGACCTGTGCACAGCACTTGCTTCCTAAACCCGACATTGGCGGATATCGGCCTCGTGGCTAAGGCCTGTGCAGTATGAGCCTGTGGCGGGACTTACCTAAAATAGCAGCACTTTCTTTGCTTTTCTAATGATTATACTTACTCGTACTTCACATTCTATGCCGTTAAAAAAACATAAACAAATTGTAAAAAAATGCGAATTGTATTGCACAACTCAATTTTTATTTAAACCTTTGCGGCACAATCAATTCAAAGGAGTTGATTTTGATAAAAAATGAGCAAACAAGTTATACATAAATTATCTGTTTTAGAGGCAAAGAACATTGCTTCGAATGGCTATTTTATTGAACGTTTGCGACCCATATTCCATATTACCACAAGTCGGCAAATCTTTACGCCGCGGATTTAAGTCTTGCCCCTAGGGAACTTAAACCCATGAGGAATTGATCCTCAATAAAAACCCAATTAACAAGAATACCATATTTTTTCGTTAAAGAATTAATGAATATTAACGATTTTATAGTGCAGGTCGCACTTCCTGAACATCGTGTTTTTGCTGAAGAAATAGTAGAGGAAATGGCCGAATCAGCAAAAGCCAGAGGAACAGGTATCGCTAAACGTTCGCCAGAATATGTGGCTGGCAAAATGCAGGAGGGAAAGGCGGTTATCGCTTTTCATAAGGATGGTACGTGGGCTGGATTTTGCTACATCGAAACTTGGAGCCACGGGCAATTTGTGGCCAATTCGGGGCTTATTGTAAGCCCTAAATACCGCAAGGCCGGATTGGCAAAAGCCATTAAGGAAGAGATTTTTGCGCTATCGAGAAAGTTATATCCAAAAGCCAAAATTTTTGGCTTAACCACAGGTTTGGCGGTAATGAAAATCAACTCCGATTTGGGCTACGAGCCCGTAACCTATTCGGAACTTACCCAAGACGAAGAGTTTTGGAAAGGTTGCCAAAGCTGTGTAAACTTCGAAATTTTGAAGATGAAGGAGCGTAAAAACTGCATGTGTACCGCCATGCTGTACGACCCTAAAGAGAAGAAACACGAAGCAGCCAAAGAATTTGCTGAAGAGTTGCAGAAAAAACCGGGACTTTACGAACGTTTTATGCGTATTAAACAGCGTTGGTTGGCCGATAAACTGAAAGGCGATTCCAAATCGTTGTTATTATTAATGGGTATATTTTTTAACAAATAACTAAAATTAGAAACCACCTTGTACAATTCCCCCTTTAGGGGGTTGGGGGTATAAATTAAATACGAAATGAAAAAGAAAGTTGTTTTAGCATTTAGCGGAGGTTTAGATACCTCGTTCTGTTGCATTTATTTAACTAAAGACAGAGATTTAGAAGTACATTCAGTGGTAGTAAACACGGGTGGTTTTTCTGATGAAGAGTTAAAGGAAATCGAAGCACGGGCTTATGCTTTAGGTGTAACAAGCCACGCGGCGGTTGATGAAACCGAAAACTATTACAACGACAGTATCAAGTATTTGATTTTTGGTAACGTGCTTAAAAATGCCACTTATCCATTGTCGGTAAGTGCCGAGCGTGTTTGCCAGGCTACTGCAATTGCCAATTATGTAAAGAAAATAGGAGCAGATTACGTGGCGCATGGTAGTACTGGTGCAGGTAATGACCAAGTTCGTTTCGATATGATTTTTAATATCTTAATTCCAGGAGTTGAAATTATCACTCCTATCAGGGATTTGAAATTATCACGCGAAGCGGAAATTGAATATCTGGCAAAACATGGTGTGGAATATACCGCCGAAAAAGCAAAATATTCCATCAACAAAGGTTTGTGGGGTACATCAGTAGGCGGTGCGGAAACTTTAACCAGTAACCAAACCTTACCTGAAAGCGCTTGGCCAACCCAAGTAACTGCAACCGAGCCACGCAAAGTTGAACTGACTTTTGAAAAAGGCGAATTGGTAGCTGTTGACGGCGAAAAATTAGCTCCAGTAAGAGCAATCCAAAAGTTACAGGCTATTGCTGCTCCTTTTGGCGTGGGAAGGGATATTCATGTGGGCGATACCATTATTGGTATTAAAGGCCGTGTGGGTTTTGAGGCGGCAGGGCCGATGGTTATCATTAAGGCGCACCATGCTTTAGAAAAACACACTTTAACTAAATGGCAGTTGAGTTGGAAAGAGAATTTATCGTCATTTTATGGTAACTGGCTACATGAAGGTCAATTCCACGACCCAATTATGAGAGATATGGAAGCTTTCTTAAACTCTACGCAAAGCACCGTTAACGGTAAAGTTTTTGTAGAGTTGTTACCTTATCGTTTCCACATTATTGGTATAGAAAGTGCCAACGATTTAATGAGCAATAAATTTGGTAGCTACGGCGAAATGAACAATGCTTGGAGTGGTGAAGATGTAAAAGGTTTCTCTAAAATCTTCGGTAACCAAGTGATGATTTGGCATAAAGTAAATTCAGAAGCGTAGCTTCTGTAAGGTTTAAGGCATAAGGTAAAAGGCGTAGGGTTACCCTCGCTAAACCTAAACCTTAAACCTCACACCTTAAACCTTAAAAAAATGATTAAAGCAGGCATAATTGGCGGAGCAGGTTACACAGGAGGCGAAATGTTGCGTATTTTGGTTAATCACCCACAAGTAGAAATTGCTTTTGTGCATAGCAACAGCAATGCAGGAAACCTAATTTCAGATGTACATACTGATTTATTTGGCGATACGGATTTGCGTTTTACAGACCAAATTTCGCAAGATATTGAAGTTTTGTTTTTATGCGTAGGTCATGGCGATGCTCGTAAATTTTTGGAAGCTAATTCCTTTGACGAGCGTATTAAAATCATCGATTTATCGCAAGATTTTAGGTTGGCTCGCAACTCGCAACTCGCAACCCGTAACTTTGTTTATGGATTGCCGGAACTCAACAAAGAAAAGATAAAAACAGCACACAACATTGCCAATCCGGGTTGTTTTGCTACTTGTATTCAGTTGGGCTTGTTGCCGTTGGCTTCAAAAGGATTGCTAAAAAACGAAGTGCATATTAATGCCACCACAGGCTCTACGGGCGCAGGTCAAAGTTTGAGCAAAACCTCGCATTTTAGTTGGAGAAACAATAATCTTTCTGTTTATAAGGCATTCGAACATCAGCATTTGAACGAAATTGGCGAGAGTTTAACCCAATTGCAGGGCGAAGTGAAAGAAGCATTAAATTTTATTCCTCAACGTGGCGATTTTACCAGAGGAATTTTGGCCGCCATATATACCGAATGTGATTTAACTGAAGACGAAGCATACAAATTATACGAAGATTTTTATGCAGATGCTGCTTTTACCCACGTTAGTCGGAAAAACATCGATTTAAAGCAGGTGGTAAATACCAATAAATGCCTTGTTCATTTAGAAAAACATGGCAATAAATTGTTCATCATCAGCATTACCGATAACCTTTTAAAAGGCGCAAGCGGACAGGCGGTTCAAAATATGAACTTAATGTTCGGCTTGGAAGAAAATAGCGGGTTGCGCTTAAAAGCGGCGAACTTTTAACAAATCTGTCATGCTGAGCTTGTCGAAGCATCTGTAAGCGATGAAACATTTCAGTATGACAACAACAATGAAAAAATGAATTTATACGACGTATATCCATTAAACGACATAGAAATTACCAAAGCCCAAGGTAGTAATGTTTGGGACGCCAACGGGCAAAAATATTTAGACCTTTATGGAGGTCATGCGGTAATCAGCATTGGGCATACCCATCCACATTATGTGCAACGTCTAACTGAACAATTAAACAAAGTAGGTTTTTATTCAAATTCTATTAAAATCCCTTTGCAACAGCAATTGGCAGAGAAATTAGGTCAGGTTTCAGGTAAAACCGATTACCAATTGTTTTTATGTAACTCGGGAGCAGAAGCTAACGAAAATGCGTTGAAACTGGCTTCTTTTTACAATGGTAGAAAAAAAATCATTGCCTTTAAAGGGGCTTTTCATGGACGTACATCTTTGGCAGTTGCCTGTACCGATAACCCTAAAATTGTAGCTCCTGTAAACGAAACTGAAAACATCATCTTTTTACCACATAACGATGAACAAGCATTAGCAGACGAGTTTGCCAAACAAGGTAACGAAATTACCGCAGTAATTATTGAGGGCATACAAGGCGTTGGCGGAATTAAAGAAGCTTCAAAAAGTTTCCTGCAAAAAATCCGTTCGCTTTGTGACCAATACAATGCAGTATATATTGCCGATAGCGTACAATGTGGTTATGGCCGTACCGGAACGTTTTACTCGCACGATTGGGCTGGTGTAAATGCAGATATTTATACGATGGCTAAAGGGATGGGCAACGGTTTTCCAATCGCAGGAATTTCCATTGCTCCTAAGTTTAAACCTTGGCATGGGCAATTAGGTACTACTTTCGGTGGTAACCATTTGGCTTGTGCTGCTGCATTGGCTGTTTTAGAGGTTATCGAAAAAGATAACTTGATGAAAAATACAGAAGAAGTAGGGGCGTATTTAATCGGGGAACTAAAGAAATTTGAGGAGGTAAAAGAGGTGCGTGGTCGTGGTTTGATGATTGGCATTGACCTGCCCGAAGAATTAGCGCATATAAAGAAAGATTTGCTGTTTAAGCATCTCATCTTTACTGGCGAAGCCAAGCCAAACGTTATCCGCTTATTGCCAGCGTTGAATTTGACGAAGGAGCATGCAGATGAATTTTTGGAGGCGTTAGGAAAAGTGCTAAAAGCTTAAGGCATAAAGCTGAAAGCAAAAAGAATATGAGGGACTATAAAAAATACGAAGTTTGGCAGAGGGCACATCTACTAACGTTGTTTGTTTATAAAGATGTATTGCCTTTATTGCCGGCTACTGAGAAATATGATTTACATAGTCAGCTTAAAAGAGCAACATATTCAATAGCTTTAAATATTGCAGAGGGCGCAGGGCGAAATTCTGATGCCGACTTTGCTCGATTTTTAGATATGGCTTTAGGCTCTTGTCACGAAACAGAATACGCCATATTATTGGTAAAAGATTTAAACTATATCAGCGAAGCGGTATATAGTGAAACAAATAATAAAGTTAATGAGGTAAAAGCAATGCTGATTGGCCTCTTGAAGAAAATTAGAAAATAGAACAGGAAGCTTTTTGCTTTCTGCTTTAAACTTTTAGCTTAAAATGAAACTTTTCTCTTCCGTACACGATGTTGATGACATCAAACAATTAGTAGCAAGCGCATTGGCATTAAAGGCCAGCCCTTACGCTTACGGTGATTTAGGTAAAAACAAAACTTTGGGTTTGGTATTTATGAATCCAAGTTTGCGCACACGCCTAAGCACCCAAAAAGCCGCCATGAATTTGGGCATGAACGTAATGGTAATGAACATGGACAAAGAAGGTTGGGCTTTGGAAACGCAGGACGGCGTAATTATGAACGGCACAACGGTAGAACACATCCGGGAAGCTGCCGCCGTAATGGGGCAGTATTGCGATATTTTGGGATTGCGTTCATTCCCCAAACTGCAAAATAGAGACGAAGATTATAACGAAGAGTTCTTCAATAAGTTTGTGAAATTCTGTGGCGTGCCTGTGGTAAGTTTAGAAAGTGCCACCCGACACCCGCTACAAAGTTTGGCAGACTTGATTACCATTACCGAAACCAATCCAATTCCCATTTCGGAAAGAGCTAGCGGAAAAGTGCCAAAAGTTGTATTAGCATGGGCACCGCACATTAAACCTTTGCCACAAGCCGTACCCAACTCGTTTGCCGAGTGGATGTGCCGAGCGCAGCAGGAAGGCATGTTAGATTTTACTATTGCACAACCACAAGGATTTGAACTGGCCGAGAGTTTTACACCTGGAGCTAAAATTTCTTATAATTTAGATGAAGCTATCGCCGATGCTGATTATGTGTATGTAAAAAACTGGAGCAGTTACAAAGATTATGGAAAGTTGTTGGATTTTCCTGAAGGTTGGATGATGGATAATGAGAAATTGAAACTAACTAATAATGCTAAAGTCATGCACTGTTTACCTGTCCGCAGGGATTTAGAATTAGCTTCCGAAATATTGGATGGGCCAAATTCATTGGTCATTCACGAAGCTGGCAATAGATTATGGTCGGCACAAGCAGTGTTAAAAGCAATGTTAGAGAAATTGTAATTTAGTTACAAGTTTAGGCGCTTAGACCTGTAACTCGTAACACACAACCCATAACCCCAAAATGCAAAAACTAAAACACGAACAAGTACAGTATATCGAATTTTTAACCAAAGATATTGCCCGGGCCAAGCACTTTTATACCAATGGCTTTGGTTGGCGATTTACCGACTATGGCCCAAACTACACCGCATTTGAGGGCGACTATGTTGATGGGGGTTTTACCATAGGTGAGCCCGTTAAGGGAACCATCTTAGTGGTACTCTATTCCGAAGATATTGAAACCACTAAAAGCAAAGTAATAAATGCTGGAGGTGTCATTGTAAAAGATACTTTTAGTTTTCCGGGAGGTAAACGCTTCCAATTTACTGATCCAGATGGCTATGAACTAGCTGTTTGGTCGGAGTAAACCATAACTATAAACAGATGAAAAAAATACTTATATTTTTTGTTGGTCTTTTGCTATTCAATATCGCCTATGCACAAGAAAAACAGGTAGATAGTTTTACCGATGGAAAATTAGTAACCGTTAATGGAGCAAAACTTTGGGTGGTTACCGTTGGTGAAGGCGACCCTATTATTTTTATTGCCGGTGGCCCGGGCGGTACACACTATGGTTTACGTAGTTTTGATGCCTTGGCTAAGGCTGGTCATCAGTTAATATATTTTGATGGTTTTGGCCGTGGAAAATCAGATACAGCGAAAAACGTTATAGAATACAGCATTAATAGAGACATTGAGGATATAGAAGGATTAAGAAAAGCACTTAAATTAAATAAGGTTTCTTTGCTTGGGCATTCTTATGGTGGTGTAGTAGCGCAAGGTTATGCCATTAAATATCCTCAAAATACAAGCCATCTCATATTGGCCAATACCTTTCATAGTTATGTAATGTGGCAAGATAACTGTGATAATTCTAACCACGAGATTAAAACCAACTATCCCGAAGTGTGGGCCGACCTTACAAAAATTAGGGAAAAAGGAGCAGTATCGGCCGATGCAGACCATCAAGAAATTTATGGACGGGTACCTTATGGCTTTTTATATGCCTATAACCCTGACAAATTTGTAAACAGAGGAGCTAAAAAACGTTATCCAAATTCGTTTAATAGCAAGTTGTATTATCAAATGGTAGGCAAGGATGGCGATTTTTACGTAACAAGCGATATTGGCACTTTTGATTATAGGAAGCAATTGAAAGATTTAAAAATGCCCATTCTAATTATTGGAGGTAGATTTGATAGGGTTGCTACGCCTTGGATGATGGTAAAATACAAAGACTATTGTCCGCAGGCAGAATTTGTAATGTTCGAAAAATCGGGGCATAACCCACAGGTGGAAGAACCCGAAAAAGAATTTGAAATTATTAATGCGTTTTTGAAGAAATAAAGTCTTATGCAAAAACTAACCATCATAAAAATTGGCGGAAACGTAATAGATAATTCCGAAAATCTACACCATTTTTTAAACGATTTTACTGCACTTGAAGGCCCAAAAATATTGATACATGGCGGAGGTAAAATTGCGACAGAAATTAGCGCTTCTTTAGGTATAGAAGCAAAAATGGTAGAGGGTAGGCGGATTACAGATATTGAAACTCTAAGGGTAGTAACTATGGTTTATGCCGGGCTGATTAACAAAAACATTGTAGCACAATTGCAGGCTAAGGGAGCAAATGCCATTGGTTTAACTGGTGCAGACGGCAATATCATTAAAGCAAAAAAGCGCCCCGTAAAAGAGATAGATTACGGTTTTGTAGGCGATTTGGATGAAGGCTCTGTTTCTGTTACTTCGCTGGCAAATTTATTGCACGCTGGATTTGTTCCGGTGCTTTGTGCTATTACCCACGATGGTGCTACGCAGCTGCTCAACACCAATGCCGATACCATTGCATCGGTGGTGGCGGTGGCTATGTCTGCCAAATATGAAACACATTTGGTATATTGCTTCGAGAAAAAAGGCGTGTTAAAGGATGTGAACGACGATACCACGGTAGTAAGGGAAATCCGTTCGGCAGATTTTGAGTCTTTAAAAACAGATGGAACGGTTGCAGGTGGAATGATACCCAAACTGCACAATGCTTTTGAAGCTATTAACAAAGGCGTAACATCGGTTTATATTGGCAAGGCCGATGAGTTGGCTGAAATAGAAAAAGGCAATTTTGGAACGAAGTTGTTGAAATAGGTTTTAACCACAAAGAATGCAAAAGACTAATCATATAATCGGTGCAATCACAAAATCTGTGTAATCAATAATAAAATGAACAAAAAAATAACCATTATCGGTAGCGGAAATATTGGTCTGTCTTTGGCCAAGGGATTGGTAAATAAAAACTATTGCAAGGCAGAAGACATTACGCTAACCCGTAGAAATATTAAATTGATGACCGAAGAAATTGCGGAAGGGTTTAAAGTAAGTGATAATAATTTAGCAGCTATTGAAGACGTTGATATTGTAGTTTTAGCGGTATTACCGCAACAGTTGAAAAAAGTTTTGGAACAGTTGGCCCTCGCAATAGACCCTAGCAAACAACTATTTGTATCAGTGGTTTCTGGCGTTAGCTGTGCTGATGTTCGTGCAACACTTGGCGAAAATGTACAGGTAATTAGGGCGATGCCGAATACAGCTATTGCTATTGGTCAAAGTATGACCTGTACTGCCAGTGATAACGCTTCGGATGAAAATATGAATGAGGTAACAACTTTATTTGAAACAGTTGGCTCGGTAGTTACCATACAAGAAGATTTAATGACATCAGCCACAGCCTTATGCGCTTGTGGTATCGCTTTTTTCTTGAGAAGTATTAGAGCAGCGTCGCAAGGTGGCGTAGAAATTGGCTTCCATGCGCACGATGCCTTAAAAATGGCAGTACAAACGGCAAAAGGTGCGGCAGATTTGTTGTTGCTAACACAAAGCCATCCCGAAGGCGAAATAGATAAGGTAACTTCGCCAAAAGGTTGTACTATTGCAGGACTGAATGAAATGGAGCATCATGGCTTCAGCTCGGCATTTATTAAGGGGATTAAACTTTCGGCCAAAAAAGCCGGAGGGCTTTATAACGAATGAAAAATCTGTCATGCTGAGCTTGGCGAAGCATCTGTTTATTGAGCAGATTCCTCGTTTCTCGGAATGACAGCAAGGAGTTTTATGATTGAAAAACTAATCAAAGAAAGTACCGAACTGTTACGTAATCTGATACGTATCCAATCTTTTAGTAAAGAAGAAGATAGGACGGCGAATTTAATTGCGCAGTTTTTGGGCGAACATGGCATTAAAACACATCGTAAGCTGAACAATGTTTGGGCTTATAACAAGTATTTTGATGCTGCAAAGCCAACTATTTTGCTTAATTCGCACCACGATACCGTAAAGCCAAATTCGGGCTATACCCGCGACCCTTACGATGCAGCTATTGAGGGCGATAAACTGTTTGGCTTGGGCAGTAATGATGCCGGAGGTTGTTTGGTATCGTTGATTGCTACTTTCTTGTACTTTTATGAACAAGAAAACCTAAAATATAATTTCTGTTTGGCAACAACAGCCGAAGAGGAAATTTCTGGTAATAATGGTCTGGAATTGGTCATCCCCGATTTGGGCGAACTGGAATTTGCCATTGTGGGCGAGCCAACCGAAATGCACCTCGCTATTGCAGAAAAAGGCCTTTTGGTAATTGACTGCACCGCTCACGGAAAAGCAGGCCATGCGGCAAGGGAAGAAGGTGAAAATGCCATTTACAAAGCTTTACCAGATATAGAATGGTTTCGCACCTATCAATTCCCTAAAGTATCGGAAGTATTTGGCCCGGTAAAAATGACTGTTACTATTATTAACGCAGGCTCACAGCACAACGTGGTACCTGCCAATTGCACCTTTACGGTTGATGTTCGAGTAACCGACACCTACACCAACGAAGAAGTAGTAGAAATTATAAAACAGCACGTCAATTGCGAAGTGAAACCCCGTTCGGTAAGGTTAAAACCATCGTCTATCGATAAAAATCATCCTATTGTATTGTCAGGTATAGCATTGGGAAAAACTACTTATGGCTCGCCGACAACGTCGGACCAAGCTTTGTTATCTATTCCATCATTAAAATGTGGGCCGGGCTTTTCCGGTCGTTCGCACATGGCAGATGAATTTATTTATGTAGATGAAATTAGGCAGGGTATTGAAGACTATATTGCAATGTTAAAACCTGTGGTATTTTAGATTTACGATAAATTAAAACCACTAAGACACGAAGAACACAAAGTAAAAATAAAAACTTTTGTGTCTTAGCGCCCTTTGTGGTTAAAAAAAAATTAAGAATATGAAAACTGCGCAAGCATTCTTCATTACAATTGAGAAACAAATACATACGCAATGAAAATCTGGCAAAAAAATATAGATGTAAACCAGTTTGTAGAAAACTTTACCGTAGGTAAGGATAGGGAGTTGGATTTACAAATGGCAAAGTTTGATGTACTGGGCTCTTTGGCACATACACAGATGCTAGAAACTATTGGGCTATTGACCAAAGAGGAACTAAGATTGGTTCATGCTGAGCTTAAAAACATCTATAAAGAAATTGAAGAAGGAGATTTCATAATAGAAGACAGCGTAGAGGACGTACATTCGCAGGTAGAATGGCTATTAACGCAACGCATTGGCGAAGCAGGAAAGAAAATACATAGCGGTCGCTCACGCAACGACCAGGTTTTGGTAGATTTGAAGCTGTATTTCCGTAGCTGCATTGAAGAAATAGTTGGCAATGCCGAAACCTTGTTCAACCAATTGATAGCATTGAGCAATGAACATAAAGATAAGCTGTTGCCCGGCTACACACATTTGCAAATTGCCATGCCATCATCATTTGGTTTGTGGTTTGGCGCTTATGCCGAAAGCCTTGCCGATGATATGGAACTGATGTTGGCCGCTTGGAAAATCACCAATAAAAATCCTTTGGGTTCGGCGGCGGGCTATGGCTCTTCATTTCCTCTAAACAGAGCGTTAACTACCGAGCTTTTAGGCTTCGAAAGTTTAAACCATAATGTGGTTTATGCCCAAATGGGGCGTGGCAAAACCGAACGTATTTTGGCACAGGCCATGTCGTCTGTTGCGGCAACATTGGCAAAAATGGCTATGGATGTATGCCTGTTCATCAACCAAAATTTCGGTTTTATCAGTTTCCCATCAGAACTAACTACCGGAAGCAGTATTATGCCACATAAGAAAAACCCCGATGTTTTTGAATTGGTACGCTCTCGTTGCAACAAAATTCAGGCATTGCCCAACGAAATTGCCATGATGACTACCAATCTGCCATCGGGTTATCATAGAGATTTGCAATTGCTAAAGGAAAATCTTTTCCATGCATTTATTTCCCTAAATGAGTGTTTGGAAATTACCACTTTCATGTTACAGCATATTAGTATCAAGGATGATATTTTAAAAGATAAAAAATACGATTACCTGTTTAGTGTAGAAGTTGTAAACAATTTGGCTTTGCAGGGCGTTCCTTTCCGTGAAGCTTATAAAATTGTTGGCGAACAGATAGAAACAGGAACTTTCAAACCCCAATACGAAGTTAACCATACTCACGAAGGGAGCATCGGCAATTTAATGAACGGAGAAATAACCGAAGCAATGAAAGCTACTTTAAACCAATTTGGTTTCGAGAAAGTGAATAAGGCTATTGAAGACTTGGTGCGTTAGCTAAAACCTACGAAGTTTCCGAAACTTCGTAGGTTTATCTTGTAACTAGTCATTAGTCAATTAACCCAATTCAACCAATGATTAATGAAGTTCAATTTCCGATTTGCCCATTAAAAAGCCGTCTGCGTATAAAAACACACCGTAAACGCCTTTAATAAATGCTCTGGGGTTAATCCAGTCTATCTTATATTTGGTGTCGTCGTTATTGTACGAAATCTCGATGGCTCTGCTGTATTGCATCTGTTGTCCATCTGCTTCAAACATATTATTTTCATCGGCAATTAAATTCCCTGCCGGGTCAATTACCCTTAAAAATACTTTATGATAGGTTTTTTCTGCCAAATCGTTGGGAACAACAGCAAAATCTATGGTTAGTTTATTGGTTGAGCCAGCTTTGGTTACCAAAGAAATTTTGCCGTTATCTCTTACCCTATAAGCATTTACCAGTATGTTCGATGCTTTTAAGGAAGAACCTATCTTCACTTTCCTATTAAGATTTCTGTTTTCCTTTCTTAGATTTTCGGTTTGTTCGTTATAATTGCTGATACTGGTTTTTAGACTATCACGTTCACTTTTTAAGTAAGAATTCTCTTGCTCTAAAATGGCAATTTGATTATTGTAGCTTTTAACAAAATCCCGTAATGTGTTAATCTGTTTATGGGCTTCCTCGAGTTCTTTTTGGGTCAGTTCTCCTTTTTTTAGGGCAAATTTAAGTTCGGCTATTTTTTCCCTTGCCAGTTTTTGCTCTTCAATTAGCCTGTCATTTAAAGTAACGTTTAATAAGTTAACCCTGTCGAGTTCCACTTCTATTTTTTCTACTTCGAGCTTTAAACGGTCTTTTTCGGTGCTTATAGTTACAAATCTGCTGGTCTGCTGTTGATCTCTAAAATAGAGATAGCCATTTATGCCCAGCAATGCAACAATCACAACGATGAGGAAATAAACCTTGTTCCGGTCTACTTTATCTACAACTTTTTCCTGTTTCTGCATTATTTTTCTATCTCCAAAAAGTAGTTTTGTAACGCTAATGTAACCATTAACTTCACAAAAAAATCAAAAAAGTATAAAAATAATATCAATTTTGTACCCTAAGAAGTCAAAAGGAACGTTAACAAATTAGCTAGAAATCAAATTATAAAGAATGTTTAACCCACTCAAAAAAAATACCGCTTTATTTGCTCTTTTGTTCTTAGTTGCGCCAACTTTAATATTAAACGCCCAACAAGCTACAAAAATTGTACCTAAACGTGAGTTTAGGGGAGTTTGGGTTGCTACGGTTGCCAATATCGATTGGCCTTCTAAACAAGGGTTAACGGCAGACCAACAAAAACAGGAACTAATCGCTATCTTAGAACAACACAAGAAGAGTGGACTTAATGCTATCTTTTTGCAAATACGGCCCACTGCCGATGCTATTTACGCAAAATCGCGGGAGCTTTGGAGCCATTGGCTAATGGGAAAACAAGGTGTAGCACCAGCCGATGGTTACGATCCTTTGGCGTTTGCTATTAGGGAGGCGCATCAACGTGGAATGGAACTGCATGCGTGGTTTAATCCTTATCGGGCAACAATGTCGGCAAAATCAGTTACACATCCAGACCATATTACCAATAAAAGGCCGGAACTATTTTATACCTACGGTGGACAAAAATTATTTGACCCCGGAATTCCGGAAAACAGGGAATATATTACGCAGGTAATTTTAGATGTAGTAAAAGGATATGATATTGATGGAGTGCATTTTGACGACTATTTTTATCCTTACCGCATAGCCGGACAAGTAATTAGTGATAGCGCTACTTTTGCGAAATATCCTAATGGATTTACTAAAATAGACGATTGGAGACGGAACAATGTAGACTTATTGGTAAAAATGGTAAACGACAGTGTACACCATTATAAAAAATACATTAAGTTTGGCGTTAGCCCGTTTGCGATATGGAGAAATTATAGAGAAGATACTTTAGGCTCAAAAACTAATGGATTGTCTAATTACGGAGAACTTTATGCAGATTCAAGAAAATGGATAAAGGAAGGATGGGTAGATTATATCAATCCGCAGGTTTATTTTTCTTTTTCACGTGCTGCGGCCCCATTTCAGATATTGTTGGATTGGTGGAGCAACAATACTTTTGGTAGACATCTGTATATTGGCCAAGCGGCATATTTAATCCATAACGGTACAACAAAGCGGGAAGCGGCTTGGGCAAAGCCCGATGAAATCCCAAATCAGATTAGAGCTATTAGAGCCAATAACAGAGTACAGGGGAGTGTGTATTTCAGTTCCAAGTCGCTATCAACAGTAGCTAGGAGCTTAAACGATTCGTTGAGGAATGATTTTTATAAATATCCGGCCTTGCCGCCACAAATGCCTTGGATAGATGATGTAGTGCCCAATGAACCGCAAAACTTAACCGCCGAAGCATTGGATGATGGTGTTCAGTTAAAATGGACAAAACCATTGCGGGCAAAGGACGGCGAAACGGCATCGGGTTATGTGGTTTACCGTTTTGAGGAGGGCGAAAAAATAGACATATTGGATGCCCGCAACATTGTACGTATTATTTTTGAGGATTATCCATTTTTTCTGGACACCAACGTAGAAAAGGGGAAGCGTTACAGTTATCTGGTAACGGCATTAGACAGAATTAAAAACGAAAGCGACCCTAGCGGCCCGGTTGGGGTGGAGGTGAAGTAATTGAATAAGACCTATAAAGTTTCATAAACTTCGTAAGTCTTAGAACAGAAAATTTTGCAAGATTTCTAGGTTATGCCAATTCTCAGATTTTAATAATTCCAAATATCCGATAGCAGGGAGTTTTGTAACTTAATTTTACTAAGCTGTTTTATATTAGCGGGATTGCTATAATTAAACTGATAAACCCCATCTTTTCCCGTAACTATTAAAGATTTTGGTCCAACAATAACATCAAAGCTTTTAATGTTTTTAAGATATTGGACCAAATTATTACCAATTTTATTTTTATCTGATGCATTAAAGCTTTTAAAACCAAAATCACCCTCACAAACAAACAGATTATTGCCGCTTATGCTTAGTCCATGTGGATTTTGCATTGGGTACACCGATACCTGTTTGGGATTGGTAGGATTTTCTATATCAACTACCTCTAACTGATTGCTTGCCAACATACACACGTTGCCAGTGCGTAACGTTACATAAGCATATTTGCCCTGCACAACTACTGGGTCGCAAGCAAAAACATGGCTATATGTCGATAGCTTTACAGGATTTGCAGCATCTTCGGCATTAAAAATGTGCATCCCTGTATTTGTACCAATAAATAATTTGTTTTCATAAGGAAAAATAGTTTCTGCTCCCCAGCCTAGGCTAATTGATTTTATAAATTGCGGATTTGTTGAAGTACTGACATCAAAAAGACTAAGGTCGTTACTGCCAACCGTATAAAGGTGGTTGTTTAGTAGTGTAAACCTTGCCATAGAGCCTCCCTGGCCCGATGAGGAACTGCTATTGGCATAAGCCGCAGCATCTGTTAGCATTATATTTTTATCATATTGTGGTTTTTGTACCAAAGTATCTTTATAGGTAATTACATATTGTTCGCCATTGTAAGTGGTATAAAATTGTTTAAAAACATCGTTCAGTCTTTTAACCTGCTTGATATTGGCAATGGAAGATATATCAAAAGCCAATAAATCAACATAACTATCTGCATACAAAATGTTATTGCTTACAGCTATATCTACATTTCCAGGAATTTTTATAAAACTTAGGTTAACCGGAGTGCTTGGGTTAGAATTGTCGAAAATGTGAATGCCTTTTCGCGGCTCGTTGATAAACAGAAAGTTATTGTAAATGTAAATTTTTCCTGTTTTCTGTACTTTAGTAGGCTTAGTAACTCCAACGGTTTCGGCACGTACTGCACTTATGGGTACTATTTTGGTAATTTCTATAAGCTCTAATTGTGAACGGTTGGATTTTTTACATTGTGTAAAGAATAAAAAAACACAGGCAAATAATAGAGTGTTAGTTGTAAGTTTCTTCATAACTTATTGATTTTATAAGATGAATACGCAAGAAACTTACAAATCGCTACAAACTATTTAAAAATGTTCATATTCTCATCATAAACAGGACTTTGTACGCCTAAAAAATTTAAAACACTATGAAACACATGGTTTTGGGATAACGTTTTATTAGGCTTAAGCCGTTTTGAGCTATCAGATAACCAAACGATAAAAGGAATCTCGAATTGTTCTTTGGGCGCAATACTTACCGGTAACCCATGCATATACAGGTTTTTTTCTCCTAACGATTCGCCGTGGTCAGAAACAAAAAGCATTGTACTGTTATACTGTTTCAGTTGCTTTAAATCTTCAATTATACGGTGTAAGATATAATCTGTATAAACAATGGTGTTGTCATAAGCATTAATTAATTCTTCCTGAGAGCAATTTCCCAGTTCAACACTATTACAAACAGGTTTAAAAACTTCAAATTTGGGAGGGTATTTTTTACTATACGTAGGCCCATGACTTGTACTGGTATGCAGTATAATCAGTATTTTATCTTTTTTACTGGCTAATATTTGTTCTTTTAGCCCGGCCAAAAGGATTTCATCGTAATTACAGCCATCGCCTTTACAATCTGCTGCCAAACTTTCTCCACGTTGATAATTTTTAATGTGGATTGGAGGTTCTCCCCAGTTAGTAGTCCGCCAAATCACCTCTACATTGTTCCTATATAAATAATTGGGCAAAATTTCATATAAATCATTAGTGTTTTTGTGTTCTAAGATGCACTTTACACCTGCTGTGGTATATGTTGCACAAGATGTTGCGTTAAAACTGAATAAATTTTTCGTTTTAGAAAGTAGTGGATTGGTATTTTTTTGATATCCGTACAAAGAAAAGTTTTGGCTTCTCGCCGATTCGCCTATTACCAAAACTACAATAGCTTTTTTATTATCTTTTATAATAGCATTGGGCAACAATATTTCTTTCTGGTTTTCTTGATGTTTATGGATATAAAAACGAAAAGTATTTACTACATACGACCAAGGCATGGCCAATCCACCTAATTGTTTCGAATTCTTATCAATCCATAGCCAATTGCTAGCGTTGGCAAATACTACAATTACAATAAACAGCAATGTAAGCGAAGAAGTGATAAAAAACTTTTTTAATGCTACATTTATCACTTTTACTTTAATGATATAAATACTGGGAATTACACCAAATAAAACGATATATAGTATTAATTTAAAAGAAAAGAAACTACTGGCTTCGGCATAATCGGTATTAATGATATTGCCAATCATAGTCTCATCTATAATAACACCGTAAGTATTAATAAAGTAAACGGCAACCGCATTACCTATAAAAAACAGCACTAATAAAGTTTTTCCAACTAGCCTAGAGAGACAAAATATCAAGTAAAAGACAAAAGCATTTACAACCCACATTAAAATTATTAAGCTGATGATAAGAGTAACACCGTTTAAACTTTTATAATCAACATTGCTAAATACGTAAGTGAAAAATGGATAATGGAATAATAAAAAATTGAGGAGACTTATAATTAATATAAAGTAATTTACTTGTATGTTATTTTTTAATATAGGCATTGGTAATGATATATAATGAAGCCGCTAAACTAGCTAATGATAAATAAAAGATGGTCAGATTATGATTAATTATTTTATTTACCAACAGAAAGCAACAGACAGAAAATAAAACAATAAAAACTGGATAGAATTTTTTGTTGTTGATCCAAGCCCATATACTATATTTTTGATTGATGAAAATACCCAAAAGCCCAGAGATATAACCGATAACGCTGCCCACAATAACATCAAGAGGATGATGCGCTCCTACACCTATTCTGGTAAGCACAAGAACTAACCCTATAAAAACTGCAACAACACACCATAAGCATTTATATTTCATCCCTTTAGGTATAAATGCGAACATCAGAACGGTAAGTGTTGTAAAAACCGTTATGGAGTGCCCAGAAGGGAAACTGTTATGGCCAGATAGTTTTTCTCCAATAATAACAAAGCCATTATTGTCAAATACCGCCGCAGGTCTTGGCACTGCAAATATCTTTTTTAGCAGACAAGAGAATATAAGAGAAACAAGCGATGCTGTTATTAAGGTTTCCCAAACTCTTGGGGCATATACAATAAAAAACGTTAGGAACGAAAAGAAAATCAGTGCATCTCCCAATTGGGTAAGGTTATGTTGTGTACTTGGTAACTGTGATAGTTTTGAGTTGAGAAAAAAGAAATAATCCTTTTGAATTTGTGTATATGAATGAATATTTAGCGCATCTTGAATATATAAGAGCAAACTAATTGAAATTAATATTAGAAGTGGTAAATAAAACAACGACGGCCTAAGGTTGCGATAGTTACAGATAACTTTATTGTTCATAAAATGTTTGTTTGACAGCGTTGCTATAATGGTTTATTTTTTGGTTTTGTCTAATTTATGTCAAAAATATAAATTTACTCTTAAAACCAAAGATGTTGCGCTAAAATATTGATAGATAGAAGCGTACTATTTTTAGAACGGCTGTAACAAACAAAAAAGCATCTCCCTTTTAAAGAAGATGCTTTTTCTATATGGTCTGAGATTTACAACTAATTCTCTGGCAATAGTACCAATTGAATATAGTTATTGCCATTTAGGTATGTTTGAGCGGCAGTCTTTGTAGCTTCAATAGTTACGCCGTTAATGCGTGCGGTATTGCCCAAAACTTGTTCTAAGTCATCGCCATATTTTAAACGGTTGGTTAAGTAGTTTAACCAATAGCCGTTTTCACGAAGGCTTAACTCTTCTTGTCTTAACTCCTCAGATTTGAATTTTTGTAAATCTTCGGCAGTAACACCATTTTGCCTAAATGCGGTTACTTCCTCTAAGGCGGCATTAATCAATTTATCTGCATTAGCTTTTGCACAGTTAAAAGAAATGGTAAAGTAATAGTGTGCAGTTGGATATTTCTCTACGCTTAACGATACTCTTGGACTGTACACGCCACTTTCTTTTTCACGTAAACGTTCGGTTATCTTAATATCCAAAGCGGCGTTAAGCGCATCTAGCATTACATTGTTATCGGCATTGTAGGTATAATCATCATGGAAAACCAATTGAACTGTAACCTTGTCTTCCAATCCTTTTTTAACGGTTTTGCTCACTTTTCCTTTTGGCGGATTAACGCCATTATCAACAAAGTTTTCGTTTTTGTTTAAAGCAGGTAGGCTTGCTAAATAGGTGGTGATAAGCGGTTTTATTTGCGCTACGTCAAAATTACCTACAAACACAAAAGTTTGACCGCTTAAATCTGCAAAGCGCTCTTTGTAAAAATCGTAAGCCTTATCTATACTAATTTTGTCAATATCGGCCAATGTAGTAGGCATCCCACGTTTGTGGTAATTGGCCATAACAGCTTGTACCGTATCTGCAAATACACTAGTTGGACTACTGTTTTTGTTGGCTGTAATTACCTTGTAATCGCTGATGTTCTTATTAAAAATTTCAACGTCTTTACGTGGGTTGGTTGCTCTGGCATAAATCAGTTGGAAAGCTGTTTCTAAATCTTTTGGCGATGCACTTCCGGAAAAACCTTGATATAAATCGTTAATGTAAGCGCCTGCCGATGCTGTTTTACCTGCCAGATATTTAGTTAATTGGGTTGGGTTAAAATCGCCCACGCCACTTTGCGCAATTAAGTTGGCATTGTCGGCAGAAATAAAATCATCATTGCTTGCCAAAGAAGCTCCACCTTTACCAAATGAAGTAAAAATTACCTGGTCGTTTTTAAAATCGGTAGGTTTTAATACTACTTTAATACCGTTGCTCAAAGTTAACGAGGTAATGCCAATCTTATCGTTTTTGGTTTCGCTAACAATAGTTCCGGCTTTTGGCGCTTGGGCAATCAGTGGCTTGTTTACCGTGTTATCTACATAAGGGGTTACGCCATTGCCAGCAGTTTTAATGGCGGCCAACAAAGCAGTTTCCGAAGGCAGATTATCCTTTTCTTTTTCGGGCGCTTGAACTACTACAATTTGATTGGTTGTGGTAACCATTGCTTTTGCGGAGGCATTTACTTCGGCCAATGTAATGTGCTGTAATAATTTTTTAGAAAGCTCGTAAGTGTATTCGGCCGATGGAATAGATGCTCCGATTAAGAAATTGTTTAAGTATTGCTGTACATAAACTGTCGATTTGGTTTTATCTTTCTCCTTAAACTGTTTCTCTATACCTGCTTCCATCTTTTTCTTCACCGTTTCCAATTCTCCGGCAGTAAAACCAAATTTGGCCATACGCTCATTTTCTGCTAGTGCCGCAACTATTGCCTGTTGTAGCTCTGCTCCGGTTTTAGCTACGGCTACGGTTGTTAAGGCACTTACATCCCATACTAAACCACCTTGATACGGGCCGTAAGAGCTTTGGGCAAACAAGAAAGGTGCATTTCCTTTTTGTGTAATTTCGGCAAATCGGGCGGCCAACATGTTATTTACCATGTTTTGTATTAGCTGCTTTTTATAATCTGCTTCGGTTTTTATAGGGCCTTGTTTTTGTTTATAGATTACCTGCGCAACATTATAAGGCTGCTCTTTATCGGTAGCAATTTTAATTAAAGGCTGTGCGTTGTCTGGGATGTCGTAATAGGTTCTTGCTCTTTCATTTGTTGGATTTTTTAGTTCCGAGAAGTTGGCAATGATTAATTTTTCAACTTCATTAACATCAAAATCACCTACGGCAATTACGGTTTGCAAGTTCGGGCGATACCAATCTTTATAGAAGTTGCGGATTTTATCGTGGGTAAAACTTTGTAAAAGTTCAACCTTACCAATGGGAATGCGCTTGGCATATTGCGAATTGCCCAACAGGAAAGGCAATAACTGATTGCTCATTCTTTGTTGTGCATTTTTGCCACGCTGACGATCTTCTTCTATAATTACGCCACGCTCGTTGTCAATTTCTGCACCATCCATGCTGACTTTTCCAGCCCAGTTGGCCAAAATCTTAAATCCGGTTTTAAAAACTTCTACGCTATCTGTTGGAATAGGTAACTGATAAACCGTTTGGTTAAATCCGGTATAGGCATTTAAATCGGCTCCAAAACGGACACCTGCTTTTTGTAAATAGTTAATGATTTCGTTTTTTGGGAAGTCTTTAGTGCCGTTAAAAGCCATGTGTTCGGTAAAGTGCGCCAAACCTAATTGGTCTTCGTTTTCCATCAACGAACCGATTTTGTTCCCTAAATAAAGTTCGGCCCTATTTTTTGGCTCAACGTTTTTTCTGATATAATAGACCAATCCGTTAGGCAGTTTTCCAATTTTAACGTTCGGGTCGTTAGGAAGAGTTGGGCTTGTGGTTGGTTTTGTTGCTGTTTTTGCTATCGTTTTGGCAATAGGAGCTTTAGCAGTCGTTTTCTTTTGTGCCATTGCTGGTTGGGCCAACATTAAAGAGAGCACGCCAACCGCAAATAAATGCAGATTTTTCTTCATTGATATAATTTTAGTTAAGGGATAAATTACCATCCGAAAAATTAGAGAGTGTTTTGACGCGAAAGTTACAAAATAGAATGATAGGATTTAGTACACGATTTTTTTCTGACCACATAGACACATAGGTTCTTTTCTGTCAAAGATGCCTAAAGGCATTGTCATAGTTTCATAAAGGCCATGTATGTGTCAGAAGGTTTATCTTCCTATCCAATCTTATTAATGCTATGTACCTATGTGGTTTCTATTTAAGATGATTGAATGGGCTGCTACTGCTTTAACCTTTAAACCTTAATAATGATGTTTCTTTTGTACATTACCCAAAGTATTATATACCAAAAAAGAACAAAAGCTACCGCATACGCTAATGAAGCATTAATCGGTAAAAAATAGGGCGCAAACCAAGCCTTATAAACATAACTAAGCGCTCCAACTTTTTCTCCGTTAAAGTCAACCTTAATCATGTTTAGCAAACGGGGCATTAAGCCCGATAAAAAGAAAACCGTAATGGCATTTACTCCGTATACCACAAATGGTTTGGTAAAACGTGTATAGCGGTTTACGTCAATTAACCAATAAGATAAGGCTAAGATAATGGTGGCTAACCCTCCGGTGTACAATACATAAGAGCTTGTCCACAATGCCTTGTTGATGGGAAATTGTAAATCCCAAAGTAGGCCGCCAATTACAGCAAGTGTGCCAACGGAAAACAGCCAAGCAATTTTGGTAGCCGCTTCAACGGTTTTGCTTTTAAGATAAACACCAACCAAAACACCAAACAAGCAAGTGCCAACGGCAGGAATAGTACTTAAAATTCCCTCCGGGTCCCAAGTTTTGGATTGTTTCCATAAATGAGCTTCGGTTAAAATAGTTCTATCGAGCCATGCGCCTAAATTGGTTTCCTTTTCTAAATTGGCAGGGCCGATACCGGGTACGGTTACAAAGTTCATCAACGCCCAATACCCAAAAAGAAAGATAACGATGGCCCGAAAAAGACCTTTATCGTTAAGTTTTAAAAATAGAATGGTTGAAATTAAAAACACCACTGCAATTCTTTGCAATACGCCGGGAATACGAACTGTTTTTAATGCCTCAAAGAAATCGAAAGTGCTAAAATTTCTGGGGAAAATAGCCAAAATAAATCCTAATAGGAAAAGTACAACGGCCCTCTTGAACGCTTTTCCAATAGTTCGATCATGTGTATCATCGTCGTCTCTTTTACTGCCCATCGCGTAGGCGATAGAAACACCAACAATAAACAGGAAAAAAGGGAAAACCAAATCGGTAGGCGTACAACCGTTCCATTCTGCATGTTCTAACGGTGGGTAAATGTGCGCCCAGCTTCCGGGATTGTTAACCAAAATCATTGCGGCAACAGTTAGCCCCCTAAAAAAATCGAGCGATAAGAGGCGATTTGATTTAGTTTCCATGTGCTTTACACCTTAGTTTGTTAAATTAAAGATAGAAGATATTTTTGATATTAATGGTATCCGAAAAGTCGGTCGTCATTCCCCTGAAAACGGGAATCTTAAAGCGTTAGCTAGGTTTTACGGCCTACTTTCGCATTACGATTGCCAATCAAGCTGACAATAACGACAAGGCTTTCACTTTTCGGACACCTTCTAAAGGAGAGGATTAAAACCTATACCTTACAAAAGCCTCCATTGCTTCATAATCGGCCAAACCTAGTTCATCGTAAATTTTTGCTGTTTCACGATTCCTGTCTTCGGCCCTTTGCCAGAATTCTCTTGGGTCATCGCCCGGGAAAACAGGAATATCTTTTTGCGATTGATGTTTGAAAATAGCCAGTTTTTTACGCTCCACTTCGTTAGGACTTAATGGAACAGCCATTTCAATTTCATATGGTTCAAACTCGTGCCATGCACCACGGTACATCCATAACCAGCAATCTTCTACCCAATCTTCGGTTTTTCTTAAGCGTCTTAGGGCCTCAACAATAAGGTTAAAACAAACGATGTGCGTTCCGTGTGGGTCTTCAAAATCGCCGGCAGCAAAAACTTGGTGCGGTTTCACTTTCTGAAGCAATTCCATGGTTAATTGGACATCAATCTCCGAAACCGGATTTTTCTTCACTTTGCCAGTTTCATAGAAAGGCAATGCCATAAAATGGATACGTTCATCGGGCAATCCTGCAAAACGTGCTCCGGCAATAGCTTCCCCTTTTCTAATCAATCCTTTTACCAATTTAATTTCTTCGGTATCCATCTGGTTAGGGCGTTTATTGGCAATAAACTCACGCATATCTTCGTAAGTTTTTTTCATTTGCGTTTGGTCGATACCCATTTTTTCAGAAAAATCGATATTAAACTCTACGAAGCGCAATACCTCATCATCCCAAACGGCAGTATTTCCCGAAGTCTGGTAAGCAACATGTACTTCGTGTCCTTGGTCGGCTAGGCGGATAAAAGTACCGCCCATCGAAATTACGTCATCATCCGGATGCGGAGAAAATACAATAGACCTTTTCTTTGCCGGATTTGCCCTCTCCGGACGTTGGCTATCATCGGCATTAGGCTTGCCGCCCGGCCATCCGGTAATGGTATGTTGTAATTGGTTAAATATATTGATATTGATATCATAAACAGGGCCATTTTCTGTGGCCAGTTGAGCCATACCGTTATTATTGTAGTCATCCTCAGTTAATTTAAGGATGGGTTTTTCAAGATGTCTTGCCAACCAAATCACCGCTTTACGGGTAAGTTCCGGAGTCCAATCGCAATCTCTTGTTAGCCAAGGTGTATTAAATCTGGTAAGTGCCGATGCTGCATCTTCATCTAAAACGAACTCTACATTATCCGAAAGCTGTAAATAAGTGGCCGGTACTTCACTGGAAATCTCACCTTCAACCGCTTTTTTAATAATGGGGGCTTTTTTCTTGTTCCAAGCCATCAGAATAATATCCTTAGCCTTGAAAATAGTGCCGATACCCATTGTAATGGCTTTGGTAGGTACGTTAGATTTACCACCGAAATCGCGGGCAGCGTCCCTACGTGTTAAATCATCTAGGGTAACTAAACGTGTACCCGAGTTTGGCGCAGATCCCGGCTCGTTAAAGCCGATGTGCCCGGTACGTCCGATACCTAAAATCTGAATATCCAGTCCGCCAACACTTTCTATTTTTCTTTCGTAATCTAAACAGAAAGCCGGAATTTCTTCGAGTTTTAAGGTTCCATCGGGAATATGAACATTGTTTTTGTCTATGTCGATATGATTGAAAAGGTTTTCGTTCATAAAGGTAACATAGCTTTGCACCGCATTGGGCTGCATTGGATAGTATTCATCCAAGTTGAAAGTGATTACATTTTTAAAGCTCACGCCTTCTTCTTTATGTAGCCTAACCAGCTCTGCATAAACTGCAACAGGCGTAGCACCGGTAGCTAAACCCAATATTGCATTTTGACCTTGCTGTTGTTTTTCTTTAATGAGCGAAGCAATACGGTGTGCAACGCTTAGAGAAGCTTCTTTCGGATTTTTGAAAATGGTTACCGGGAGCTTTTCGAACCTCGTTTCTTCTAATAGATTTAATCGTGCCATTAATCTTTGGTTTTATTGAACGGAGCAGTAAATATAGAACAGTTAAATAGAAAAAAAAATAGCCGATGTTGGTGTTAACAACTGATTTTGACCAAAAAGTGCCTTTACGGGCTATTTCAAGCGTTTGTACTTTTTAAAAAAATTAAAAAAGTTTTTTTAACACTTGGTTGAGTGCTGTCCCTATAGCGGGTTTAGATTACAAAATGTACTGAACAAAAAACTTTGCGCTCTTGGCGTAGCTCTTGTTTTTCTTTGCGGTTAAATTTAATACAAAGGTCTATAAAGTATTCGCAAAGTAACGCAAAGAGGGTTTTCGCAATAATTTAGCCTTTGGCAGAAAAATCTAAAAATTATTTGCATAAACCGTAGAATACGGGATAGTCAATGGTTGGTCTGGGCTTCGATAAACTCAGCCTGACAAACTGCCAACTGTGCCAAAGGCATCCCTTCGGGAAAAATTGCAAACTGAAATTATTAAGTTTGTATGTAATGAAAAACCAGCTAGAAAATCTTTATCAAAAATCTAAGAAAGAAGAAAAATTGATTATCGGCTTAATGTCGGGAACTTCTATGGATGGTTTAGATATTGCACTTTGTTCATTTAAAGGGCATGGCAAGGCCACCGAAATTAGGTTGCTTCAATTTAAAACAGCAGATTATATAGAGCTTTTCCGCAAACAAATGAAATCCATTTTCTCTAAGCGTGAAGTAGATTTGGAGATGGTTTGTCTGATGAACGAACAGATTGCACTTACCCATGCGTCATTAATTAATGATGCTATTGCAGCATGGGGCTATAAAAATGAAGCTATTGATTTTATCGCCAGTCATGGACAAACCATTTATCATGCGCCCAAATCGTTACATCGGCGGAATGGATTGCCCAATGGCACTTTACAAATAGGTGATGGAGACCATATTGCTGTAAAAACAGGTATCATTACATTGAGTGACTTTCGGCAAAAACATATTGCTGCGGGAGGAGAAGGCGCTCCGTTGGCTGTTTATGGTGATTATTTGATTTTTTCTAAGCAGGGTGAGGACAGAATTATGTTAAATATTGGAGGGATAGCTAATTTCACCTATCTGCCGGGAGATTTAGATGCATCTAAAGTGTTTTCTACTGATGTTGGGCCGGGCAATACCTTAATGGACCAATATGTGCAAAAACATTTCGAGGGTTTGTATTACGATAAAGATGCCGCAATTGCCAAATCTGGTCAGGTGAACGAGCATTTGCTAGAACAATTGTTGGCCAATGATTTTTTTGCTGCCGATTTTCCAAAAACCACAGGGCCGGAGTTGTTTGATTTGGAATACCTATCGCAAGAACAACAAAAAACCAACACACAGAATTTAGCTAAGGAAGATATGATGGCTACCCTTTGCCATTTTTCGGCCTATGGAATAATCAATGCTATCCAACGAACTTTAGATAAATTATCAAATCCGGTATTGTACATAAGCGGCGGCGGGATACATAATCCTTTATTATTGTCGCTGCTTCAAAAAGAACTGCCTCAAATCTCTTTTAAAACTACTGGCGATTTAGAGATAAACCCCGATGCCAAAGAAGCCGTCCTGTTTGCCTTACTGGCCAATGAAACAATCTGCGGCAGTTCAATATATTTCGGAGAAAGGGAAGAAGTACCATCTGTTTGTATGGGAAAAATTAGCTTGCCGGTGTAATAATTGTTATAAGGTTGAAACGTTTAAAGTTGGAATGTTGCCTTGCAATTCCCATAACTATCTGGAGTTAATTGCTTTTGTGCTCTTTGTATTTTTTTGTGGTTAAATAAATGTTATATAATTTGCAAACCTTCAGTTTCATATGCCACTAGGCTTTCATCCTTGGGGTCTATTTCGGTAACTAGATAGCTGATGTTTTTTAGACTAGCTACCCTCAAACGCAAAATGGTGCCTAATTTCTCTGATATGCATAAAAAGGCAGTTTTTTTAGCTGATGCAATCATTGCTTTTTTTAATTGGTTAATTTCCCAGTCGGTATCCGTTACGCCCTCTGTTGGATGTAGGGCGCTGGTTCCCAACAAACAAATATCAGCCCTGATATCTGCTAGTTGACTGATAACATGTCCGCCATAGCTAACTTGGGAGTTTTTTGAAAACAGACCGCCAATTAAAATTACCTCAATTTTTTCGTACTTGGCCAGCTCTACCGCTACCAATGGGCTGATTGTAATAAATGTAGCACGAAGATGTTCAGGCAGTTGCTTTGCCAATTCAATTACAGTTGTTCCCCCTCCGGTAAGCACCACCATGCCGTCTTTAATTAATGTGGCGGTTTTCTTAGCTATGGATATTTTGGCATCTTTAGCATACACTTTGCTATCATCAAAAGATGATTGATACGACTTGGAAAGTGCGCCTCCGTGCACTTTGTTAAGCAAATTCTCATCCGCTAGCTCCTGTAAATCTCTTCTAATGGTATCTTCAGATACATTTAAAAGTTCTACCAAGTCAGAACTCAACACTCTGTTGTGCAAATTAATCTGACGCATGATAATATTATGGCGTTCTTTCTTTAACATTTATCGAGTAATAATTGGGCGTTAAGGTAGTAAAATTTCTATAAATATTAAATGCAACATGTATTGCGGTGTTTTGCGGTATTTTTCGTGAAAAATACTTTTTCTTGTTAAAATTTTGTTAAAAGTTCTTTTTTTAGTCAAAAACAATTATGATATTTACTTGAACTTTATGTTAAATGCGTTAATGTGCGTTTTTAAAAAAATGAAGAATATTTTATTATGACCAAATTAAAATTTATGAAAAGACAATTACTCATGCTTTTTTTGAGTGTTATTCTTGTCACGGTAAGTGCTGTTGCGCAACAAGTAACGGTAACGGGAAAAATAACTTCTTCTGAAGATGGCCTGCCCATTCCGGGAGCAACAATTCGAGTGAAGGGAGGCGCTAGTGCTACCCAAACCGATAGTGATGGTAATTACAGTATTAAAGCTAATCAAGGAGATGTACTTCAGTTTGTCTATTTGGGGCGGGCAACACAAGAAAAGCCCGTAGGTTCAGCAACTACTATTAATGTTTCTCTGGTTGCAAGCGATAACGATTTAAACGAAGTTGTTGTAGTGGGCTTTGGTGCGCAAAAGAAAGAAAGTTTAACCGGGGCAATTACCTCTGTAAATGTAGAAAAAGTGTTTGGCAACCGCCCAATTCCCGATTTGGGTAGAGGCTTGCAGGGTGCAGTGCCCGGGCTTTCGGTGGTAGTACCCAGTGGCGAAGTTGGTTCAACCCCCATCATTAAAATACGTGGGCAAGTAGGTTCGTATAATGGTTCTAGCGATCCGCTAATATTGGTTGACAACGTAGAAGTGCCAAGCATACAATATGTAAACCCAAATGATATTGAAAACATTACGGTACTTAAGGACGCAGCTTCGAGTTCTATTTATGGCGCCAAAGCCGCCTTTGGGGTAATATTAATTACCACCAAAAACGGTGCTAATGTTAGTGGCAATAAATTTACCTACTCGAACAACATTGTAGCGCAAACCCCATTTAAAGATATTGATATTGCCGGTATAGACGGTCTGGAATATACCTTAGATGCACAAGAAAACATGAAGGCACCTGCCCCTGCAGGTGGTTTTTGGCGTATAGATAGAACGAGTTTCGAGAAAATTAAAGAATGGCAAACCAAATACGGTAGCAGCGTAGGTAATGACGACCCCGTGGTTTATAAACGAGATTGGGAGGTAATTGGTGGCCAAAAATTTGGTTATAGAATTTACGACCCCGTAGCGGCAATGGTTAAAGATTACGGCCTATCGCAAATGCACAATTTGAGCGTAACTGGCAACAGTGGCAATACCAACTATAATTTAAGCTTGGGCTATTTGGGGCAAAACGGTATGATGAAACCCGCCAAACATGACGATTACAGAAGGCTAAATCCATCGCTTACCCTATCAACTAAAGCTACCGATTATTTAACCCTACGTGGCGGTGTGCGCTATGCCGAAGGAACTAAACGAAACCCTATGTCTATAGGTACATCAGGTTTTGGGGGCGACCCTTGGTTATATCTCTATCGTTGGAGCCGCTTGTTCCCAATTGGCGTGCAAGAGCTGGGCGAAGATCTTTGGGATCCGGTTACTGCTACCCGCAGGTCTAATGACCAAATCCGCAACGAAAAATATTTAAACTTAAACTTGGGCGCAACGCTTAATATTACCAAAGCTTGGGATATTACGGCCGATTATGCGTATAGTACCGAAAACGAATTGCTTACCGCTTCTGTTCCCTATGTTCAAATGCGTTCGTTTTGGAATACCAACACCACAGCCTATTTAGATGCCAACGGCGCACAGGTATATGTTGATGACGAAGGCAATCCGGTTGCTACAGGTGGTAGTCCTGCATATAGAGCTATGTATCAAGTTAATAGCTTAGCTGCTACACCAGACAAAACTTTTTTCTCACAAGATGGCTATAGAGCAAAAAGAAACACTTTTAACTTATTAAGCAACTATAAATTAGATTTAAAAGCGCATCAATTTAAGTTTTTAGTGGGGAGCAATATTGTAGGTTACGATTGGGCTACTCAAAACTCTAAACGGGGTAATTTGTTAAATTACGACAATCCGCAGTATAACTTTGCCGTGGGCACAGAGAACACTAGTGGCTCGGCCAATTGGGATTCGCAAGTGGGTTTTTTTGGCAGGGTAAATTATGCCTATAAAGATAAATACCTTTTAGAGGCCAGCGTTCGTAGAGATGCCACTTCTAAATTTCCTACCCATTTACGGTGGAGAACTTATCCTTCGGTTTCGGGCGGTTGGGTAATATCTAACGAAAGTTTTATGGACAAAACAAAACGGATATTAAGTTTTGCTAAACTTAGGGCATCTTATGGCCTTATCGGCGACCAATCGGTAGCTAATTCCCTATATGTCCCAGAAATGAGGATCACCAAAAGTTCGTGGTTAAATTCAGATGGCACTCCTTTCTATCAGTTAGGTACGCCGGATGCTGTTTCGGGCGATATAGGATGGCAAGACATAGAGCATCTTAACTTAGGGGCTGATTTGCGCTTTTTTAACGGAAAATTAGGCCTTACTGCCGAGGTGTATCAGCGTTATACCCGCAATATGATTATCCCCGGCGATGCCCTGCCGGCTACTTATGGTACTTCTGCTCCACAAGGTAACTATGGCGATTTACGCACCCGTGGTTGGGAATTGAATTTAGACTTTAGCCATCAGCTAAGCAATGGTATTAAATTAAGTTTCGATGCCAACATTGCCGATGCCGTTACCTTTATTACCAAAGGTGCCGATTATAATCTGCCTTGGGCCGATAGATTGCTTTCGAATACTTTTTCTACCGGCCGCCGCTATGGCGATGTATATGGCTTTGTTACCGATAGGCTATATCAGGCAGGTGATTTTGTATATGATAGCAATGGCAATTTTGTACAGACCAATATTGTGTGGCGTGGCACTAGTAAAACAACAAATGTACAAGCAGGCAATAACCCGGTTTACCAAACCTATTTCGAAGATGGTAACCAAACCATGTTAATGAGCCCCGGCGATGTAAAATTTGTAGATGTAAACGGCGATGGCTACATTGATGCCGGCGATGGAACTAATGGCAACCCAGGCGATAGGGTAGTGATAGGTAATAGCACACCAAGGTATCAATATGGTTTCCGCTTAGGGGCCGATTATAAAGGATTTGGTCTTTCTGTTTTCTTTCAAGGTGTAGGCAAAAGAAAAATTTGGGGTAGTGGCCAATTGGCCTTAGCGGGCTATTCTTCCAAAGAGGGTGCTATGCCGCAAGCCATTGCTGAAAACTATTGGAAACCCGACCGCACCGATGCCTTTTACCCAAGAGCATGGGACGCTGGTGGTCTTAGCAACGAATTCTATGTAATGAGGACGCAAAGCAGGTATATGCTAAATATGGCCTATTTAAAAATAAAAAACATTACCCTAAGTTACAACCTGCCCAGTGCTTTGCTAAAAAGGGTGAAAGTAGCCGATGCAAGGGTATATGTGTCGTTAGAAAACTTTATCACCTTTGATAAGTTAAGGGGCTTACCTATCGATCCGGAAACTATTACGGGCTATTCGATGCTTACCGATGGTACTTACAACCAAGGCCGTACAGGTACTTCAAATCCTACGTTCAAATCGGCATCGGCAGGTCTTCAAATTGGGTTTTAATTTAAAGGAAGAAAGAAAATGAAAAGAATAGTTAATAAAATAGCATTTGTTTTTATAGTAATTGCTTTTGCAGGCTGTAAAAAATATTTAGACCGTCCGCCGCTAACCACTGAAACTGACGAAACCGCCTGGACAAGCGAAGAAAAATTGCGTTTATACGCCAATAAATATTATGCCGATTTTTTTTCGGGTTATACCGGTAGTGGCGCACCGCTAATAAGCAATACCAATAACGATGACATGGTAACCCTGGGCAACCAGATCAATTTTACACGTGCCGTGCCCAATAGTGGTATTTGGGATTATAGCACTATCCGTTCGCTCAACATTATGCTCGATAGGATAGAAACCAAAATGTCGGACGTATTATCGGCCAGTGCAAAAGCACATTGGCTAGGCGTTGGCCGTTTTTTTAGGGCTTTTGAGTATGCAAAACTAGTGCAAAGCTATGGCGATGTGCCTTACTATACCAATGTGGTATTGGAGAACGACTTTGACGAACTGTATAAACCACGTACACCACGCAACGAAGTGATGGATGCCGTTTATGACGATTTACAATTTGCCATGCAAAACGTTAGAACAAGCGATGGCGACCAATACGTAAACAGCTATGTGGTGGCGGGCGTTGTTTCTAGATTGGCTTTGATAGAGGGCACTTGGCAAAAATATTATTACCATAACAATGCACAGGCCGAAAAATTTTTAAAATTGGCTATTGATGCTGCCGATATGGTAATAACAAGCGGCAAATACGATATTGTTACCGATTATAGATCGCTTTTTACCTCTAAAAAGTTGGCAGGCAATAAAGATTGTATTTTATACAGAAGCTACGACCTTGCTAATGGTTCAACCCACGGAGTTGCAACCATGAGCAATTTAACCCAATCTGTATTAATTGGCCCCTCTACCGATTTGCTAAAAGCCTACATTCTTACCAATGGGCAGGTGTGGCAAACCCCGGGTGCTTTAAGTGGCTCTTTTGCGTTAGATAACATGATTGTAAGTCGCGACTCGCGGTTCGAAGCTACTTTTTACAATAAACCCTACCAGCTTAATAAAGCCTCTTACTTTTATGTTAACAAATTTTTTCCGAGAGATGTAGAAAAAGTAACCCGACCGGATTTAGTAAAACCGGAGCCAATGCCGGGAGAATATACGCTATCTAACAACGAAACCGATGCGCCGGTATTACGCTATGCCGAAGTACTGCTCAACTGGATAGAAGCTAAAGCCGAGTTCGCCGAATTGGGTGGCCCTGCCGTTACACCGGGCGATATAACCAAATCTATCAATAAAATTAGGCTTAGACCTTTAGCAGCCGAAGCCATTGACAGGGGCGTAACACAAACCGCTCCGCTTAATATAGCCGCACTACCTAACGACCCGGATAGAGACCCCTCGGTATCGGCCTTGCTATGGGAAATAAGAAGAGAACGCCGCATGGAATTTGCTTTCGAATCTTTCCGCTTGGCCGATTTAAGAAGATGGAGTAAACTGGAATATATGGATAACAACCTTAATGCCGATTTAATGTCTGGTGGTTGGGTTAATTTTCAAACCTTTACACCCGACCAATTAACAGCCACCAACATTGGTAAGCTAACCGTGGTAAGTACCACCGGGGTAGAAACCGTTTACAACGGCACCAACAAAGCACTTATGACCGGGTTTTTTAAAGATGCCGAGAGCCAAGGTCGTCAGCCATTTTTAAACCAAGCTAATATTAACCCCTACCTAACGCCCATTGGTTTAGTGCAAATGGATGCTTATAAAACTAGAGGTTATCACTTGCAACAAACACAAGGCTGGCCACAGAACTAAGAAATTATAGTTTTATAAATAAACACTAATTAAAAACAAGATTGTAAACGTATGAAACTAATATATAAAACACAAAAAATTGGGCTGTTGACAACCTTTATAGCCTTGCTAACCATTGCCGCGTGTAAAGACAATTTGCCCGAACCCATGGATACAAGCGCAAATGTAACCGTTTTAAACAGCATTAAAATTGTAAACACGGGTGCAAATGGCGATGTGGTATTAAACGGTGTTGTTGATGAAGATGCTAAAACCGTTTCGTTTCCTCGTATAGATACCCTTACCAAAGACCCAATTACCGGGGTGTATAACCTTAAAATAGAGGCCCAGGTATCAAACGGAGCTAATTTAGATAAAGAAACCTACCCGGTTACTTTTGAAGAAGGGGAAACCGAAAAGGTGATTACCGTAAAAGTAATGAACTTGCCACGTTTTCGCGAATATTTGGTGAAATTAAGGCTAAAAGTACCTGTTTATGGCGCCGATTTTGAAACCTACGCTACCTACGATTTTACAACCAATCCATTAGGTAGCCCGGCTTATTCTGATTTTACAGGGCAACTAGTTAGGGGAAGTGGTTTTGATGGTGAAAAGGTACTGATTGTAAGAAGGGAAGCTCCGCATTTGCTAAATGTATCTGATTTAAAAACTGGGGTAATTAATAAAATACCATTAAATATTACCGGTGTTGCATTGGGGACCTACATAACTAATATGGGGGCACAAGTAAACGGACATACTTATGTGGCTAATTTATCTGGTGGGCAAACCAGTCCATTAAAAATTTACCATTGGACAGACCCAACCGCTGCTCCCGATGTTATTCTTAATCAAAACGTAGCAGATATTCCCGGTGCCGGTGTTAGGCATGGCGATAACTTTTCGGCGGGATTAGACGACCAAGGAAACGGTTATTTCTTTTTTGTGGACAATGCCGGTACCAAAGTATTAAGGTACGATGTAACCAATTATACCACTGTTAGTAACCCAACGATATTAGCAATACCTATTGCAACACCTGGTGCTTGGGCTACCTACAATCGCATTGGCAATACCAGTGAGTATTTATTTACCGGGCATCAAAAACAACTTGCTTTAGTAACCGATGCCGGTGCAGCTACCTTTACCACTACCAGTATGACTACTCTTGCAGTTGGTACGGCATTCCCTATAACCAGTTCTGATGTACGTATCGTTAACTTTAATGGCGAACGTTATTTAATTACGGTTACAGCACCCATAGGTGCAGGTGCATTTGCCAACCTTAGGGTTTACAATATTACTAAAGGCGCAAACGTAAAAGATGCTTTAACCAATTTAGATAACCTGCCTACTATTGCCCCTATATTCGATTACCCCTTAATGGGGCCAGTAGTTAATGCCGCTCCATCAGTGCAATCGGGTTTTTATGTTAAAAAAGATGGGCAAGGTAAAGATGAAACCTTAATGCTTTACGCTGCCACAGTTGATGGAGGTTTCGTGTTTTTTGAATTTGGTAAAAAAGTGGCAACAGATTAAGTTCTTTCCGTCATTCCGACGACCTTAGGAGGAATCTCCAACATTTAGCACTGCCTAATTTAAGCAACTGCTAATAAAGATAGAGATTTCTCCTCGTACCTCGTCGAAATGACGCTCCTATTTTCGTCATTGCGAGGTACGAAGCAATCTTATTAGATATAAATAAAAACAACAAATGAAAAAATATCCATTATACTTGGTGCTGGCGTTAGCCCTTATGCTCAACGCCTGTAAAAAATCTGGCAGTGGCGGCGGTGGCACAACACCGCCCGTAACAAATCCGCCAACAACCCCAACAGGCCTTACTTATCCTAAAAAAGAAGCAAGGGCAGTTTGGGTAACCACCGTATGGGGCTTAGATTGGCCGGGAACTGTTTATGGTGAGGCTGCCCAAAAGCAACAATATATCAACTATCTTAATAAGTTTAAGGAGCTAAACATAAATGTGATATATTTTCAGATAAAGGGAATGAGCGATGCTTTTTATGACTCGCCTTACGAACCTTGGAGTAAATTTATTACCGGCATACGTGGGCAAAACCCCGGCTACGATGTGCTTAAATTTTTAATTGACGAAGCCCACGCCCGTGATATTGAATTTCATGCCTGGATGAACCCCTATCGTGTAGCTACAGACTTTTCTCAGTCGCTTCCCAGCGGTGTTGATGCAAGTTGGTTGTTAGATTACCCCTCCATACCAATACGCATTTACAACCCTGCCCAGCCCAGAGTGAGAGAACGCTTGGCCAATATTGTAAAAGACCTCATTACCAAATACGATGTGGACGGCATACACTTTGACGATTATTTTTATCCCTCATCTACAACGCACCCCGATGCCGCCGACTATGCCACTTATGGAGCAGGACAAACCTCCATACAAAATTTTAGACGTGATAATGTAAACAAAGCCATAAAAGCCGTACATGATGTAATAGTTGCCACCAAGCCCGAAGTAGTGTTTTCTGTTTCGCCTGCGCCAAATAAGGATTATAACTATAACACTTTATTTGCCGATATAGTAACTTGGTGTAGAGAGGGCTGGGTGGATGTAATTATCCCCCAATTGTATCAAGAAACTACAAATACTGGTTCTAATGCATTTATACCAAATCTTAACTTTTGGTCCGCTAATAATTACAAAGCAGCCTTAATGGTTGGCCATGCCTTATATAAATTTGGCGATCCGGAGCAATATGGAACTGGAAGTACTGCAGTAGCAGCCTTTAGCTCAACAAACGAGTTGCAACTTCAATTTGACCTAACCAAGGCAAACGCAAAGGTTATGGGCAATGTGCAATACAGAGCCTTGTCTATTACCAGCAACAAAATAGGTATTACCGATAAGTTAAAATCAATTTACAGCAACTTGGCCGTAATGCCATTTGTGGGCCGTGCGATAGCCCCTGCCCCGGTAGCGGCAACTAATGTGAGGTTCGAGGGTGGCGAACTGAAATGGAACACAGCGGGCGATGTAAAATCGGTGGTATATTATTTTTCTGATTTAAAGAAAGAAGGAAAAATACATGCTATTATTAAAGGAAACACTATTTCTACCGTTACCAAAGGTTTTTACTCGGTATCTACCCTAAACGCCGATAACCAAGAAAGCAAACCGTCTGATGTGGTAGAAAAGAAATAAAGAACATAATCAACTGAAATAATTAATAACCTTCAAAAATTAAATCGTATGAAAAAACTTTTACTTTCTATCGCTTTTTTAGCAGCTGGATTTGTTGCTTTTGGGCAAACTACGACCTTAACTCAAAATTGGGCATTAAAAGTTGGGGTGTCTTCTTTAATTTCTACTGGATCGGGCTCTACGGGCAACCCCAGTGTTGCCTACAACAAAGTTACCGATAAGCTGTATTTGGCTGATTGGAATAGCAAGATATCTATTATAGATCCGATTACCGGCGCTTCTTTGGGTACTTTAGCCACAGACGCATTGTGGACTGATGGTGATAGATATATGAAAGTTAGGGTAACTGACGATGGTGTAATTTACGCAGTAAGCAGGAGGCTTAGTGCAGGAAATTTAGCAGTTTATAGGTGGGCATCTGAAACAGACAATGCCCCAACACGCCATGAAATAGCAGTACCTAACCGCTCTGGTGATTCATTTGCAGTTTTTGGTACGGGTAATAATACAAGGATATTTATATCAGGAGGAACAGCAACTCCAGCAATAACAGTAGCCGGAGTAACAGATGGAGTAGTCGCTAAACTTTATGATATACCGGTGACTGCCCACCAATCAAGAACAAGTATTTCGGCACAATCAGAATCTTCTGTGTGGATAAACACTGCACAAAGTGGTACGGGGTGGGAAACCAGGAGGGTCAATTTCAATCCTTCAACAGGCGCAATAACTTCAACAGATGTTGTCCCCGCTGCAAAAATAATTACAAATTGGGCAAACACCGAATATTTTGAAGTTGGCAACAAAAAATTCTTAGCCGTTTCTGGTGCAATAATTGGTGGTACACCTGCCGCAACTAACGAAGGCTTAAAAATGAGGATATATGATATTACCACCGATTTTGCCAACCCCGTTTATGTTGCCGAAGGCGAAATGTTCCCTTATGTGGCATCAACATTCCCAACCGCAAGCTCTAACACAAATGCCTATGGCGATGTAGCAGTAAAAGTAAACCCCGATGGCACTTGTAACTTTTTCCATGTGGTGTTTGGAAGCGGATTGGCAAAATATACTACTGATACCCCTCTGCCCGTGTCGTTAACCTCTTTTAGTGCAGCTTTGGTAAAAGGGGAAAGCACCCTAACATGGGAAACAGCGTCAGAGGTGAATAACCAAGGGTTTGAAGTGTTGCGCTCTACCAACGGGCAAACTTTCTCGAAAATTGATTTTGTAAGTTCAAAAGCAAAAAATGGTAATTCATCAAATTCGTTAAGCTACAGCTATATAGATGCTACCGCAAACGCAGGAATAAACTATTATAAATTACAACAAGTAGATTTAGATGGCAAAACAGAACTTTTTGACAAAATAGTTAGTGTTGAGGTAAGTCTAAATGCAAATTCTATAATACCTTACCCTAATCCGGCAACCACTTTTGTTAGGGTAAATACTGGTACTGCCGATTATAAAGGATTTAAATATGAGCTTTTTGATATGAATGGGAAGAAAGTGTTGAGCGAAAAAGCAAAAGCATTGCAGCAGGAAATTTCCTTGGCGGATTTGCCGTCAGCGGTGTACTATTTAAAAATATCAAAAGATAATAAAGTACAAACAACAGCGAAATTAATTAAGCAATAATAGCTTTACTTAAACTATATTCTAAGAAGTTGCCCGAGAATGCAATGTCCTCATAAAGTTATATGCTTTATGGGGACATTTTTATGAATAATAAAAAGAAACATAGTTTTGAATTCAAGATAAACTGTGTAAAACAAATGTATGGGCATTATCGCTCTGCAAAATCAATAGGTAATGTGTTTGAGGTTAGTTGTTCCCTATTTGACACATGTTACAAAATAGATAAGTTCCATGGGGCTAGTTGGGCTATTGCCTAAAAAAAACTTCTAGGGTTTCCCAATACGCTTGCGAAAATGAACCAGCTCAGAAGCTTCACAGGGCGCTGCAGGCGAAATTGCTGCAGACCACAGAAGTTCTGGTAATAAAGGTTTTCCGACCATTTTCAACGACACCCTCATCAGAAGTAATTCGAATGTTTTTCAGTATCGACAAACTGACCATTAAGCGAATAGGTTTAGCAGAATGGCTATTATCCTGACAATAAAGCGGATGTTTATTATTCAAAGTTTCTTCTAACATGAAGAAGAAACTGGATTGATTTTAAGTCGTTTTCTTCGCTAACATACAATTCTATTTTCAAGATTTCTACCCGAAAAAATAATAAATCTAGCAGATAAAATAAGTGTAAATATTTGTAAAACAATAAGTTAAACTATTTGCAAGGGCTGGCTATATAAGTTAATTCTTCAAACAGGATGCAAATTAGCTTATGCAATAGGATAAAGTTATAATAAGCAAAACGTATCATTAAATGGTTAGAATAGCTTAAGAGAAATTTAATCCCCAATTGATTGGCTTAAGGAAAATTAAAAAGTGTTACACAATTAAAATTCGAAATGCGGATTTTTGCGGCGTTTTTCGCCTTAAAAATAAAATTTCGTTAAAATTTGTTAAAAGCTCCTTTTTTATCTGAAAAACATTTGTGATATTTACTTTGATTTCTTTGAATGTGCGTTTAATTGCGTTTTTGAAATCAAGAAATTAACAAAACAACCGTCATCCTAACTAAATTTTATGAACCAAAAACTATTAATGTTTGCCATAGGCTTCTTTTTGCTAAAAGAGCCAGAGCAGTGGGGGATGGATATTCCATAACCAAACACAATCAAGGAGTTTAAAAAATCCACGGTGGCTTCTTTTTGATATTAAGCCAATCAATTGAGGAAATCACAGAAAATTTAATCACTAACCAAAAAAGTTTATGAAACAAAAATTACTCATGCTATTTCTGGGGGCATTGTTTCTGGCTGTGCAAGCAATGGCGCAGCAGGTTACAATTACAGGAAAAGTTACATCATCAGAAGATGGACAACCCATACCTGGAGTCACAGTAAAAGTAAAAGGAACAAACTCGGTTGTTCAAACACTTACAAATGGTACTTACTCTGTTGTTGCAAAGCGGGGAGATATTCTGCAATTTATTTATTTGGGAATGAAGACCTTCGAAGCAACTGTTGGTACTTCTGCAATTATTAATGCAAGCCTTACCTCCGATAGCCAGGCGCTAGGAGAAGTTGTTGTTACCGCATTAGGTATTAAGAAAGAAAAGAGAGCCGTTGGATATGCGGTTTCTGATTTAAATGCAGAAGAATTAATGAAGAACAAAAATACCAACGTTGTAAATTCATTAGTTGGAAAAGTTCCCGGGGTTAACGTAGCGCAATTCGGTGGATCTGCAGGAGCAGGAGCTTCTATTACCATCCGGGGAGGTACTTCTTCTTCTGAGGGAAGACAGAATCAGCCTTTGTTTGTTGTGGACGGCATTATCTACGATAATACAACATCAAGTACAGGTAATACAGGAACTGATGGATTATCTCGTAGTAATACCACTTATTCTAATAGGGTAATGGATATTAATCCTGAAGACATTGAAAATTTATCAGTGTTAAAAGGGGCAGCGGCGGCAGCTTTGTATGGTTCAAGAGCAGCGGATGGGGTAATTATTATTACCACTAAAAGAGGTTCTGAGGGATCTACAAGTGTTAACTATGCTACTAGATTAAGTACATCTTGGGCAAATAAACTGCCAGAAGTTCAAACTGACTTTGGTGTGGGTGCTTATGCAACAAATGGTGTTTTTGATGATTTGAATTCGTATGGCTCATGGGGGAAAAAATTGACTTCTGCCAATACTACCTATGACAACATAGGAACATTTTTTCAAAATGCAGGTGTTTTCGATAATAACATCAATGTGTCTGGTGGGTCAAAAAATGGAACATTCTTTTTATCCGCATCTAATTTTGATCAGTCTGGAATTGTTCCTAATACAGGTTACAATAAAACAACGTTTCGTTTAAATGGTCAGCAAAAATATGGTAGATTAACACTTGATGCTAATATTGCTTATTCCATTGCTGACATGGACAGAACTTTGACAACCGCAGGCCTGTATGGTGGGGGTGGTGTTGGAAGTATGGGGGCTTTGTATAATTGGCCAACTATTTTTGATATTAAAAATTATATCAACATTGATGGAAGCCAATATCGCCCGTATGCGGCAACTTTAGATTTGCAAAGTGATATGGATAATCCATATTGGATCATCAATCAAAACAAGCTGACGTCCAACACTAAACGTATGACTGGGGGTGTTAATGCTAACTATAACATAGCAAAGTGGTGGGATTTAACCGCTCGTTTAGGCTATGATCGACACACAACTGATGATTATACCTACATTGCACCAGGGTCGGCTGTTGCACCTTTATATCAGAACGGACGCTTAAGTAAAAATGATGTGAATTATTCGTTTCTAAGTACGATGGTAATGAATAATTTCCATAAAACATTTGGTGATTTCGAAACTCACTTGATGTTGGGAGCTACTACCGAGGATACAGAAAGAGTTACTCAAAACCATTGGGGATATAGTTTCATTACTGCCGGAACAATTAGTTTAAATAACATCGCCAATACAAACAAGTTCTTTACTGATAGGACAACTAAACAACGGTTATTAGGCGTTTTTGGAGAAGCTGGAGTTTCTTACAAAAACATTGCTTATTTAACGGTTACCGAACGTAATGATTGGTCATCGAGTTTACCAGTTGAAAATTATTCATATTCTTATCCATCTGTAAGCGGGTCAGTAGTTTTTACAGAATTAATACCTAAAAATAATATCCTTTCTTACGGTAAGCTTAGGGCAAGTTGGGCACAAGTAGGTAAATCAACGGATCCTTATTCCACAGTAACTTATACTAATCCGCCTTATATTATTGGTTCATATACCGCCGTGGGAAATCAGTGGTCTGCCGGCAACCCAATACTTAAGCCAGAAATCCAAAGTTCTTGGGAAATAGGTGGTGAATTTAGATTTCTTAAAGGAAGAATCGGATTGGATTATACCTATTACCACAGTCAAACTAAAAACCAAATTGCGCAGCCACGTTTGTCAAATGCAGGAGGGTTTATTTTTAGTTCATTAAATACTGGTTCTGTAATTAATAAGGGTATGGAAGTTGCCTTAAGCGGCAAGCCAATTGATCAAAAAGATTTTACTTGGGATGTGATGCTGAATTTTTCTTATAATAAAGGAAGATTGGGAGAGTTTTTGCCCGGAGTAGCATACTTCTATCCAACAGACGCCCAATTTGGAACTGTAAAGGCTGCCTCTATTCCTAATGGAGGTTTTTTCCTTGGAATGACAGGTCAAACTTACTATCGTGAACTGGACGGCAACGGACAAGAAATTCCTAATGGTCGTTATCAAGTTGATCCCACAACCGGATTATATAGAATAAATGCTAATAACCCAATTGTGGGTAACCGCGAACCAAGTTTCATCGGGGGGATTAATAACACTTTCCGTTATAAAAAATTATCATTGGCAGTATTGTTAGATATTAGAAAAGGTGGAGCTATATTTAACGGTACTGAATATGCCTTAGTGTCAAACGGACTAAGCAAAAGAACCCTGCTAAACGATAGGCAGTCTGTAACAGTAACTGGTGTAAACAGCACAACAGGCGCAGAGTTTAACCAAACTTATGAAGCTGGTCAGACCTATACCATTGGAGCCACTACTGTTGCTGGTACAGCAATGATTCAACGCTATTGGGCAAATCAAGCAGCTAATTCATATAATTTTATAACAGATGTTAATTGGTTAAAATTAAGGTCGGTAACATTGTCTTATGATTTTGGTAGTTTAGTTAAACAAGTTAAATTTATTAAAGGCCTGTCTGCTACTGCTGTAGGTACCAACTTATTGACTTGGACAAATTATAAAGGCATGGATCCAGAAGTAAGTGCTGCTGGTGGCACTGGTGGCTCGGGTTCTGTAGGTATAGATTATCTTGGTGTTCCGGCCGTTGCTACTTTTACATTTGGATTAAATGTTAAATTTTAATTAAGACAGCTCATGAAAAAGAATAAATATATCAAAAATACAATACTGGCCTTTGCACTAATAGCCGGTTTAACATCTTGTAAAAAATGGTTGGATGTTAATGATGATAAAGATAATCCAAATAACAAAAGCGTGTTATTGGAGAATAGATTACCTTGGATCGAGCATTTTTACATGTATTCTGCCGGTGTTACAAATTTTCGTACAGCTGCCCAGGCAGGTGTATATTACAGTAATAACGCCAATACAAACTCTGTAACAACTACTTGGAAACCAGTAGCTGCGCTCACAACAACACCTTATCAGACATTTTTTGTAGCTGTTTCGTCAAACCTTACAGATATGTATGACGTCGCCAAGAGTAAAGGTGCATATCATTATATGGCTGCAGCTGATGTGTTTCACGCTTTGGGATTTATGCAAATGTTAGATCTTTATGGTGAAATGCCTTATACTGATGCGACTTATGGTAATCCTAGTCCGAAATACGATAAAGGCAAAACAATTTATTATGGATGTATGGCCAAGCTAAATGAGGCTATTAGCTTATTTAGTAAAACACAAGAGGTAGGAGCTCCGGCTTTAACATCTGGTGACATGATGAATAAAGGGGTTGTGGACAAATGGATTAAATTATGCTGGGGCCTAAAAGCTAGATATATGCTTAAGTTATCAAAGAAATCAGATCTATATAATGCAGATTCTATTCTGTATTGTTTGGCAAGAGGCCCACAATCTAATGCAGATAATGCTATTTTACCAGGTCTTAATAATAGCATGGTTCTCGATTATTTAATTGGCGACCCGGTGGTTACTAATGGTAACTTTAATTATGCTGCATATGGAAACAATCAACGTATTTCTCAATTCCACTATGATTTATTGACAAATATGCGTGGTTCTGGAGTTATAGATCCTAGAATGACTAAAATTGTACCCGCAATGATGACCAATGTAAGATTAGATGGTAATGGTAGAGTTCAAAGTTACGATTGGACCCGTTCTATAGGCGTTGATTCTTATGGCCCATCTACCAGGTTGTTAAAGTCTACAGCAGCTTCAATTGCTTTGCCTTCTTTTGCCACAGCAAACACTGATATCACGTATACGATTGACAATCCCACTGATCGTGCAGCCTTCATTGCGGATCTTGTTGCAAAGGGAAAAACTTATTCAATCCCGTCAGACAATCCAAACGGTGTTAAAGTGACCTATCGAGCTGGTTCAATGTTTATAAATAGTTCAAACTATATATTCGCGGGAGACACTGTCTATGTAAATCTGCGAAGTAACGCTATTGCAACATCAGGAAATGCAGCACAGCTTCAAACAGATGTGAATTGGTATGCTAGTGCACAAGCATATAGTGCAGGTGTTGTCGGCTCAACAGGTTCATTCCAAACACGTCCAGTTTCTGATTTTGAGGTTTTAACTTATCATGAGATGTGCTTTATTGAAGCAGAAGTGCAGATGCGTAAAGGTTTAACAGGTGATGCTCATACAGCTTATAAAAAAGGAATTGAAGCCCATATTAATATGATGCAAAATAAATTGACTGAATGGCAAGGGGTTTATGGAACTACTAATCCAGATATGAAGCCAATGAATCAATCTGATATTACAAATTATCTTGCAAGTGCTGCCGTGGTTCAAAATCCTGGTGATTTAACCATGCGTGATATTATGTTGCAAAAATATATTGCAATGGGATGTAGTATCGAAAACTGGAACGATATGCGCCGTTTTAATTATAGTGCCGGCAATATTGGTAGTTTTGGCGTTGTATATCCGGGATATGATAGAGGTCCTCTATTTACAGGTACGGCAGAGTTAACTGGAGGTTCAAAGACAGATCCAAAATATTGGATGCGTCGGTGGAGATTGCCTGCTACTTTAGAATTGCAATATAACTCAGCAAATGCTCTTGCAGTAAATCCAAATGCAAATCAGCTATATATATGGTCTATACCAGTTTGGTGGGATTGTGCCACAGACCAGGAATATGAAGGTTATCTTAAATAATAATTGATGAATTAAAATACAACAATAAGGGACTGTCTCAAAAAGGCAGTCTCTTTTTTATTCCCAATCCAACAATTTTCATAACTTTGCTCATTACTAATTTTAACCCATGGCAAGCTTTACCCTTACACCCGAGACCTGGCAAAAAGTAAAGACAAAGTTTTTAAGAAAATACCGTGAGCTAGCTGCGGTAGAAATTCCTTTTACTCCCGGGCAGGAAGACCAATTGGTGCAAACTTTGGCAAAATTGGTAAACAGAGATAATGCCTATATCGAATTTACCATTCGTAAAGCATTGGCCGACCCTAACGGAAACAGGCTTTAAACTTTCTGTATTACCATAGGTTTTTTACACTCATTACGTTATTCTTACGCTCTTTTTAGTAAATTTACTTTCCATAGTGTTGTCGTTTCAGCCATGCAACACTTTTATTTTTAGCATATGAAGAAAGTAAAAATAGCTATATCGGCCACAGTTTTGGCGGTAGCCTCTCTTACCTTAGCTTTTAAAGAAGACCTATTTCAGGTTTCAAAAAATTTGGATGTATTCACATCCTTGTATAAGGAAATTAACATCAATTATGTAGAAGAAACCAATCCTTCAGAGTTGATGAAGCACGGTATTGATGCCATGTTGGGCAGCTTAGATCCATATACCGAATATGTGCCCGAATCTGAGATTGAAGATTATAAACTTAAATATGTGAGTACCCAATACGGGGGCATCGGTGCAGGGACTTTAACCATTGGTGGTAAGCTGTACGTTAATGAGGTTAGTGAAGGACATCCATCTCATAAGGCAGATATACGTCCGGGAGACCAGATTGTAAAGATTAACGGTGTTGAAACTTCGGGGAAAGAAAGGCCACAAATTAGCCAGTTGTTACGAGGACCAAAAGGTACATCTGTAAACCTCATGTTGCTGAGAGATGGAACGGTTATTAATAAAACTATTGTTAGGGAAGAAATTAAGCAGCCTAATGTATCTTATTCGGGCATGTTGGACGAGCAGATTGGATATATCCGGTTAGATAAATTTTTAGAAAATTCTGCGCAGGAAGTAAAAGAGACTTTAGAACAAATCAATAAACAAAAACCCAAAGGCTTAATTTTAGATTTGAGGAATAATGGCGGCGGTATTTTGCAGGAAGCCGTTAAAATAATTAATCTTTTTGTAGATAAAAATGTTTTGGTGGTTACCCAAAAAGGACGTAACCCCGAGAAAAGCATTGCTTATAAAACAACTACCAATGCCATTGCGCCAACAATTCCTGTTGTGGTGTTAATCAACGGAGCATCGGCATCGGCTTCGGAAATTGTTGCAGGGGCATTGCAAGACCTAGATAGGGGAATTGTAGTGGGGCAGCGCAGTTATGGCAAGGGTTTGGTTCAGCAAACATTTAATTTGCCCTACAACAGCTTAGTTAAGGTTACGGTAGCTAAATATTACACGCCATCTGGGCGATGCATACAAGCATTGGATTATGCGCACAGAAAGCAAGATGGCTCGGTCCAGAAATTTGCAGATAGTACCTTAAAGGCTTATGGAACCAAGGCGGGCAGAACGGTTTACGATGGTAATGGAGTTTTTCCCGATGTTTTTGTAGAACCAACCAAATATAGTCCAATTACGGTTTCTCTATTGACAAAGAACTTGTTTTTTGATTATGCCAACTCATTCAAAAAATCAAACAAAGCAGTTGCTTCTGCTAAAGAATTCCAAATTAGCGATGCTAATTATGCCCAGTTTGTAGCTTCGTTGGCAGATAAGGATTATAGCTATACGTCAAGGTCGGAGCGGTTGTTGAACGAATTGAAAAGCGAAGCAGATAAGGAGAACAAAGCCGCAACCGTTAAAGCTGATTTAGAAGCTTTAAAAACAAAGATGACCATTGCTAAGAAAAATGATTTAACAGCACACAAAGCAGAAATTAAACGCGCTTTAGAAACTCAAATTATCAGCCGTTATTATCATGAGAAAGGAAAGATAGAACAGTCGTTCCAATACGATAAAGAAATAGCTAAAGCAAAATCGCTATTTGGTAATCAAAACCAAATGTTGGCTATTTTAAAAGGGGATGGAGATTATAAAGTAATTGGGAATTCGAAGTTAAAGTCTAATCAGACAGAGAACTAGAGGTGTAAGACTTACGAAGTTTAGAAAACTTCGTAAGTCTGAATATTTTTAATAATCCATTGCATGTAGCCTAACTTTTAGGCCTTCCATCTCTGGTTTTAACTGTATCTGACAAGCTAGTCTAGAGTTGGGCAATAAATCTGGCAAGGTATCTAACATGGCATACTCATCGTCGCTCATTTCGTTTAGTTTCTCTTCGCCTTCCATTACATCTACACAGCAGGTAGCACACAATGCCATTCCGCCACAAGTAGCCAAAACATCGTATTCGCTAGCTTTTAAAAACTCCATTAGGCTTAGTCCCATATCAGTAGGAGCAACTAATTCGGCTACATTACCTTCCCTGTCTTCAACGGTTATATTAATATCGCTCATGTTTTTATCATTAACCGCAAAGGCACAAAGCAATTCTTATGTGTTGTATTTTCTTTGTGTTCTCTGTGGCTTTGTGGTTTGTTTTATGATTAACGCTCTCTAAAACTCGCTTACACCATTTACGGTAGTATATTTCATGGTGTATTTTACACCAGGATTCATATACTGATAAGCACTGTGGCTCATTAATGCGGCTTCGTGGAAACCACATAAAATCAGTTTTAACTTGTTGGTGTAAGTGTTAATGTCACCAATAGCATAAACACCGGCGATGTTAGTAGAATAATCATCTACGTTTACTTCGATAGCGCTTTTGCTGATGTTTAATCCCCACTGTTCAATTGGGCCTAGTTTAGGGCTTAGGCCAAATAAAGGAATTAAATGGTCTGCTTCAACAGAAATGGTTTCCATTGTTTTGTTATGGATAATTTCAACCTGCTCTAATTTGCCTTCGCCATGTACAGCATTTAGATTGCTGTTCAAAATCAAGTTTATTTTTCCTGCTTCGGCCAATTCCATCACTTTAGCCACAGAATCGGGAGCGCCCCTAAAGCTTTCGCTACGGTGAACCAAAGTTAGTTCACTACATACATCGGCAAGAAAAATAGTCCAGTCTAGGGCCGAGTCACCACCACCGGCAATTACCATTTTCTGGTCGCGGTATTTTTCAGGGTCTAAAATCATGTAGTTTACACCACGACCGTTTTCAAACTTCTCTAATCCAGAAACGGCAGGTTTACGAGGTTCGAAACAACCTAATCCGCCAGCAATTACAACTACTTTGGCTTCAATTACAGTGCCCATGTTGGTGGTAAGCACAAAATCAGCCTCACCTCTTTTTTCCAATCCTTCAATTCTTTCGCCCAATGTAAAGCCCGGGTGAAATGGTTTGGCTTGTTCCATCAAGTTATCGATTAACTCTTGTGCCAATACCGATGGGAAACCGGGAATATCGTAGATGGGCTTTTTAGGATATATTTCTGATAGCTGTCCGCCTACCTGTGGCAAATAATCAATTAAATGGCAACGCATCTTTAACAGACCCGCTTCAAAAATTGCAAATAAACCAACTGGCCCAGCGCCTATAATAGCTATATCAGTAGAAATCATATTTTTAAAAAATTTTGTGCAAAAGTACAAAATTAAGTTTTAAAAAATAGGCTTTATTTAGATGAATTCTAGATAGAAAGTAAAAAATCTAGTAAATCTATCGATGAAGCGTTTTAAGCAGATTTTTTTATCTTTTCATATTTGTTAAATTTCTAAATTTTATCTGAAAAACCAGTTGGAGAACTTTCTAATATGCGTGAATGCTGCCAAGTTCAATCGTAAATGTAACATCTAAAATTGTAACTTTGGAAGATACATGACCAAGAAGAACATTTTTTTCGCATCCGATTTTCATTTGGGTTCTCCCAATCACGAGGAGAGCAGACGGCGTGAAGACCGTATTGTACGCTGGCTGGATTTTATAACGCCAACCTGTGGCGAACTATTTTTGATGGGTGATGTTTTTGATTTTTGGTTCGAGTATAAATACGTAGTGCCAAAAGGTTTTGTACGGTTGTTGGGCAAACTGGCTCAAATGGCCGACAGCGGCATAAAAATCTATTTCTTTAAAGGCAACCACGATATGTGGGTAAAAGATTATTTTACCAAAGAAATTGGAATGCAGCTAATAAGTGACGAATTGGTGATTGAACGTAATGGCAAGAAATTTTACCTGCATCATGGCGATGGTTTAGGGCCGGGAGATAGAAAATACAAATTTTTAAGGAAGATATTTAGAAACCCTTTATGCCAATGGCTGTTTGGAATGATGCCGCCACGGATAGGTATGGGTATTGCCAATAAATGGTCGGCACATAGTAGAGCGGCAAGTAATACTGAAGAGGTTTTTTTGGGAGAGGATAAAGAATGGTTAGCTATTTATGCAAAGGAACAATTGCAACAACAACACTTCGATTATTTTGTGTTTGGACACAGGCACTTGCCCATGGAAATAAAATTAAATGAATGCAGCACTTATATCAATATAGGTGAGTGGTTGAAGTATAATTCTTATGGCGAGTTTGATGGAGAGCAGATGAGGTTGGAGTATTTTATCCCTAGCCCCTAAAGGGGAATTAATATAATTATGAGTAGGTTGGTTGTTATATTGTTTAATTGCTTGATTGTTGTGGTGTTTAGCTACGGTTTGGCAAATGCACAATTGAAACAGGTGGCCAAAATAGATACTTCGGCAAAATCGGTTTATTCGGATAATCTGGATAATATTTATCTATTATCGGATAGGGATGAATTGTTGAAATACGATAATAAGGGAAAGTTGAAATGGCGTTATAGCAATAACCGTTTCGGAAAATTGCACAGTGTGGATGTTTCTGACCCTTTGCGTATCGTGCTTTTTTATGCCGATTTCCAACAAGTGGTAGTGCTCAACAACAATTTGAATGAAATTACTGCCTATTCGTTTGCCAAAAACGGTAACCGATTGGTTTCGTCGGTAGCATCGGGCAATAATAATAGTTTGTGGATTTTTGATAGGACGGACAATGCGTTAATCAAGTTAAGCAGCAATTTTACCGAAGATATTCGTTCTGCAAACCTGTTCCAACTTTTTGATGAAGTAGTGGATGTCAAGAAACTGGCGGCGGGCGACCAATATGTGTTCCTGCAAAGAAAGAATTATGGCGTATTGCAGTTTGATAGATTTGGCGGTTATGTAAGGGAATTGCCTGTGGATAGCCTTTCGGATTTTAACATTACCAGCAATATAATTGCCTATCAGAAAGGTAATACTCTGATAAGATATAGCCCTACAACGTTCGAAAGTTCTAAGCAATTATTGCCTATATCTGTACCGATAAAGCAGGTGGCCGTGGGCAATAAATTAATTGCGGTGTTAACCGAAAAAGCCGTATTTTTGCTGTCCGATAATTAAGGCGTGGTGGTTATTTGCTCAGGTTTTTGTGTAATAAACCCGTCCCGATAGCTATCTGGAGAAGTGGAAATACTTTTTGTTTTTATTGTTGCCGTGTGTTTGTGTCACGCTGAGTTTATCGAAGCGTTGTGGGCGATGAAATATCCTTCGACAGGCTCAGGATGACAAGAATTGATAAAAAAGATTGTAACGAAAAGCGGGGCTTGCTTTAATTATTGAGTGAATTTGATTTTCAGAAAAATATGTTAGATAAACTAGAGGCCATTAAATTGCGCTGGGAAGATGTGGAGGAGCAGTTGAGCAATCCTGATGTGATACAGGACATGAAACGTTTTGCTGCGCTGAACCGCGAATATAAGGAGTTGAGCAGGATTGTAGAGGAATATAAGGTCTATAAAAATGTGGTGAGCAATATTGAGGCCAACAAGGAGATTTTGAGCAACGAAAAGGACCAAGAGCTGCGGGAGATGGCGAAAGAGGAGTTGGATGTTTTGGTGGTACGGCAGGAGGAAATGGAAGAGCGCATTAGGCTGATGCTGATACCTAAAGACCCTGAGGATGCCAAAAATGCGGTGTTTGAACTCCGTGGTGGTACGGGTGGCGATGAAGCGGCTTTGTTTGCGGGCGATTTGTATCGGATGTACACTCGTTATTTTGATACCAAAGGTTGGCGTGTAGAGGTGATGGATGTAACCGAGGGTACTGCGGGCGGTTATAAAGAGGTGGTGCTAAAAGTAAGTGGCGATGATGTTTATGGTACTCTGAAGTATGAAAGCGGTGTACATCGTGTACAGCGTGTGCCCGAAACGGAAACACAGGGTAGGGTGCATACTTCGGCGGCATCGGTAGCGGTTTTGCCAGAGGCTGAAGAGGTTGACGTATATATTAATCCGGCGGATGTTGATTTGCAGACATCGCGTTCTGGTGGTGCCGGTGGGCAGAACGTAAACAAGGTAGAAACAAAGGTACAGTTAACACACAGGCCATCTGGCATTGTGGTGGTTTGTCAGGTAGAGCGTTCGCAGTTGGCCAATCGTGAATTGGCTATGGAAATGCTCCGTTCTAAATTGTACGATTTAGAGGTGCAGAAAAAGCATGGCGATATTGCGGCAAAACGTAAAACAATGGTTTCTACGGGCGATAGGTCGGCAAAGATTAGAACGTATAATTATCCGCAAGGACGTGTTACTGACCATCGTATTGGCTTAACATTATATAATCTACCTGCTATTATGGATGGTGATATCCAAGAGCTGATTGATAAGTTGCAGTTTGCGGAAAACGCAGAGAAAATGAAAGAGGGAGCGGTAAGTTAGGAATAAGGATAAAGGAGCAAAAAATAAAGAGGATTGTTTTGTTGCTGATTAACAGCCTGTTATAATTATTTTAAATTTTTCATTGCATAATGGATTAAAGAATCTATATTTGCAAACCCAAACGGAAAGACATTGTCTTAAAGCTAAGGAAGGTCTGGTAGTTCAGCTGGTTAGAATGCCGCCCTGTCACGGCGGAGGTCGCGGGTTCGAGTCCCGTCCAGACCGCTTAAAAGAATGTTAAAATCAACTAAAAGCCTGTAAACTATATGTTTGCCGGCTTTTTTGTTTTTGGGATACAGCCAAAACAAGCATAAATAACCATATTGTTGGTGAGCATTTCGGTGAGCGCCTCGATATTAAAGGCATTACCGAGGCACAAAGCAATCTTAAAGCAAATGGCCTATTTTATATAGAGTTATAGGTTTGGTCTTTGCCTCGTAATAACGGATTAAAACCCAAAATCTAATCTAATTTAAGGTTAGGTATCAGGTTTAAAATAGCATGAAAATTAGAGTGGTACTTTTTTTTGTCGAGCTTAAAATAATATGCACCTTTTTTGGAGCCTAGTTTGTCCCTCTCGTCAAGCCTGATTAAAAGACCTGTAGAATTTATTTTTCTGCTGAAATTTCTTGGATCTATTTTGGTATTGTTAACCTCCTCAAATAGTAATTGCAATTGTGGAAGGGTAAATTTTTTTGGCAACATTTCAAAAACAATGGGGTGCAGTGCGGCCTTGTAACGAAGTTTTTTTCTCGCATCTTCAACCATCGTATCATGGTCAAAGATTAATTTTGGTCTATCGTTTATCAAGAACCATTCTGCCTCATAATCGGCATTTAATTGGTTTTGATACTTGTTGATGTCAATAAGGGCAAAATAGCCCACAGAAAGCGTACGTTCAATAGGATCGCGGCTGGGTGTGCCGTAAATCTGTAACTGTTCTAAGTAAATTCCCTCCAATCCGGTATTTTTTTTCAATACTCTGCTGGCGGCATCATCGGGGCTTTCATCTGGCCCAACAAAACCACCAATCAAACTCCATTTGTCCTTTTCCGGCTCTAAGCCCCTTTTCACCAACAGTAATTTCAGATGTTCCCCATCAAAGCCAAATACAATACAGTCAACAGCAACCAGATAATGGGGCTGGGAAGAATACGCTATCATGCTTGTAAATATAAAGATGTTGAAAGCAGTAAACCAAAAAATATTAATTGTCATATTGACAATTAATATTTTTGTCTTTATCTTAGAGGAATTTTAGAACAGGGCTTTTTGCCTAAAAAAAATAAATCAAATATTTATCAATAATGAACAAACCTTTTAATCTCGATTTAAATCCGCACAGGCGATTAAATATCCTCACGGGGGAGTGGGTGTTGGTTTCACCGCACCGTACCAAAAGACCTTGGCAGGGAAAAGTGGAAGATTTACCTGCGGATAACCGTCCGGAGTACGACCCTAAATGTTACCTGTGTCCGGGAAACGAGAGGGCAGATGGTGATGTAAATCCAAGTTATGCCGAGAGCTTTGTTTTTAAGAATGATTATTCTGCTTTGTTGGAGGACACTCCGATAGATAGTATTGATGAAGCGGGCTTGCTTGTGGCAAAAAATGAAAAGGGCATCTGCAAGGTAATTAGTTTTAGCCCCAAGCATAACCTTACACTTCCAGAGTTAAGCATAAAGGAAATTTCGGCCGTTGTGGATTTGTGGCAAGAAGAATATAACACATTGGCTAAAGTTGACTGGATAAAATATATCCAGATTTTCGAGAACAAAGGCGAGATAATGGGGTGTAGCAATCCGCATCCGCATGGGCAAATATGGTCGCAAAGCGAATTGCCAATGGAAATTGTGAAAGAAACAGAGCGACAAAAAAGATATTTTGTAATACATAAATCCAGCTTGCTTTCAGATTATTTGGAACTAGAATTGGAGAAACAGGAACGTATCGTTTTCGAGAACCAACATTTTGTAGTGTTGGTTCCTTTTTGGGCGGTTTGGCCCTACGAAACCATGATTATCAGCAAAAGACATATTAGGGGCATTAAGTTTTTTAGGCAAGAGGAGAAAGAAAGTTTAGCGGAGGCAATTAAGGTGCTTACCTCTAAATACGACAATCTTTTTGAAACCTCTTTTCCTTATTCGGCAGGTATGCACCAATCGCCGGTAAATGATGGCGAGCATCCCGAATGGCATTGGCACATGCACTTTTATCCGCCATTGCTGCGTTCGGCAACGGTTAAAAAGTTTATGGTAGGTTACGAAATGTTGGCCAATCCGCAACGCGATATTACACCAGAATTTGCAGCCCAAAGATTAAGGGAGTTGCCTGCTGTTCATTACAAAAATAAAAATAGCTAATGCCACATGGGTTCTGAAAATTTAAAACAAGCATTTATCGATGTTTTTGGAGTTGTGCCTCTCTTGTTCAAATCTCCCGGCCGTATTAACATCATTGGCGAGCATACAGATTACAATGGAGGTTTTGTGCTGCCTGCGGCTATTAACAAAGCGGTATATATCGCCATTTCGAAACGGGCTGATGACGAGATACACCTCTATTCAAAAAGCTATCAACAATCTTGTGTTTCGTCTACAAGAAATATAGCTAAGACTGAAACAGGCTGGGCCAATTATATTTTGGGCGTAGCTAATGAATTTGTTAAGGCTGGATACGAAGTTGCCGGGTTTAATCTCTATGTAGATGGAGATGTGCCATTGGGGTCAGGCCTTTCCTCGTCGGCTGCGGTTGAATGTGCCACGGCATGTGCGCTTAACCACATCAATAATCTAGGTATTGCTAAAATGGATTTGGCATTGCTATCTCAACAGGCAGAACATTTGTTTGCAGGGGTAAATTGCGGCATTATGGATCAATTTGCTTCTGTTTTTGGTAAGAAAGACCATGCCATATTGCTTGATTGTCGCTCGATGGAATATGAGTATACGCCATTAAATTTAGATGGCTACAAACTTGTTTTGCTCAATACTAATGTTAAACACTCCTTATCAGATTCTGCTTACAATAACAGAAGGGAGCAATGTGAACAGGGAGTAGCTTGGGTAAGGGAATATGTACCATCGGTAACTAGTTTAAGGGATGTAGAGCTATCAATGTTAGAAAAATATGTGAAACCCCAAGGCCAAGACGTTTATAACAAATGTCGCTACGTGGTAGAAGAAATTGAACGTGTTCAAACTGCCGTAGTCAAGTTAAGAGATGGAAATTTACAGGCTCTTGGCGAATTGATGTTCGAAACACACGATGGTTTGAGCAAGGATTATCAGGTAAGCTGCAAAGAGCTTGATTTTTTGGTAGACCAAGTGAGAAATCTCGATTTTGTGCTAGGAGCAAGGATGATGGGAGGTGGCTTTGGCGGTTGTACCATCAACATTCTTAAAGATGAAGAAATTGATGCACTTATAGAAAAGCTGAGCAAGTTGTACCTAGAAACATTCGGTTTATCTCTTGGCTCCTATGTGGTAGAAACGGCGGATGGCTCGGGTATGATTAGCTAAATAAATACCCATTTGTTTGTGAACCATAAAATGGGTCTGTTGTTTTTATCCTATATTTGGTTAATTACATCCCTATATGTTGCAACAACAAACAGTTTGGGTAATAATTGCAGAAATTGCATACTTCCTTATTTTGGGTGTTACCTGTCTGCGCATTGTTTTTGATACAGGTTCGGTAAGTAAAACGCTGGCTTATCTGTTGTTCGCCGTTTTTGTTCCTGTAATCGGTATTATTTTTTACTTCTCGTTTGGTATCAATTACCGCAAAAGGAAAATATACTATAAAAAGCTCAACGTTGACGAGCAGTTTAAAAAGGAGGTTTACAGATTATTTCAGGCACATAATCTGGAAGAAGCCATCCATAACGATGAGGTGTTGCTTAAATCGGAACGGTTGATTAAATTGTTGGCAAACAAGAAATCGAATAGGGCGTTTTTGCTGCCCAATAACGATGTGCGCTTGTTGTTTAATGGCGAAGAAAAATTTGATGCGCTAATTGCCGATTTGCAACAGGCCCAACATCATATCCATATCGAATACTATATTTACGATAACGATAAGATAGGCAACACCATTAAGAATATCTTGTTGGAAAAGGCCAAGCAAGGCGTAAAAGTGCGGGTAATTTATGATGATTTTGGAAGCAAGGACATTAGAAGGAACATCGTAAAAGAATTACGAAAGAATGGTGTAGAAGCACATCCCTTTAATAAAATAAGATTGCTACTGTTAGCTAATAGGCTTAATTATAGAAACCACCGAAAAATTGTAATCATAGATGGAATTATTGCCTATACGGGAGGAATTAATATTAGCGATAAATATATCAATACTGCTAATAGCAATCTTTATTGGAGAGATACCCATGTAAGGATAAAAGGAACTGGAGCTTTGGCTTTACAGCAGATATTTATATCCGATTGGAATTTTTCTAGTGGACAACATCTGCCAGTTACCGGAAACAGGTATTTTCCGTTTAAAAACATGGAGCAGTTCGGTGAATCTAAGTTACAGGTGATTTCTAGCGGCCCGGATTCCGATTTGCCCAATATCCTACTTGCTACCTTGCAGGCCATACACATGGCACAATCAGAAATATTGTTAACCACGCCTTATTTTATACCGGATGAAAGTTTGCAACAGAGTTTGGTAATGGCGGCCATGAGTGGTATCGATGTAAAATTACTCGTCCCTGAAAAGGGAGATTCTAAGATAGTAGATAGTGCTTCCCGGATTTATTTTGAGGAACTTTTGCAAGCAGGAGTGAAGATTTATCTTTATGAAAAAGGATTTATACATGCCAAAACATTTGTGGTAGATGGTATATTGGCTTCGGTAGGTACGGCTAACCTAGATTTGCGGAGCTTCGATTTGAACTTTGAGGTTTCTGCCTTGATTTACGATGCAAAAATAGCCGAACAACTTAAAAAAGGCTTTTACAACGATTTGAAATACTCCAAACAGCTATTTTATACCCGTTGGATAAAAAGGTCGTTGTGGATAAAAGGCTTGGAAAGGGTATTAAGATTGATTTCGCCGTTTATGTAGTTTGTGCCAATTGGCTAGGCGCATAACCAAACAGTTTCTTAAAGGCAAAGGAGAAATGCGAAAGGTCTTCAAAACCTAAGTCTAGATAAATATCATTTGGTTTTTGTTGTTTCCTGTTAATGAGGAAATGGGCTTCCTTTAACCGTTTCTTTATCAGCCACCGACTGGGAGTTTCTGCAAAAATCTTTACAAAATCTCTCTTGAAAGAAGAAAGGCTACGGCCGGTTAAATAGGCAAAGCGTTCCATACCAACATTAAACTTATAATTTCTATTCATAAACGCTTCGAGGTCTATTTTTTCGGGAATGCCAAAATCAAAAAGGATATTTACCAATTCGGGATTATTTTGTAGCAAGATAAGTAACAGTTCCTCCCTTTTAACTTGGTCAAACGCTTCGTCTATTTTATGCGCACCATTATAATAGGGCATTAGCGAGCGAATAAAATTAGGCACTAAATTAGTTTTAGTAAGTTCATAAAAAGCACCTTTTGCCGCAATTCCATTTCTCCTAATTTGATGCTTTTGCTGAAATTGCTTTAAGAATGCTTCATCAAACACTACAACTACTTTTTCGAAAGCACCGTTATCTTCTTGTTTGGTGTATCTAGCTAAATGATTTTTTCTAATCAAACAATATTCACCACTTTTCATGGTGTATTTTTTGTCGCCATCGTAACCGGCAACATCGCCTTTGGCTAAAAACATAAAAATATGCTCAGGCACAAACTGTTCAGGCGAAATTTCTGGCCCTATGTAACAGGAAGTAATTTCGATAGGCTCTAAATGTTTGCTGCGCTCTTCACGCTCTCTGTGTTCCATTATTTTATCCCTTTCCACCATTGTTTAAATGTCTGATGCTCATCATTTAAATTTACAATTTCGCCAATCATAGGTGTTACCAACGGAATAGCGCCATTGTTTAACTTGCTTACATCGTTTAGAGGCTCGTCCCATTGGTGCATGGCCAACGTAAATTTAGATGAATGTACGGGAAATAGCCGTTTTGCTTTTAAATCTTTTGCTGCCTGTATCGTTTCATGAGGTAAAGTATGGATAGCCTGCCAAGCTACATTATATTGTCCGTTTTCTAAAATTGCCAAATCGATAGGGCCAAATTTGTGGCCAATGTCTTTAAAATGGGTATCGTAGCCACTGTCGCCGCCAATAAAAATTTTCGATTGTGGTGCTTCCAGTACGTAAGAAGTCCATAATGTGTTGTTGCGTTTAAAACCACGACCGGAAAAATGCCTTCCTGGTACGGTGTTGAGCTTAAACTCATCGCCCAAATCTATGATTTCGTGCCAATCTTTTTCTATGATATTTTCTGGGGAGTAGCCCCAATATTCAAAATGTTCGCCAACACCCAAACCACAAATTACCTTGCCAACTTTATTCTTTAGGGCAATAATGGTTTCGTAATCGAGGTGGTCGTAATGGTCATGGCTAATCACCAGATAATCGATACTGGGTAAATCGTCAACGCTATAAATATCCGCTCCGGCAAAAGATTTTGTAGTGCCGGGCAAGGGCGAGGCGTTTCCGCTAAATACCGGGTCGACCAAAAAACGTTTACCTGCAATTTGCATGAAATACGAGGAATGTCCAAACCATACCAATACATCAGAAGCGGCAGGTAAATTCAGCAAATCTGTTTTTACAGACGGAATGCTGTCCACAGGTTTGCGCCTAGGATGGTTTTTAAACAACATGTCGAACAGGATGCCCGCCATCGAATAGCCTTTGGTCAAATCGGGGGTATAATGGATATTTTGAAATTTCCCATCCTTATAGTTGGGTGATTGCTGTATCCTTTCCAGCCGTTTACCGCTGGGAACTTTGCCAAACTTAGGCAAACGCATATAATAATAGGTAGATATAGCCAGTATTAGGATTAAACTTAATAAAATAATCATAGTATATTTAAGTACTTTAAATGTTGTTTTCATAGGTGCGTTAATCTCTCGCGGATAATTTAATATCGGGAACTTCCAATATTTGTTTCGGATATCCTTTAACAATACTATTAATCATTGCCTGTCCAACTTCTTTCATGGTGCTTACATTGTTTGGAAATAGTATTTTAAGTAGTCCATACATTTTACCAATGATTTTGTAATAGCCTTTAACGTTCTGTTGTCCTTCGGTGGGTTTCATAAATCCCGGGCGGAAATGATAGAGCGTTTTGAAGCCTATTTTGGCTAAAGCATTTTCGGTTTTGCCTTTTACCCTTGCCCACATTACCCTTCCTTTTTCCGAGCTATCGGTATGGCTTCCCGAGATAAAACAGAATGCTATATCTGGGTTAGCATTAAGCAAGGTTTCGGCGAAAGCCAAAGTAGTATCGTAAGTGATATGGGTATAATCTTTTTCGCTCATTCCGGCAGAACTGATGCCAGCGCAATAGAAACAAGCGTCATAACCCGTTAGTTGCCCAACAACGTTATTGAGTTCAAAAAAACTTGGCACTAATACTTCCTTAAGTTTAGGATGGGTTTTTCCACAGGTTTTTCTACCCACAACAAGCACTTCGGCAATGTGCGGATTAGCTAAGCATTCTAATAATACACCTTCGCCTACTAACCCGGTAGCGCCAGTAACGATGACCTTTTTACCAATATTTTTCACTATATAATAAATCTGTCTTTTCTGTTGTAATAAATTTATGCTACAAAAATCAGAATAAAAAACAAATATCACTTTGTTTAAAAGGTCAAGTTTGCTTTGTTGAAAGGTTCAATATTTTTAAAACACTTAAATATTCTTTTAAACAGTTAATCAGTTTTTCTAACTTCATCTTTCTAAAGCTCAAAAACCAAAACAGCATTAGATTTTCCAGTCGTATTTAGATGACAACACCGTATAATGAAGTTGATTTATGGCAAAAAGTATGTAAAGGGGATATTAACGCCTTTAATGTGCTTTTTAATAATCATCATAAATCGCTATGTATTAGTGCTTTGTTGTTAATAAAAGATGAAAAAGTAGCAGAAGATATTGTTCAGGATGTTTTTTTAAAAGTATGGGCAAAAAAAACCGAATTAGCACACGTAGCTAATATTGCTAACTATTTATACATATCGGTAAAAAATGCCTGCTTAGATGAGTTGAGAAAAACGAGGCTTACAGATGATATTATTGATGTAGAAATTAGCGACGATGCGGCAGACCCGTTTCATTCAATAAGGATTAAAGAGCTTAATCAACAACTAAAGGAGGCTTCAGATAGCCTGCCGGCACAATGTAAAGAGATTTTTGAGCAGGTGTATGTTGATGGTAAGAAATATCAGGAAGTAGCAGACCAACTGGGAATAAGCATTAACACCGTAAAAACACAACTAAAAAGGGCATTGGCTAAAATGAGAAGTATAATGGAAAAATATCGATAACTCTTTGTCACCCGAAATCAAAATATTAACGTCTTACTAATTAAAACAAAATTTTTGAAACCATTAAATGAACATCATATAGAAGAGCTGATTGCTGATAAACTTAGCGGACAGATTAAAGTAGAGGACGATGAGCTATTGGCAGGACTTATACGTACAGATGAAACCATTCGTACAAAATGGGAGCAATCTGTGGCATTGGTTTCTTTTTATAAGGCATCGGCTTTGGCAGATAAGGTAGATGATGATATTGCTTGGAATCGACTATCCGAAAAAATACAACCTGCAAAAGCTAAAAAGATTTTCACTTACAGGTGGTATGCGGCGGCGGGCATTTTAGTACCTCTATTATTAGCTGCGCTATGGTTTGGTGTGTTTAGAAACAACCTAAATTCTTCACAAAAAAATGCCCAAACAGAAGCCATAAAAATTACATTGAGTGATGGAACTAGCTATGAGCTGGAAGGGGGCAAACAAATTGTAACGGGAGAAATTCGTTTTGGGGCGCAATCGGCTCAACGCATTAGCGGTAAAAATGGCAATAGGCAAAACGAAATAGTTACCCTGACTATTCCGAGAGGGAAAACCTACGACATTGTACTTGATGATGGTACATCTGTTAAAATTAATAGCGCTTCTACGTTTAAGTTCCCTTTATTTTTTGAAGGAAATACAAGAGAAGTACAGCTAGATGGCGAAGCGTATTTTGAAGTAACTAAAATATCCCCCTCTGGAGGGGATAGGGGGAGAATACCTTTTATAGTAAAAACCCAAGAAATGGACGTAAAGGTGCTTGGAACAAAATTTAATGTAAATACTTATCCCGGCAATGATGCCCAAACATCTTTAATAGAAGGTAGCGTTGCGGTTAACGACCATACGGCTAAAGAGCTTTTAATTAAACCGCGGCAAGCTGCAATTAAAAGAGGAACAAACGCCATTTCAGTAGAACCCTTTTCGGCCGAACAGATACTTTCGTGGCTTAAGGGTACATATTACTTTAACAATATGCCATTACGTGAAATCGTAAATATTACCAACAGGGTAACAGGAGAAGATTTGTATATCACCGATTCCAAAATAGCCAATTATAGATTTTCTGGAGCTTTAGAAACCAATAAACCAATTAAAGTATTGTTAGAGAACATCAAATCTTCATCCTCTGTGGTTCAATATTCCATTAAAGACGGAAAGATAGCGCTTTATTAATAACATGATTGCATTCCGAAAATAACTTAACCTTTAAAATGATGAGAATAATCACAAGCGTATTTACATCGCTGTTGCTTTTTATTAACGCAGTTAATGTTTTAGCCCAAGAAAAAGAGGCTATTTTTAAGCGAGGAGGGGGACAGTTTGAATATACGGGATACGCTCCCTTAAAAAATAAACCAATTACGGTTTTCTACTATATTCCCAGCAAAGGTGATATAAAAACCATGAAAGTGCTGTTTTCTATGCATGGAGCAGAACGAAGTGGCCAGTTACAAAGGGGTGTTTGGCGCAACATTGCAGAAGAATATGGTTTTATTGTAATTGCACCCCAATTTGCTCATAACAATGGATATTTGGAAAATGATTATCAGTTTGGAGGTGTATCCGAAACTAAAAAAGAATTTATTTTAAAGCCCGAAAAAGCTTGGACCTATAAAATTATAGAACCCCTGTTCGATTATTTTAAGGAACGTACCGGAAACCAATCTACAACCTACGATATGTTTGGCCACTCGGCCGGAGGTCAATTTGTGCATCGTTATTTGTTAATGACCCCAGAAGCTAGGATTGGAAAAGCCGTTGCAGCCAATCCCGGTAACTACACTTATCCCGATGATAAAGGACTGTACATGCCATCTGGAAAATCGGCTGACGCCCCTAATTGGCCGTTCTCGTTTAAAGATACCCCCTTTGCAACCGATAAACGACTGGCAGCCTATTTCAAAAGAAAGATGGTTATACTTATTGGCGCTAACGATACGGCAACAGTAGATATTGATAAATCTCCAGGAGCAGACCTTGTGCTAATACAAGGAATAAATCGCCACGAGCGGGCTTTTAAATACTTTGTTTTTTGCCAAGCTACCGCAAAGAAGAAGGGTATGGAATTTAATTGGCGATTGGTAGAAGTGCCAGAAGCCGCCCATAGTAGTGCACAAATGGTTTATGGAAGGTCTACCGTTCGCAATTGGAGAATAGAAAATGATGAAAGGGTGTACAATAATAAAGACCTGACCGATTTGGGCGCATTTAAAATATTGGTGAAGGAATAATAATATAGGCTTTCCAAAAAAATTCGTCAGGTCGTCATACCCGACTCGATTGGGTGTCTTAATGCGGTATTAATGTCGCCATTAGGAGAGATTCCCGTTTTCACGGGAATGACGGATTTTTGGATATTCTCTTTTTTTAGTTATTTCGATAGTATTTTTCAAAAAAATAAAAATTTTGTCACCCTTTATTTAGTTTGTTGCGTCTCTAATTAAACAACCAACAACCTAAAGTATGTGTTATTCTGATTTTGACACATTAAGGAACAAAAAAAAGTACATCCTTAGTGTGGGTATTGGACGATTTTATGGCCTATGCTTGCTTTTATTGCTGTTAAGTCCTAAAACGTTTGCTTTTCAAGCTAAAATTGAAAAAACGCTCTCTTTTTCCGGGAAAGATGTGCCTTTGCTTACCGTTTTTGATGAAATAAAAAAGCAAACAGGAACTATTGTATTTTATAGTAACGAACTTTTAAATGATAAGGAAAAAGTAACGGTAGATTTTCGCAGTGCCGCTTTGGGATTTGTAATGGAGGAACTGCTGAAGAATAAACCTCTTATTTATCAATTTTCTGATGATTATATCCTCATTAAAAAGAAGCCCATTACATCTTCTAGTCCAAAAACAGGAAGCACCAAACCACCTACCGTAAATATACAGGACACCTTGTTTACGCTTACCGGAAAGGTAATGAACAATACCACCATGAAAGGTATTGCAGGTGTATCGGTATTAAACGCAAAACGCAACATCACGGTAATTACCGATGCTTTGGGAGTGTTTAAAATTAAAGGAAAAGAAGGAGATTCTATACGATTTAATTTTATTGGCATGTTACCTGTAATTCTACCTTTTCAAAAAGAAGAATTGCAGATGGTAATGCTATCCAGTAAAGTGGAGGAAATGAAAGAGGTGGTAATTACTGGTTATCAAGTGGTAGATAAGCGCACTTTTACCGGTTCGGTTGGAAAGGTAGAAGCCGAGCAATTGGCTACGGCAGGAATTTCTGATGTTGGCAAATCGTTGCAGGGAATGGTGGCCGGTGTAGCGGTGGAAAATAGCAGTGGTACTTTTGGTACAAAATCTAAAATTAGGATAAGGGGAAATTCATCCATTAGTGGTAATCAAGAACCCTTGTGGGTAGTAGATGGCGTAGTGCTTGATGACCCTATCAACGTTAATCCCAACCAACTTTATTCTGGCGATGCGGCCACTATGTTAAGTTCGGCCATTAGCGGTATCAATCCCGATGATATTGAGGAAATACAAATCCTGAAAGATGCTTCGGCCACCGCCATGTACGGTACACAAGCTGTAAACGGCGTTATTGTGGTAACTACCAAAAAAGGCAAAGCCGGACAAGCAGAAATTAGCTATAAGAACAATTTTAGTATAGCCACTAAGCCGTCTATTAGCAGTTTCAACGTAATGAACTCTAAACAGCGGATGGAATTTTCGGAAGAGCTTTATCAAAAAAACGTAGTAGATTTTACCAATCTAAATAGTACTTACGGCGCATTTGGTAAGCTGTTATTCCAACTATCCAGAAAAGAAATTACTTGGGATCAATACTATGACGAGATACAACGTGCCAAAACCTATAATACCGATTGGTTCGATGTGCTGTTTCGCAATTCGGTTAATCAAGAGCATAGCCTTAGTATAAGCACTGGCACAGAAAAGGCCAAATTTTATATGTCGGGCAGTTATTTTAAAGATGCAGGACAAACAAAAAACCAAAGTGTTGATAGATTTAGCGGCAATTTTAAGGGAAACTTTGCACTATCAAAAAAATTCTCGCTTACGGGTACGCTTTATGGCTCGGTGCGCAACCAACGTACTTTTGGTGCATTTAACGAAACCGAGGCCGTTGCAGGTATTACGCAGCGAGAGTTTGATATCAATCCCTACAACTATGCCCGTACTACAAGCAGAGCTATGCGCCCGTATAACGATAATGGCGATTTGGAGTATTATCAATCAAATTTTGCTCCTTTCAATATTATCAACGAAATGGATAATAATTTTATCGATATTAAGCTGAAAGAAGTACGTTTTCAAATAGATGGGTTATGGAAAATCACCAATAACCTTAACTATTCGGTTATTCTATCGGCCCGCACCACTTCTGCCAATTCAGAGCATATTTCTACCGAACTTTCTAACGTGGCCGAAAGTTATAGGGCTATGCAATCTAATGCTATACGAAGTGCTAATACCAAGCTCTACAACGACCCTTACGATGATAGCGAATTTCCTATTTCGGTATTGCCAAGGGGAGGTATAGCCATTGTAGATAATAACCAAGGCGAGTTTTATACCTTTAGAAATACCATCAATTATAAGCCCATTATCAAAACCCACCATGTTTTCGATTTAATGGCCGGTTCGGAAATTAAGCAGAAGAAATACAACAATTACAGTTTTACAGGTTATGGGCTAGAGTATTACCGGGGGCTTACCGCAAGTCCTGATTATAGGGCTATACAACGCGATTTGTTATCAGCTACCGGTTCGCCCTACTATAATATGGGCTTAAATATGTATCGGGAAGCCTCTTTTTTCGCCAATTTGGCCTATACCTACCAAGGCAAGTATAACATTACTTTATCGGCAAGGGCCGATGGTTCAAACAGATTGGGCGCTTCAGAAAGATTTCGTTTTTTGCCAATTTGGGTAGCAGGTGCTAGTTGGAATGTCGATAGAGAGGACTTTTTAAAAGACATGCACTGGTTAGATTTCTTAAAAGTACGAGGCTCTTACGGAACAAGGGGCAACATAAGTGGTTTGGGCAGTCCCGAACTGTTGGCCTATTATGGCACTACTACCCGTTTTAATCCAAACAACGTAGAAAATATCATCAACATTACCGCTCCTGATAACCCAACAATGCAATGGGAGAAAGAGAAAATGGCAAATGCAGCAATAGAATTTGGCTTGTTTTCCCGCTTTTCGGCCACCTTAGAATGGTATCATCGTAACAATTACGATTTAATTGGAAATATAGAGGTTTCTCGTGTTACAGGATTTAATACCAAAACCATGAACTGGGCCGACATGAAAAATCAAGGCTACGAGGTTACCCTAAACACCCAAAACATTAAGAACAAAGACTTTAAATGGAACAGCGTTTTAACATGGGGATACAATAAAAATGAAGTAACCAGACTGCAAACATCTAATACTATAATGAGCCAAACGGTTGATAGGGGAGCACCTATGGTAGGGAGACCTGTTACAGGACTTTACTCTTTTAGGTTTGCCACATTAGATTCAGATGGATTGCCACTATTTTATACATCTTCGGGGGCTATGTCCAATGCATTTTCGAAATATAGCACTAGTTTGGGCATGTTGGTTTACGAAGGCAGCCGCGAGCCGCTGGGCTCTGGAGGTTTAACCAATCAGTTCCAATATAAAAATTTCAGTTTATCCTTTCTAATTACCTATTCGTATGGCAATAAAATACGACTCAATCCAATTCTATTGCGTTACTACTCAGATGTAGCTGCATTAGATGCCGAGTTGGCCAACCGATGGACAACGCCGGGCGATGAAAAGTACACCAACATTCCCCGTATTATAGAAGAAGAAACCCGAACAGCCCTCCTACAAGTTAATGCCGACCCATTTACGGCCTACAATAGGAGCGATATACGTGTGGCCGATGGCTCATTTGTACGCTTTAAAAATTTAATGATGGCCTACGATATTCCGCAGGCAACGGCCAAACGTTTGGGCTTAAAAAACTTAAAGATAACGGCACAGGCGCAAAACTTAATCTTATGGGCCGACCCAAACTTAAAGGGACAAGACCCGGAGGCCATTGTTTCGGGCGTATCAATCCCGGCAACTACCAGTTACACTTTGGGTGTTAGTTTAAACTTTTAAAAGCCAGAAATCATGAAAAAATCAACATACACGATTTTAATACTTGTCACAATTTTATTGTCGCAAAGTGGCTGTAAGAAATATTTGGGCGTAAATCCCGATAATAGGGTGCGCTTAACCACCGTTGAAGATTATCAGGCGGTTATTACCGGAGCATATCCTGAGGCTTACCATATATTTACCGAACTTTATACTGATAATGTTCGTTATTACGATTATCCCGATTTTAATCAGGCCAACATTACCTCTTGGTTAAAGCCCATTTACTTATGGTCGGATGAATATCCTGTTACCAATGCCACCCCTCATGCCGCATGGCGGAAATACTATAACGATATTTACGAGGCCAATGTAGTATTAGAAGGCATTGATAAGGCCACAGGCGATGATGCGTTAAGACAATCGATTAAGGGTGAAGCCTATATGAACCGAGCCTATTGTCATTTTATGTTGGTCAATATTTTTGCCAAACATTACGATAAGGCTACCGCAACTACCGATTTGGGTGTGCCATATATCACCGAAACAGAAAAAGTGCCCGGTTCTTATTACAAAAGGGACAACGTACAGCATGTGTACGACATGATTGAACAAGATGCCCAAAAAGGCATGGCGTTGGTGAACGAGCAATTTATGAAAGTGCCAAAATACCATTGGTCAAAAGCGGCCATGCATGCCTTCTTTTCTCGTTTCTATCTCTTTAAAGGCGATTGGGATAAATCTCTGTACCATAGCGAAGAAGTATTTAAACTCAATAACAGTATCCGCGATTTGTTTGCCGATTTTGATAAATACTTTGCCACAGGCGATTATACCACCTTTGCCCGCAGATATTTTGAAACCCACAACACCAATATCCTGTTGGTAAACTACACGTTAGAATGGAATTCTTACGTAAGAGGCAGTTTGTATGGCAATGATTTTAGGGCGTCTTTTAATGCCAACGATGTAAGGGGAAGAATTTACACCCGTACATCAAACCAAACGCCTAATTATATGTGTCGTAAGTTTAGAGGCTCGTTGCCATCAGATGGTCAGTCTTATTCTGATGTTGGTCTGTTTGTGGTAGAAGAAGTAATATACAATGCTGCCGAAGCTGCGGTTCGCAAGCAAAATCCCGATTTCCAGTATGCCATAGATAAAATGAACAGGATTTTGGAAAGGCGTTGGAGGCCGTATGTAGCCTTAAAACTCTCCGATTATCCGACAGAAAAAGCCCTGTTAGATAAAATACTCGACGAAAAGAACAGAGAACTGTGTTATGAAGGGTACAGATGGTTTGATATTAAACGCTACGATATTCCTGTAACCCATTGGGATGGAACTAAGAATATCTATATGCCAGCAGGCGATAAACGCCGTTTGATACAAATTCCGTTGGCAGAACTGGTAGCCAATCCCGAAATGATACCTAACCCCAGATAATAACCCATATAAACATTGTTTAGCTAAACAAATAAAGAAATGATGAAGCATTGCCACATAAAACCCGTTAGCATATTGTTGATGCTTGTATTGCTAGTTGTAAACCTAAGCTGTAAAAAAGAAGCGGCCATACCTTATGAGCCTTACGAAAAGCCTGCTCCTCCAACTAACCCAACAGATTTGGCCATTTACAACATACAGCAGGAGTATCAATCTAAAATTATTTACCAATACGATAGAAGATACAAATCGGCCGATGCCTTTGCCGCACCTCCACAATACGATTTGGTTTTGCCTTTTATAGAAAATGTGATACGCAAGTTGTTTATAGCACCTTATGATAGGCAAAAAACAGAGTTTATGCGGAAGCACATGCCCATAGAAATGGTTTTGTTTGGTACTGCCATGAACTATGTAGAAGGCGATGAACGCAATTTTACTGCATCTGGCTTGGCGTATGGATTAAGCCGCATCAATGTTACCGGTGTGAATGGCTACAATATGCACAATGCTTCGTGGATTAGGGGGCAATATGCCACTTTACACCACGAGTTTGCCCATGTGTTAGATAAAATTTACGGGCGGCCAATCGGTTTCGATGATGTTTCTAAAGGGCAGTATGCAGGAGGTACGGCTTATAATGTGTACTCACAGGCTGAGGCTCGCTCAAGAGGATTTTGGCGTAATTACGGCATGACCAACGAATCGGAAGATTTTGCTACTTGGGTAGATGGTTTGGTAACCACACCCAAAGACGAGGTATTGAGCATCGTTTCTGCAAACGAACTTTTATCGCAAAAATACCAGCTCGTTTATAACTTTTACCTGCAAAAAGGAATAGATATACACGAGTTGCAAGCATACTTACAAGATGTTTTAAACAGTATTTAAGATGGAAAAAATATTAAAATATAGTGCCATTTTTATTGTTGCAATAACGCTATGGTCTGGTTGTAAAGAGGAAAAAACCATATTGCCTCCTCGTGAAGTTTCCGAAAAAGTAAGTGAAATTGCCGAAAAGTATAACAAAATACTAATGTCATCCGCAGAGGGTTGGGTAGTGGCCTATCAACCGGAGAACTATCAGGATTCGGTATATGTAAAATTGAAGTTCTCTGCACAACAGAAGGTAGATGTTTTATCTGGCTATCGCGATTATCACACCGTACGTACGGGATTAAACTATACTTATGAAGGAGAATATAAACCCGTAATTGTATTTGATGATAATACCATATTTGCGGCTTTGGCAAACTTGTATAACGGTTCTAAAAAGTTTAAGATTTCGTATATAGAAGACAAAGATTACTTTGAATTGGTGCGTGCCGATGGTTTTAACGATAAAATGTTTAAGCTAGAACGGGTAAATTCCCAAAACTCTGCCAAGCTAAACGAGCAGATAGATGAAATATTGCAACAGATTGCTTATGAAGAGGAACAGGCCAGATTATCAGAACAAGTACGGCTAAAAGTAAAGGCTTTCGCAGAAATTACTTCCGATTTATACTTCTACAACTTAAAAACAGCGAACTTTTCGGCAGCCATTACCAAGTTAGATACGGCAAGTCGCCAATTATCACTAACCTATAAAGAAACGCCCACATCAGCACCCAAATCTGTGGAAGTAAATTATACTTTCTATCCAAAAGGTATTAAACTAAATACAGCCATCGCCTATGGCAGTGTATTGGTCGATTCTATTGAATTGGGCAATCTTAATAATCAGATAATTGAAGTAACTAGGGCAGGAAATGCCGGAACAGGTGTAATGGGTTATATGAACGAAGCTCCTTATCCCTATACGCTATCTACCAATAGGAGCATGACTCTTGCCGATTATTTTATGACGGTATTTCCAAATTATGTACAATCTAGTGGCGAGTTTAGCCCTAAGGCCTTGGCTTATAGCGAAAGTTTAAGGAACTATATAGAAGACAATACCGATTACCAAACTGCAAATAGGTACATCTACTTTATCTATGCTCCGACGTACGCTACCGCTCCAAAATCATTTTTTGTGGGAGCACAAAATGCCGCTGGGGCAACCGGTAATTTTAGGTACGATGCTACCCTTATTAACTTGGGCGACAACAAGTTTGCCATTAACGAACTCACCAAACAAGTGCTTCCGTCTGGTTCACCAAACATTATGAGCAGGGTTGCGCAATATCTAGACGAAGTATCTCCGGAAGAAGGTGTTATTGCCGTACCTTATGATACTGGGGCGGGTTATAGGCTTCGCTTAGTTAATAGCACTGATAGCAGTATTTGGGTAGAGTATAGATGGCCAAGCAGCACTTATTGGAATTTGGTTTTTAATTAGAGATGAACAGATGAAAAAGAACTTACTTTTCGCTTTACTCCTTTTGGTTTTTACCGCATGCGAAAAACTGAAACAAGATAATATTATCCCCGAAGATACCCCTCGCTTAACGGAGTTGCAACAGCAATATAAAAATATGTTAACGGCATCGCCACAGGGTTGGTATATAGAATATGCTCCAACTAGTGATAAAGGTGCTGTGGCTATACTCATGCAGTTTAGTGCCGATGGAAAAGTAACCATACTATCTGACATGGCGGGTTTCGATACCGAAAAAACCTCGACATACAGGATAGGTGGCGTAACCCGTCCCGAACTGATTTTTGATACCTATTCTGTATGGAGTGCCATTGCCGAAAACGCAGGAGGTAATTTCGAATTTCTGATATATCCACAGCAAAACGGAGACTTTATATTGAAAAACATTTTTGTAAACACCAATACTAACTTTACACTCCGTAAAGCAACCAACACAGATAAAGATACTATATTGGCCAAATCGGCAACTACGCAATTGTTAAAATCATTTTATGATAATGCCACTGGCTATTTTAAAAATCTGGCTCTCCAAAACATATCGGCCTTTTTCGATTTGAATATCAATACGCAGCAGCTTACGCTCTCTTGGCAGGAAAATGGAACGGTCGTAAGCAAAACATTTTCTTACACTAATCTGCCCAACGGTATCCGCTTAACCGAAGCATGGAAAGTCGGTACTATTTCGGTACAGGAATTTCAGTTTGGTACGGTTTCGGCCAATGCCTTGCAAATTGTTTCGGCAGGCAATGCAGGTAGTGGGCAAATTGAGGTTGGGCATACTCCTGCATTTCCTTATAAAGGTACATCAGACTATTTTATATGGCTAAATGGCGATGTAAGGTTTTATGCCTATACGCTTGCCACCGTAGCTGATTATTATAGTCCTGCATTGCAAACAGAATTTTTAAAATTGAAGGCCGTAATTGGGGGCGAAACCTTTAATGCACAACTGTACAATCATAATGGTACGGCTCCTAATTTTACCAATTCTATACAGTTTAGATATGTAATGCCTACCGGAACCACCCTGCACGATGGTTCTACATCTGGCTGGTTGCCTTATTATTACGACCTTACCAAGATGGACGAAAGCCATGTAATTGTTACACCGAAAGGCACATCAAATACGGCAGGCGCACCATTTATACCACAGGCAATGGAGTTTATGTCGTATATATTTCCACCAGAGGGGATAACCATAGTACCTTATGGTAGGGCAGGCACTTTGCAACGTATCAGATTGGTAAGCAGAAAAGACAGCAAATATTATATGACGGTAACAGTAAGCACTCCAGCAGGTGTTTACGTAGATTAAAACAAGATTTTATCGGTCCTTTTTACGATAAAAAGGGTCTTAACTGATTTAGCAACAGCATTATCGAAAATTATTAACTAATGAAAAAAGCCCTTTTCCTATTAATTTTTACTGTTTTAACGGGTCTTGCGTATGCGCAAAGTTTTACTTTAGACCAAATTTATGCTACTCCTTTTGCAGCCGATTTGGTGGCTAGTTCTAAAACTTCCGATATTGTAATTTCTGTAAACAATAAAGGCGCACGGAATTTATATCTACTGGCTGCGCCAAGCTACCAACCAAAACAAATTACCAAGTTTAACACCGATGAAGGGCAGGAAATATCGAGCCTTCAAATTAGCGATGACGGCGTGTGGGCGGTGTTTGCAAGAGGAGGCGACCACGGAGCTAATTCCCCGGCCAGACCGATTAATCCCAACTCCTCTACCAACAAAGGTAAAATAGCTCTTTATAGTGTCAATCTAAGAACTTTAATAGTAAAACTGTTGGACGATGGCGATTTTCCAGTTATACATCCCAATGCTAAACAGGTTACTTATATTAGTGAGGGACAACTAAAAACTGCTGCTCTTGATGGTAGTACCAAACCACAGCCATTATTTTCTGACAAAGGTTTACCAAGGGCATTTAAGTGGTCGCCCGATGGCAAAAAATTAGTATTTGCCTCTCGTAGAGATACGCATTCCTTTATCGGCATTTATGAAGAAGGCAATCCTTTCATTAAATGGTTATCACCATCATTTAATAAAGATGATTTTCCTGTTTGGTCGCCCGATGGCAAAAAAATCGCTTTTGTGAGACAAGATGCCGCTGGTATGGGGAAAGACTCTACGGGCGTAAAAAGCAATAGCAAATGGCAGGCTATGGTATATGACCTCAATACCAATAGTGTAGAAGAAATTTACAGATCATCTACCAAAGAAAGAGTAAGCGCTCCCCGTAATCTGTATTGGTCAATCGCAACAAGTATTAGCTATTTAAGTTACGAAGATGGCTGGCCACAGATTTATGCCATTAATCCGGTTAACAAAACCACCAAACAACTTGCCAAAGGTAAATTTGCAGTAGACAATATAAGTTACAGTGCCGACGGTGGTACCATTGCTTTTTGTGCTAACTACGGAACGGCTAAAGAAGACATAGACCGTAAACAATTAGGTTTGGTAGATGTAAACAACGGTAGCTTTAAGTTTATTACCAATGGCAAGCATATTCTTTCTTCGCCCGTATTTATAAACGGAGGTAAAACCATTGCATTGTTAAGCTCTACCGCTACACAGCCTATATTACCAACACTTATAGAAACTAGCGGAAAATCGGAGGCTAAGGTATTGGCCAAAACCTTATTACCCCAATTTAATTACGATAATTTGGTGACGCCAGAGCATATTCGCTACAATGCCCCCGATGGTTTAGAGGTTTATGGTCAATTGTTTAAACCTAAAAACTTAAGTGGCAAAGCTCCTGCTATTGTTTACATACATGGCGGCCCACGCAGACAAATGTATTTAGGTTGGAACCATTTGGATTATTATTTCTATGATTACGCCTTTAACCAATATTTGGTTAGCCAAGGCTATGTAGTGCTTTCTATTAACTATCGTTCGGGTACGGGCTATGGTTATGCTTTTCAAAATGCACCACGAACAGGTAAAAATGGTAATGCCGAATATCAGGACATATTAGCGGGTGCACAATGGCTTACCCAGCAAGATTTTGTAAATGTTGATAAAATTGGCGTGTACGGAGGCTCGTACGGAGGCTATTTAACCGCAATGGCATTAGCCAAAAACTCCGATATTTTTAAGGTAGGGGTAGACATTCATGGCGTACACATGCGCATAAAAGACCCAGGTGCTCCATCATCATTGAGCAAATCGGAACTTACTGCTCTGCATTCATCGCCCTCTTATTGGGTTGATGGTTGGAAATCGCCTGTTTTATTGATACATGGCGATGATGACCAAAATGTAGCATTTCAGCAAAGTATTGATTTGTACAATCGGTTAAAAAATAGAAATGTGCCCGTAGAAACTATGATAGTGCCCAATGATACTCACCATTGGATGATGTTTGAGCATCTATTGAATGTAAAAAAGGCAACTTTCGATTTCTTAAACCGACACTTAAAATGAGCTTAAAATACATTTATCTAATAGCCGTTATTTCCGTTGTCATACTATCGGGCTGTTCTGTACAAAAAACGGCAACAACGGCAGGTAAATTATCCAAAATAGAGCGTTTTGCCCAGGATACGCTATTTAAGACCGCCCATGTAGGCTTTGTGCTTTTGGATGAAAAAACAGGAAAATTTGTAGAGGAGTATAATGCCGATAAATATTTTGTTCCGGCCAGTAATACCAAACTGTTTACTACTTATGCTGCATTAAAATACCTAAAAGACAGCTTGGCGGGATTTTATTGCCACGAAACTGCCGACACCCTTTATTTAAAACCCAATGCCGACCCTACCTTTTTGAACAAAGATTTTAAAGAGCAGAAAGTTTTCGACAAAATACGCAGTGCCAATAAAACCGTAGTAATAGAGAAAGCACCATCGGCGGGTATTACACGTTTGGGCAATGGTTGGGCATGGATTAACTACCAAAGCGGAGAAATGCCCGAGCGTACCGTAATGCCCATTTATGGCAATGTGGTAAAATTTAAGGTAAGTGGTGATAGCGTAATTGCATTTCCGCATTATTTCCAATCGGGGCTTAAGGTAAGGGGCGATATTGCCGGCAAACGGGTAAATGTAAGCCGTAGTATGGATGATAATACCTTTGTTGCCGCTCCATCCAAATCCAATATCCTTACCCGTCCTTTTACGCACAAGGCAGATCCGGCTTTGGCCTACCACCTGCTACAAGATACTTTAAAATCCTTAAACCTGTCCATTAAGGTTATCGAATCCCAAAAGCGGGATGCTAATTTTTGGAAACCTTTCTATACCCAAAAAACTGATGATGTGTTAAGGCCCATGATGCACGATAGCAACAACTTTTTAGCCGAACACATGCTCATTATGGCAGGAACTCAAATAAATGGACAATTGAATGAGCAATTGGCCATTAGTTATTTAAACAAAAATGATCTTTCAGACCTATCTACCAAATTTATATGGTATGATGGCAGTGGCTGGAGCCGTTACAACAACGTAACCCCACGTGCTATCACCGATTTGTTGGTGAAAATGAAAAAAGAATTTGGATGGAAACGTATTTCTGGAATCCTGCAAAAAGGTAATGAAGGTACAGTAAAAGGATATTACAAGGGCTATGAAGAAAACATCTATTCTAAAACTGGCACTTTGGGCAGTAATGTAACTTCCTTAAGCGGTTATCTCATTACTAAAAAGGGCAACAATTATATCTTTTCATTTCAGGTAAATAACCATTATAAAAGTGCTTCCAGTATTAGAAAAGCTTTTGAAACTTATATAACCGAGATTATAGAAAACCAATAGAAGAAACATGTTTTAAGCAGTAGGCTTAAGCATTCTTGACTTACGAAGTTTTCAAAACTTCGTAAGTCAATTTAAGAATAGAACCAACCTATATTTTTTAACTAAATAAAATATCATGATGAAAACAATTACAAAACTTTTAACCTTAATTGTGCTAGGCCTGCTAACCACAGGAGCAATGGCGCAAATTTATGTTGACGTTAGTAAGACTGGCGGAGCTAATAATGGAACATCTTGGGCTAATGCTTACACAGATTTACAGTCAGCTTTAGATGACCCAAACCTAACTACTGTTGGTCAAATTTGGGTAGCTAAGGGAATTTATAAACCCACTAAAACCCTTGGTGGAGCAGTGGAAAGTCCAGTTTCTAGAGATGCCACATTTGTACTCCCTGAAGGAATAAAAATTTATGGAGGCTTTACAGGAACAGGCGCAGAAGTCTCTATTAACGACAGGGTTGATATAAGCACCACAAACGAAACAGTTCTAAGTGGCGATTTTAACGATGATGATGTAGTTACTATTAACGGTAATGGTGTAGTTTCAGGAATTACAGGAAATGCTGAAAATGCCCACCACGTAGTAGTTTCGTACAACAATACTGCTACCACTGTTTTAGACGGTTTTACCATTAAAGGAGGTAATGCCGACGGAACTAGCAGCATTACCCCGCAAACCAACTATACGTTTGAACGAGATAGGGGAGCAGGTCTATTTACTAGAAGAAGTAGCCCAACTCTTAACAATCTAGTTGTTAAGAATAATTATGCATCGGCAACAACAAGTGCTGGCGCTGGCCTATACTTAGGTGGCGGGAAACAAAATGTTAGCCCTCAATCTGCTGATGATGTAAATATTACCAATGCTGTAATTACAAACAATTTGACAGTCGGTTATGGTGCAGGAACTTTAATAGCAGGTTATAGTGGTTATACTTTTGCAGTATTATTAAAGCAGGTTACTTTCAGCGGAAATAAAGCTGCAAGAGCCGGAGCGGTATATGTAGGTACTTACACAAATCCAACCTTTGAAGAAGCTTTGTTTTCTAAAAATGTATGTGATAACGATGGAGGTGCTGTGTATCTTTTAAGTACTAACAAAACTTCTACAGTAACAATAAAGCAAAGCAATTTCACAGAAAATGAGGGGACTAGGGGTGGTGCTATACATGGTAATACAGATGCCACTTTTGATATCCAAAACACTAGTTTCACAAATAATAAAGGAACTACAGGGGGCGCTATACATGGTAATCTTCGCTCAACTTTTACAATAGAAGGGGGTATTTTTGAAGAAAATACAGGTACAACTGGAGGCGCTATATATGGAGTTAGTAATGCATCGGGTGATCCTGCCGCATTTACTATAAAGGGAGTTAGTTTTATAAAAAACACAACATCTGGTGATAATGATGGAGGGGGAGCTATATATGGAAGTACTGCGTCGAGTTTTAATATTAGCGGCAGCACCTTTAGAGAAAATACAACTGCGGGAACTGGTAATCGTTATGGAGGAGCCATGTATCTAACAACAGCTACTTCCGGATTTGTTATTAACAACTCAAGATTTATTGGAAATACGGCATCCGCTGCAGGAGCTATTTATACAGTTTCGGCGAATACTGTCCCCCGTACCATCAATAATACCATTTTCTACTCGAATAGCACTAGGGGGAATGGAAATGGTGGTGCAGTGACAATTGCTACTAACTCGGTAGTAACCATTACCAATAGCACTTTTTATAGCAATACAGCAAGTGGTACTGGGGCAGGAGGTGCGTTAAGATATATTTCTGGTACCCTAAACGTACATAATTCTATAATTTTGGGAAATACCGCAGGTTCAGATCCTGATGTGTCGGGTACTGCAACAATTACTCATTCTCTTACCCAGGGAGCAACAGGTACTAACGTGGTAACAAATGCAACTGCGGCAGATGTGTTTATCAATACCACAGATGTAAATCATGCCGATTTCCTAAAACTAAAACCTATAACTGGCAACCCTGCCATTGATGCAGGAGATAACAATCTTGTACCCAAAATTTTCAGCAATGATGACCCGCCTGTAGATATTACGCTTACTGCAGCTACCGACCTTGCTGGAGCATTGCGTTTTAACGGCACGGTAGATTTGGGCGCTTACGAAAACCATACCGTACTGCCCATTAAACTATTAGACTTATCAGCAAAAGCCAACAACAATTCAATAATAGTAAGTTGGGCTACCGAAACCGAGATTAACAATAGTTATTTTATACTGGAAAAAAGCACAGATGGCGTGAATTTTACCGAGATAGCCAATGTGCCATCAAAAGGTAATGGTGCAAAATACAATTACACCGATTTTTCACCCGCCAATGGTAATAATTACTACAAACTTACACAGGTAGATAATGATGGCACTAGCGTAAGCTATAAGCCGATAGTGGTCAACTTCTCGCTTAAAGCACATGAGGTGAGTGTTTATCCTAATCCTGTTATAGGAGCTAAAGTAACAGTGAGTTTAACAGGCCATAAATTTACTGACCTGCAATTGGTCAATCTGTATGGACAGAAATTGCAATCGCTAAGCATTGCTCCTAACGAAGCGGAAAAAACAATAGATGTTTCGCCCTATGCAAGTGGTACTTATTTTATTTTATTGACCAACGGAACAGAGAGAGTTGTTAAAAAGATAGTGAAGCCTTAAGAAGCATCTTGTTGAGACTTACGAGGTTTCAAAACTTCGTAAGTCTCTTTTTTATCTCCCAAAAAACATCCATCCAATAATATCCCAAAACCACCTATTGGTATCTACTTTCGTTTCGCCACAATCTATTACACCACTTCTAAAGGCAACAAAATCTGCAAATCTTTGCATGAGCGAAATCTTAATATTTTTCTTCATCCACAGGGCAATACGATAAGCAACCAAGTGCCCCCATATTTCGGCCATAAAAGAAGCATTGTCGATTTGTAAATCTTTTTGATAGAAATCCCGGTAATCGGTTTTAATCTTTTGGATAAGGTTTTTACAACCGATATATATCTCGGTCAAATCTTCTGAAGATACAAAACCTGTACAGTCTATACTCGCCACATTGGGGCTAAAGCGAACATTAATCTTTTTTTGGCGGACATCATAAATTTTTACAGAAAATTCTCTCATGATTATCGTACAAGTAAAGATACACATAAGAAAGGGATAATAATCAAACGTTTGCGTTGCATTTGTAGTTGCTAATATTTCAATATAGGCATCTTTTTTATAAATTGAGTTCAAATTTACAACTACAGATAAACAAAAAATGAATATACGTTTCCAACAATCCGTTGCTACTATTGTACTAGTTTTTTTGCTTACTTCATTTACGCCTGGTCAGTCTATTTATCGCAAAGGATGGATAGATTTAAACAAGAATAACAAAAAAGATATTTACGAAGACCCTACACAACCTATCGAGGCTCGTTTGAACGATTTGCTATCGCAAATGAACCTTGAGGAAAAGACCTGTCAAATGGCAACTTTGTATGGTTGGAAACGAATATTGAGAGATTCACTGCCAACCCCAGAGTGGAAGAATAGTATATGGAAAGATGGCATTGCCAATATTGATGAGCATTTGAATGGTTTTTTGGGATGGGGAAAAACAGACCAATCGAAATTTGCTGCAGATATGAAATATCATGTGTGGGCAATGAACGAAACCCAGCGGTTTTTTATAGAGCAAACCCGTTTAGGTATCCCGGTAGATTTTACCAATGAAGGCGTCCGTGGTATTGAGGCTTACGAAGCAACTGGATTTCCTACGCAATTGAATATGGGAATGACCTGGAACAAATCTTTGGTTTATCAAATGGGCAATATTACAGGTTTAGAAGCAAGAGCCTTAGGCTATACCAATGTTTATGCACCTATTTTAGATGTTGCCCGCGACCAACGTTGGGGTCGGTTGGAAGAAGTTTATGGAGAAGACCCATTTTTAGTTGGCGAACTGGGCGTGCAGATGACCAAAGGTTTGCAGGAAAATAATAAGGTGGCCGCAACAGCGAAACATTTTGCGGTTTACAGTGCCAATAAGGGAGCAAGGGAAGGCTTAGCCCGTACCGATCCGCAGGTTGCACCAAGGGAAGTAGAAGATATTTTGCTTTATCCGTTTAAAAAAGTGATTAAGGAAGCCGATATACAGGGTGTAATGAGTTCCTATAACGATTATGATGGTGTGCCTATTACAGGTAGTAAATATTGGCTTACCGATAGATTAAGAGCCGATTTTGGTTTTACGGGCTATGTGGTGAGCGATAGCGATGCTTTGGAATATTTGTATAGTAAGCATAGGGTAGCGAGCAATTTAAAAGAAGCCGTTTATCAGGCTTTTATGGCCGGATTAAATGTGCGTACTACATTCTCAAAGCCAGATAGCATTATTATTTACCTCAGAGAGTTGGTTAACGAAGGCCGTTTACCAATCGATACGGTTAACAATAGGGTAAAATCTGTTTTACGGGTCAAGTTTAAAACAGGTTTGTTCGATCAACCCTATGTTAAAGATGCCAACGCCACACGTAAACTGGTAAATAACGAAGCACATCAAGCGGTGGCTTTGCAAGCATCGAGAGAGAGTATCGTTTTGTTAAAGAATAAAGACAATATATTGCCTTTGCAAAAAGGGAAAAAAGTAGCGGTAATTGGACCAAACGCAACTGATGCCGATTATGCGCATACACATTATGGGCCGTTGAATTCGCCAAGTGTAAATGTATTGGATGGCATTGTTCAAAAAATTGGCACAGCAAATGTGAAATATAGCAAGGGCTGCGATTTGGTAGATAAAAAATGGCCGGAATCGGAATTATTACCAGAAGAACCAACTGCTGAAGAAAGAAAACGTATTGATAGTGCCGTAACTATCGCAAAGGAAAGCGAACAGATTATTTTGGTTTTGGGCGGAAATACAAAAACTGCCGGAGAGAACAAAAGCCGTATCAGTTTAGATTTAACGGGACATCAGCTATTGCTTGCAAAAGAAATTGTAAAAACAGGAAAACCCGTTGTAGTGGTATTCATTGGTTCGCAGCCCATTACCTTTAATTGGATAGATAAAAATGTAAATGGAATTATCTATGCCGGCTACCCAGGCGTAAAAGGCGGTATTGCCATTGCCGATGTTTTATTTGGAGATTATAATCCGGGCGGAAAGATTACACTAACCTTTCCTCGTTCTGTTGGGCAAATTCCTTTAAATTTCCCTACAAAACCAAACGCACAAACCGATGCAGGCGAAGGCGCAAAAGCTAAAGGTTTACTTTATCCCTTTGGACATGGACTAAGTTACACCCAATTTCAATATAGTGATTTGAAGATTATTAACCCCACAATTAATACCAACGAAGCCGTAAATTTGTCGGTAACTATTAAAAATATTGGCACTTTAAAAGGCGACGAAGTAGTACAACTTTATATCAGAGACGACGTAAGTTCCGTAACTACGTACGAAAAAAATTTAAGAGGTTTTGAGAGAGTTTCACTAGAGCCTAACGAAAGTAAAACCGTTAACTTTACAGTGCAGCCATCAGATTTGGCATTATGGAACAGGGAAATGAAGCACGTAGTTGAACCGGGAAAATTTACGGTAATGGTTGGCGCTTCATCAGCAGATATCAAACTCAAAGGAAGTTTTATGGTGAAATAAGCCACATCATACTAGCCCATAAATAAATTGGTAGCTAATGATACTTACAAAAGACAGTTGTAAAATCGTTATTAAACAATCATAAAACAGGGCATTTGTCAAACGTTTGCGTTGTATTTGTAGAGCTGATATTTCAATATAGGACTACTTTTTTTATAAATTGACCCTCAAATTTACAACCACAAATAAACCCTATTAAATGGAAAGAAGAGATTTTATTAAAAATGGAGCATTGGCAACAGCCGGATTTACCATCTTAAAACCAGGAGCTCTGTTTGCAAGAGATACAGCAAAAGTACGCTTATGCTACATTGGCGTAGGCGCCCGGGGCATGAACCATATTGGAGAAGGTCTGTTGCGAGATGATGTGGAAATTGTAGCCATTTGCGATACACAAGAAAGTTCTCTAAAAATTTGCAGGGCAGCAATTGCAAAAGCTGGAAGACCTGCCGCTAAAGAATACACAGGTTCTTTAGAGGCCTACAAGGCCATGCTCGATAGAAAGGATATTGATGCCGTAATCATATCTACTCCTTGGCAATTTCACCACGAGCAAGCTACCTATGCCATGAATGCGGGTAAATATGTAGGCTGTGAAGTAATAGCCGGTTTAACGGTTAAAGAGCATTGGGATATTGTAAAAACTTCCGAGAAAACAGGCATACCATACATGACCTTAGAAAATGTATGCTACCGTAGAGATGTATTAGCGGCCTTAAATATGGTTAGACAAGGACTTTTCGGAGAATTGGTACATTTAGAAGGAGGCTATCAGCATGATTTAAGAGAAGTATTATTTAACAATGGTAAGCAATACTATGGTGGTGGTGTAGAGTTTGGTCCAAATGCTTTAAGCGAGGCACAATGGCGTACCCAATTTAATATAGATGTAGATGGCGACCTGTATCCTACCCACGGTGTAGGCCCGGTTATGCAGTGCGTTAACATCAACAGGGGAAACCGTTTTACCAATTTGATTTCTTTTAGTTCTAAGGCACGAGGCTTGGCCGATTATGTAGAAAAGAAATCGCCAGGACATCCGAATGCCAAGATTAATTATAAAAATGGCGACGTTACCACAACCTTGTTAAATTGTGCCAATGGCGAAACCGTAATGCTAACGCATGATACACATCTGCCCCGCCCTTATTCATTAGGTTTCAGAATTCAAGGTACGGATGGTCTTTGGATGGATGTAAACAAATCTGTTCACATTGAGGGAAAAACTAAACCGCATACTTGGGATAAAGCAGAGGATTGGTTTAAGAAATATGACCACCCGCTTTGGAAAAAATACGAAACCAACGCATTGGGCGCAGGTCACGGAGGTATGGACTGGTTCGTATTTAATGCCTTTATAATTGCGGTAAGGGATAAAAAACAAACACCAATAGATGTTTACGATTCTGTAACAATGAGCGTGATTACGCCTTTATCTACCAAATCGCTTAAAGAAGGAAATAAACCACAGGCATTTCCTGATTTTACACAAGGCAAGTGGAAAGAAAGAAAAAATACTTTTGCACTAGACGATAGCGGATATTAACAAACGTAAAAATGCTGCCAAAGGCAGCCTTTTTACGTTTAGTTCAGCTATTTTTTATGCTCTACTAACTCCGATTCGATAACAATTTTATAGAATGCCTGCTCTTCATCGTTGGTTTTAATAAGGTCAAGCAGTGTATCAACTGCTCTTTGTCCCTGTATGGCTGGGAATTGCTCTACCGATGCCAAAGGCGGATACTGCATATATGCTGTAATTGGAGCATTGGCAAAACTCACAAACTCTATTTCTTCATTAACTTTTATCCCCATTTTTAAGGCATGCTTAATTGCAAATGCCGAAACATAATCGTTAAATGATACAATGGCAGTCGGTTTACGTCTATGCCCCAATAAAGTATCAAGTGCAGCAATAGTTCCCTCTTGGGTAAGGTTACAGTTAACAACTAGACTGGGGTCAAATTTAAGCCTGTTTTTCTGCAACGCTTTAATATATCCTTCCTTTCTTTGTCCGCTTGCAATTAAAGAATTAGGGCCATTAATTAAACCGATGTTTCTATGCCCGCGTTTCAGCAAATAATGTACAGCTTCAATACTTCCTGTCTCTATGTTACAGGCTACATAGTGGATATCCTTTAGCGGCGGTATTCTGTCAAAATACACTACCGGAATTCCATATTTCTTTAGCTGCTCAAAATGCTCAAAGTTCGAAGTGTTCTTTGCCACAGAAACTAGTAGTCCATCAATACGGTGCGTCCTGAGTTTATCTACCAGTAATTTCTCACGCTCTTCATCATCATGCGATTGTGCCAACAAAACAGTATAATTTCTTTTGTAGGCAATATCCTCAATAGCACTAATAGCTTCGGCAAAAAAAGCCTCGCTCAACTCGGGTAAAATTACACCAATGGTAAAAGTTTTGCCCTGCTGAAAAAAGATAGCTGTCTGATTAGGCTCATAGCCCATTTCGTCGGCAGTTTGTTTTACCCTTTGTTGGGTAACTAAACTAATGTTCGGATGCCCATGTAGTGCTCTAGAAACCGTAGAAAATGACAAATTTAGTTTCTTCGCAATTTCCTTAATTGTAATCGGTTTTTTCATGTTAGATTTTGCACGGTGATTATACAAATATATATTTTTAACCAACAAATCCAATATCAAACGTTCGTGTAAAAAGCAGATAATATAGAATAGCGTACTGGGCTAATTAAACAGTTCTTGTTCGTCCCTATCTGCAGTATTTATCCTTTTTAGAAAATCGGCAAAGGCCGCCCCATCGTTATCGGAATAAGCACCGTATGCATCTAGAATATAGCCTATATTTTTATCCGTATCCTCTACCATATATAAAACAGAATTATCGGCAGGATCCGACATCCCTTCAAATCTGTAAGTTTTAACAATCGTCAAGTCCTCGGGTGTATATATTTTATTTAATGTTTTCGATTGCATTTTTCCATGGTCGGTCATTTTCAATTCGTTATCTATCCCTTTTGTTCTTAATTTTTCTAAGATTTGGCTAAGGGTATTCATTTCTATTGGCTGTTCCATAACTTTAAATTTTATACCTAAAACAACCCTCGCTGCGAATGGTTTTGCTTTTTATTTTCAAAAAGTAGGGGGTTAAACAAACTAAAACATAGTGATGGTTGTTCTGTTATCGTCTCTTAAACGTCCTCTATGATGTGCTTGTATACAACAGAATTTAACTGGGATTAACCTTAACCTTACATTATGAAACATTATTTCTTATACATTACGATAGGCATATTTACTATGCTATCTGCCTGTGCGAATAAAGAAAGACAAGTTGCTTCGGCAAGTTTAAGTTCAACAGCCACTAACCAATCAGTTGGGTCGGCTAAGTTTTATCAGATGGCCGATGGAAAGATAAAAATGGATTTGGAGATTAACATGCCCGAAAGAGCTGATAGCACTGTGGCGGTTCATTTCCACGAACATGGGGATTGTGGAAACATGGGAGAAAATACTCATGGGCATTGGAATCCAACAAATGAAGCTCATGGCAAATGGGAATCAGATTCTTACCATTCTGGTGATATTGGCAATATTGCGCTCGACAATAAAGGACATGCTAAAATTTCGGTTAGCACTGTAAGGTGGAACACCGAAGAAGGTGATGCCAAAAATATTATTGGAAGAGGAATAATTATTCACGGTGGCACAGATGATTATGAAACCCAGCCTACCGGTAATTCGGGACCAAGAATTGGATGCGGTGTAATTGTCGCAGTTAAATAAAGAAACGGCGGTTAAATTTTAACCGCCGTTTTTATGAAAACATAGTTGAGTTGTCATCATCTATAAAAACTAAGCAAAAGATGGCAACACTTAATGTTCCCCAAAGCGGCAAGGCCGTAAAAGAAAGTTCACGCAAACCCATTCCCGGAGTTGATTTAACCGCAATGGTAGATTTGGCTTTTCTGCTCATTACATTTTTTATGCTTACTACTTCTTTAAGCAAAATGAATGCGATGGATATCGCTAAACCAGTTCCGGTTGAAGAATTTGCCGATTATCCGGCTTCGAAAACAATGACAATTTTGTTGGGAAAGAACAACAAAGCTGTTTACTATTTGGGAGAGGCAAATAAAGGCACAATGTACCTTACCAATATTGGGCAAATAAGAAAAGCACTTTTAGAAAACAAAAAGAGAGTAGCACAAACTCATCAAAACTCAAGAGATAAAGAGATGTATGTGATTATTAAACCAACAAGTACGTCTGTTTATAAAAACTTTGTTGATGTAATAGACGAAATGGGTATTAACAAAATAAATACTTATGTTATAGATGATAAATATCTACTAGATGAGGAAGTAAACTTTATGAAAACCAAAGGGATATGAGTAGTAAACCCTGTTAGCGAACTAAGCTAACAGGGTTTAATTGACGCGTTCTTAATATATGAGAAGCCTACTGTTTTATAATCTTCTGAACATCACTATCGCCGTTTCCTGTCAGTTTCACAAAGTAAATTCCCGACGGATAATTTGATAAATCTAATTCGAACTTATTTTCACTAGGTTTTAGGTTTGCCTTTTGTAAAACCTTACCCTCTATGCCGGTTAAAATCAATGAGGTATACTTGCTTTCTGCAAACCAAATGTCTGTCTTGTTCTGTGTAGGATTGGGAGCAATATTCACTTTGGTAGCCGAAAGCGAGAAATTTAAAACTTCTACGCCAAGTTCTGTTTCTTTACCATCTAAATCCACTTGGGTAAGTTTGTAATAGTTATTACCATTTAATGGTTGTTTATCATAAAAAGTATAAAAATTTGCTGTTTGCGTTGTGCCTTTGCCCTGTAATTCCCCAATTTTCGGGAATATCCGGTTATCCCCACTTCGATAAATGAAGAAGTTTTTATTGCTCTGCTCAGATGCAGTTTGCCAATTCAGTCTTGCTAAATTACCATCAGCCTTAGCGGTAAAATTAACCAATTTTACAGGTAGTACATCGGCTGTGCTTATCTGCAAATATGAGCCTCCCAAGTCAACTGTTGGTATAGAGCCAGTCGCAGTCCACTCTACACGGTTTATTAATGCAAAACCGATATTACTTCCTATTGTACCCAAAAAACTTTTCTTAACAGAAAATTCTATTGCTTTTTTCCCCGTTAGGGCAACGAGTGCAGAAAAATTAATTTCAGAAGTACCATAACCGGTTGACCAGTTCCAAGCCCAATCTGTTCCGCTACCAGCATAAATATTTACATTTCCGGTAGAAGATACATCGCCTTGTATCAGCAATTCTGCTCCCGAGCCAGCTGGATAGCCTCCAGAAAGAAAACCGCTTGCGGGGTTGCCATCGGTATCTATATACAAATCAAACGAACTGAAGATTAATGATTCGGGTCCTTCCAGATAGAAATAGATGTATTGTGCGCCAGAAATAGCTTTTATGGCTGTTAATTCTCCGCCCGTGCCTGTTGCGTTAGTGTGCAGATACGGAATGGCATCCCAATCTGAAAGATTTCCGTCAATAGTGATAGATTGAGCGTTTACTTTTGATGTAATCAGCATTATGAATACCAACATCAATGCGGATAGCTTTAGGTGTTTTTTCATGTTTATTAATTAGCTTTTGGTTTAAGGGTTTGAAAATTTATGTACATAGCTTCCCCGGTACAGCCATAATTGTTTGGTGTATGAGGGAAAAATTATTTAGAAAAATTTGTTGATTACCTTATATTAATAAGTTTAGTTAGTTACAATTTTTAATTGGTGTTGTAGCCTGTTTATGCCTCCGTAATCTGTATACCAAACATCTTTATTGCCCAACCTTACGGAATATTCCGATTTTGTTTTTAAATCGGCGTTGCTGTCAGCAATTTTAAGGTAAAGTTGGTAGTCGCCCACAGGAATGTTTGCCAGATTTAAGGTTTCTTCTATGCTTAAGCTGCCTTCTGGTTTACATTTTCTAACGTCTACATTCAATTTGATTTCGTAGAATTGGCCGTTTGCTGTGTTTTTTAAAATTAAATAAGTGTCTTTTTTGTTGTAAAGCGGTGCAAAGCCTTTATTGGCTATTTTTATTTTGATGGCCAAGCTGGAGTTTACCGTAGCCTGACTAGCTATATCTGAACTATGCAACACCAAGCGGTAACCCAAATTTCGCTGAAACTCGTCAAAACATCCCGAAGTTTTCCAAGCCTCAATTGTGGCAGGATACCAATCTAGGTTGAGATAAGTCCATTTTAACAATTTCATCTCTTTTTGTCCCTCTCTGCAATTTGGAGAATATCCTCCCGTTGGGGGACAAGTTTCGCCTCCGGTGGGTACGTACAGTGCTTCGTTACTGATATAGGCCTTTTCTTGGGCAATGTTTGAATAGGTGCCATATTCGTTACCGCCAGATAAAAAACAGTCGTTATGATGCCCAACTCTAGCTTTATCTTCTGATGTATAGGCTATTTCTTCGGTTATTGGTGCTGTGGTATTATAAATCTGCTGTTTAAATAATGGAGTTCTAACCTGCACCATAATTTCCTGGGGAGTTACACTTAGCAGTTTAGTAATTACTTTCCTTTGGTTTTCTGTGGTAGCCAAATTATTGGTAGAACTATGCCACTCGCCCCATGCACCAATAAAACCTGCCTGTATAAAGGCTATAATGTCTTTGTTTGCTTCAAGCACTGGTGCTAATTGATCCATGTGCTCTTCAACAATATTTAACGGCGCATCTCCTGCCGTTGCACCGCTCATGGCATCTGTATAGGCAAACCGCAATATCGTTTTAAGTCCAGATTGTCTAACTCTGTCCAAATTATTTTGTATCAGTGTTAGCTGTGCTGTGCTAAGGGACTTGTCCTTAAATTTGTCGAAGTAAAACACAATCAATATCAGAGAAGTATTTTCTCCTCTTAATTGCTGTAACCGGGATAAATCTACAGGCTGTGTTTCCGAATACACAGAAAATGTGCGGATAAACCCTCTTTCCGGATTGGGAAAGATGTCAGTCGATAATTCATAGCTTCCATCCCAAACCTCTTCTTCAGGAACAACAGGAACTGGCTGTTGAGGTGTCTTGTTTTTTTTGCAACTTACCGCGTAAAACAATAAGAGCGTAAAACAAGCTATGTTATAAATTCTATTCGGTTTCATGGTTATCTTATTTATTGTTATGGATTGACTTCGTCGGCTCCTTTATCGATTTTTGTATCAAAAACCCTTTGCTCACCGTCTATATCTTTATCGCCCGAAATGGGTAATAGAAACCCTGTGTTTTTTGCGGGCGATGTAGCTGCGATGTGCAGATTAGGCAGAAAAATATCTACTAATTGTGGATCTATATCTGAATTACTGTTGTTATCTCCTCCTATAACTGTTTTCCATTTATTAAAATCTGAAACAGGCACGGCATCCCATACCCATTTGTAAATGCCGGTAGAGTAGTAGAGGTTATAGTCAAAAGTATTGCCCGAGCCTCCGGTATTTTCTTTATTTACAAAAACACCTTTATCGGGTCTGGCATATATAATGTTGTTTTTGAATACGTTATTTGTACATCCCTGTTTTAGGCGGAATTCGCCTTCTGTTTCTCCAAAATATCCAGATTTTATATTGTTAAAGAACAAGGTGTTGTTTACAAAACTGCAATTATTGGTTCCCCCTCCGCCAGACTGGCCTTCATATCCCCCGAGATAAATTCCAGAAGTATAATTATAATAAACAAAATTGTTTCTAATGATACAATTGGCAGTAGGGTAGCCAATGTTTTCGCTCATAACTCCTATGCCACGGTCATTGTCATGAACTTTGTTGCGTTCAACAATTATATTTTGTGCGCCATCTATATAAATTGCGGGTGCTCCATAAGTGCCCTGATAGTTAGGGATAGGCCCAGAAGAACCTATAATTTGGTAAACCTCATTACCGCTAATGACGCCGTTACGGGCATAATTTAAAGAAGAAGTTGAATTTGCGGCATATCCACCGGCGGCAACAATGCCAATGTTCTCTCCGTTATAAACCTTGTTGTTTCTAATTTCAAAACCATCTACATAGCCATTAACGGTAAGATTTTCACTGTAGCCAGTATTGCAGTCGAATATTTCGTTGTTCTCTACCAAAATTTTGATGATAGGCACCGTTGTATTTCCAATAATATGAATGCCATGCGCACTTCTTCCTTGCTCTGGGCTTGCATTATTTTCGATATTGAATACACGGTTTTTTCTAAGAATGATATTGCCAGAACTTCCTTTTATCACTATGCCATCTACGTTTGCTCCGGCATTGTGTGTTTTAAAATCACAGATATCAAATCCTTGTAAGATTATCCAGCTCACAGCATTCATGGTAACCAATGCTTCGTTGCCGTTAACAAGAAGCCCCTCTCCACTTATTACCACTTTCTCTTCTGCATAGGGCATTAGTGTAATGTATGCACCATTATTGCCCGATTTTAAGAAGCTGACTTTCTCTCTGTAAACACCCTGTCTTACAAATACAGTATCGCCTGGCCTTACTAATTCTAGGCCTTTTTGTATAGTTTTTACTGGAGTCTGAAAATCCCCCTTATTGCCGTTATTTCCGTTTACAGCTACGTAAATGTTTCTTTTATTGTAGCCGTTATCGGGATTTGTCAATGTTGGATTCTTTTTTGAGCATCCTACAATGGGGAAACAGAATAAAAGGGCTAAGTACAATGTCTTTATTAGATACTCTTTCATGGTTAATTGACTTATCTTGAGCTTATGCCTACAATTAATGAAAATAGATAGTGGCACAGCAAAGCCACTATCTGTAAAATCATTATTGGAACATTTCTGGTTTTGGATATTTCTCATCCTGAAATGAAGGCTCGCCATAACCCGGATTTTGACGTAGAATATCTCTTCCTGTTAAACTTACCTGTGTTTCGGGAATTGGAAACAAATAATTTCTCGAAGCATTAAATACCCTGTTGGTTACTACATTTGAATTGTTTGCACCATAAACCGGGCCATTCATTACAGTTTCTGCAATGCCCCAACGTTTAATATCGAAAAAGCGATTTCCCTCTAAGCACAATTCAACCCTGCGTTCATGTCTTATTTTTTCTCTCATTTGTGCTTTGCCAAGCCCTGTTGGCAGGTTTGGCATACCTGCTCTTGCACGTATATCATTTACGGCTTTATAAACGGTGGCATCTGGAGTAGCTAAAGTTTCGTTTTTGGCTTCCGCATAATTTAATAATACCTCTGCAAAGCGAATAAGGATATAGTTTTTGCCTGAGGTTATCTCCGGTATAAACGACTCCGGATCTGCACCCTTTCTTGTAAACATTCCTGTTCTAGAGCTTGCATCCGTACCCGATACGGTATTAATGGTTCGAGAAGTTCCGTTGCGGTCTACAATTACGCTTCCGTTACGTATAATGGACATTTCTAAACGGGGATCACGGTTAGCATAAGGGGTTGCTGCGTTGTATATGGGAGAAGTACCAATGCTATTACCTAGGTTGTCTTCAAAGGCTTCTAACAGACTTTTAGTTGGGTTTAATGCTCCCCAACCCCCAATACTACCTACATTTAACCACAGTTGCTCGGGGCTACCATAACCAGATTGGTCTGTAAATTGTACATCAAAAATAACCTCCTTATTGTTTTCGGCACCTAATGAGAACAATTTAATATAGCTTTGGGCACCGGCCGCTGTATAAAGGCCGTAAGAAGTGTTATTTATTACCTGTGTAGCCACCTCTGCCGACTCGGCAAAACGGTATTCATAGAGCAATACCCTTGCTTTTAATGAAAGTGCCGCAATACTGGTTACCCTTCCTGGTTGAGAAGGTGTAGGTGGCAGACTTGGAATTGCCGTATCTAAATCTGTAAGGATAAAGGCTATTACTTCCTGTCTTGTGCTTCTTGGTATTTTCAACTCATCAAGGGTAAGTGGTTTTTCTGTAATAGGTACGCCACCAAACAGCATTACTAACTGATGATAAAAATAAGCCCTAAAAAACTTAACTTCTGCAATGTATCTGCTTTTAAGACTAGCATTCATTTGTATCTGCTCAATGTTTCTTAAAAACACATTCGTTCTACGGATATTCCTGTACAAAGAGTTCCAGTTACTGCCAAACAAGCCTTCGTCAGGGCCAAAAGATCCATCGGCAACGTTGTTATAATTGGATCCCATCCAAACGTTTACCGCATCGTCTGACCAAGTGTTTTGTGCCAAAACTTTTTGGATCATGGTAAAATCAGCATCTTGTATCAAAGAATTATAGATGCCTACAACAGCCTGATCCGCGTCTGCGGCAGTTTTAAAGAAGCTGTCTTCAGATATTTGATCTCTAGGTGCAACATCCAGGAAATCTTTTTTACAAGAGAAAAGTCCCAATACTGTTGCAACACAAATGATTTTATATATATACTTTATCATTGTCTTAATTTTTTAATTAAAAAGTAATGTTTAATCCCGCAGAAAAGGTTGTTACTTGTGGATAATAGTTTCCTGCCGCATAACTTAGCCAACCAACTGTTGGATAGGCCGGAGCTTCTGGATCAAAATCCTTGTAGAATGAAGTGAACAGAAAAGGATTATCTACATTCACAAAAACACGTAGCTTACTAATATTTAACCTCTTTAACAATGTTTCCGAAAGGCTATATCCCGCCTGTATATTTCTAATTCTGGTATAAGCTGCGTTTTTAACAAAAAATGAGTTTATCGAGCCATAATTTCTTGATGCTGTACTTAAAGAAATACGAGGGAATGCCGCATTTGGATTGTCAGGTGTCCAATGATCATGATGGGCATTTAAAACTTTTCCCATATTAGGGAAAGGTTGTATGGCCTGCCCGCCAAGGTAGTTGGCTACATCGGCCACGCCTTGTCCGCTTGCGGAAAGATCAAATTGTTTGTAGCTAAGGCCCAACTGAAAACCATAGCTTTTTGCAGGGAAAGAACTTCCCAAAGATTTGCGGTCGTACGAATTGATAATTCCATCTGGAATTCCATTAGGGCCATTAAAATCTAAATATCTGATATCTCCCGGTTGGGCTCCACCAAATGTTCCGCTTTGGTCTGGTGCATTGTTTATTTCATCTTGAGTTTGGAACAATCCTAAGGCTACATAGCCGTATATGTTATTAACAGGGTCGCCTACCGATCTACCCGGCGTATCTCCCCCTGCCAAATCGGTAATCTTATTTTTTACATAAGAGAAATTGGCGTTAACCCAATATCCTATTTGTCCAATTTTATTCTGATGCCTCAAAATAAAATCAAAGCCTTTATTTGAAACAGCACCAGCGTTGATTGTTGGAGGATATCCACCTAATATAGATGGCTGTGGCAAGTTCAATAGAATATTCTCGGTATTTCTGTTGTAGTACTCGGCAGTAAAAGACAATTTACCTTTAAATACATCTACATCTATCCCTAAATTAGTTTCGGTAGTGGTTTCCCATTGGATAATTTCATTTGCCAGACTACTGTTTTCTGTAACCCCAGGTGTTAAAACACCACCAAAAGTATAATTAACGCCCAATGCATAGGTTGGTAAGAATGCATAATTTCCTATTTCCTGATTACCTAACCTTCCCCAAGAGCCACGTATTTTGATATTCTCTATCCAATTAGTTGAAGGGAAAAAACTTTCTTTAGCAATATTCCATCCGGCAGAGAAAGAAGGGAAAAAGCCAAAACGGTTGTTTTTTGGAAATCTTGAAGTACCATCATAGCGGAAATTCGCTTCTAACAGGTATTTGCCTTTGTAGTTATAGCCTAAACGACCAAAATATGATCTCAATCTATAATCAGAAGCATATCCAGAGTTTAATACCGTTGCTTTATTCCCTGCGTTTAGTTGATCTAAAGCATCGCTTGGTAGATCGTAAATTCCGGCCGAAACATCATCATAGGCTGTACTGATTTGGTTGTAGCCCAATAATGCAGTAACATTATGTACATTATTAAACGAACGCTGGTAATCTAAGAACGCTTGTAGGTTAATATCCATTGTTTCTGATCTGGCATCGCCAACATAGCTTCTGTAAGTAGTTGTTACAACATCAAAATCATATAACTGCAAATTTTTAGTAAAGCTGTGATATTTATAGTTATTGCTTGTGGCGGCGGCAATACCTCGTAATTTTAGACCGTTAAATATTTCGTACTCGGCATTAATAGATCCAATAAAGATATTGTTTATAGTTTTCTGATAACCGCCGTCTCTTGCTATTGCCGTAGAGTTGTGGTCATAGGGATATCCGCCCCAATTGCCGTTAGAATATTTAATGGTTGTTGTTGGCGATTCGCGATAGGCCCTATGTACCAAATCTCCAAGGTTCATAGATGGATCGTCTATACTTTGACGGCTTGTAGCCAAGTTTACTTTTACCTTAAAACGGTTAGAGAAATCTTGGTCGAAATTAATACGTAAGGAATAACGTTGGTTAGAAGTATTGGCAACCAAACCTCCTCTGTCCAAATATCCCAAAGAGATGTTATATCTTGAAGCTGTGTTGCCTCCATTCATGCTTAGATGATGGTTTTGCTGAAATCCTGATTCTGAAAATAAAGAGCCAACCCAATCTGAATTAGGATAATTATCCGGGTCGCTTCCATTACGGTATTTTTCTATTTCTGCAGGGGTATATAAGGGACTTCCTCCATCGTTAACTAAGGCTTCGTTATACAAAGTGGCATAATCGGCAGAACTGGCATAGCTCGGTAAACGCGTTGCTTCCTGAACTCCAAATAGATTATTGTAATTAATTGTAGGTTTACCAGTTTTGCCTCTTTTAGTAGTAATCAATAAAACTCCATTGGCGGCTCTTACGCCATAAATAGCAGAAGCTGATGCATCTTTCAGTACAGAAATGCTTTCTACATCGTTGGGATCTATGTTTGAATAGGAAGATTCTATGCCATCAACAATTACCAATGGGTCATTATTGCCCAAAGTTCCAATTCCCCTTACCCTAATAGTGCCACCATCTCTTCCAGGTTGGCCCGAATTCTGCACAATGGTTAGCCCGGGAACTTGCCCTGTTAATAAATTGGATATATCTGGCTGTGCTCTGTTTGCTATCTGTTTTTCTGAAACAGTTTCTACAGAACCTGTAAGGTTAACTTTCTTTTGTGCCCCATAACCTACAACAACAAATTCTTCTAAGGCTTTATTGTCAGGCTTTAATATGATTAGAAGCTCTGATTTTCCATTGATAGCCACCTCTTGGCCCACGTAGCCCATATAATTAATGACTAAGACAGCGTCTGTAGCTATATTTTTAATCTCAAAATAGCCAGTGCCATTGGTTACTGTTCCTATCGAAGTTCCTTTTACTCGTACAGTTGCGCCAACTAAGGCTTCTCCTTTTTCATCAGTAATCTTACCTCTTATATCCGAATTTTGGGTTAAAGAGGTTGGTAGTTGAGCCAATAGGTCTTTTTTAGAAATAACCACTGTTTGGTCAACTATTTTATAAGACAGAGGTAGCTCTTTTAGACACAAGTTCATGGTCTGGTCTATGTCCCCATTTTGGATTTTTACACTAACAAGCGTTTTATCCAAATCAATATCATTAGAGAAAAAAACAAAGCCGGTTTGTTTTTCTATAACGCTAAAAACCTTCTTTAGAGAAACATTTTTTTCATTCAGGTTAATTTGGCTAAAGCCTTCGGCACTTACCTGAACAAGACCAATAATTAGTAGGATTGCTGTTAGATTAATTCTCATAATCCATTTTTTGATATTGGGGTTTGCAACCAGAACCCCTATCCGTTCTGGTTTCCACCAAAAATTTTCATTAATCAGCTGTGCACAAAAGCGCATAGCCTTGTTGATAGCACTAAATTTCATACATTTGTTTTGCTTGGGTTAATATTAGGTCAATTTCACAAATTGTTTATCCGCTCTTCGTGGCGGAAGGGTTAATCCGGCATTTGCCGTGGTTGTGCGCCAACACATCCACGGTTTTTTCTTTTTAACCCGATTTCTTGGTTAGATTTTCTGTCGTAGATAATTGGTCATAATTTTAATATTTAAGTTTAGTGTGTTGTTGATTTAAGGCATCACAATTAGTTTCTTGCCCTCTATTTTATAGTTTACTTTAGAAAAACTTAATACACTGAGCACTTTAGACAGGGTCATGTTTCTATATACCTTACCGTTAAAAACCCTTTTGGAAATTTGGCCTTTATATTCTACCTCTAGGTCATACCATCTTGAAATTTGACGCATAACGTTTTCGAGAGAGGCGTTGTCAAACTGAAAAAAGCCATTTTTCCACGCAACCGTTTCCTCTGTATTTGCCAGATTTTTAGAGATATGATTACCAATATGAATAGCTTGTTCCCCTGGCTTAAGGATAAGTTCGGATTTGTTTTTGGATAATAACGAAATTTTAACGGCTCCTTCCAATAAAGTGGTTTTTATAGCAGGTTCATCTGTATAAGTATTAATATTAAAATGAGTTCCCAAAACCTCTATAACTTGGTTATCGCTCATTACCTTAAATGGCTTTGATGCATTATGGGCTACTTCAAAATAAGCCTCGCCACTTATTTCTACCCGACGTTCGTTCCCAGAAAAAGATATTGGATATTTTAAGGAAGATGCTGCATTTAGCCAAACGTGGGTACCATCGGCAAGTATAACCTGATATTGCCCCCCTTTAGGAGTTACTACCGTGTTATAAGATGCGGAATTTCTATCTGTATTGTTTGGCTGTTCCGATGCGATTAAAATTTCTTTATCTAGTTGCTCTTGCTTTCCTGAGGCGTGAATTAATATCGCCTTGTTGACTCCCGGTTGTACATCGTCTACTGTTTTAACAATTTTATCTCTACTTGTATTTAAAGCAGAATTTTTATAGAGATAAAAGTAAAGCCCTATTGTTATGAGTAATAAAATGCTTGCAGCAACAGCAATCTTGGGCCATAGTGGTCTTGTTCTGTGAATTTTGTACTCCTCTTCTAGCGCAAGCCATATTTTAGAGAGTTCGGTATTTAGTTCGGGCTCAGAAAGGTGGAAAACAGATGGTATTTCTTGCTTGATGTACCAAGTTTCTAGTTGTGCTTTTTCATGTTCTGTGCACTCGCCTTTCTCGTATCTAATCAGTAGTTCCTTAATCTGTTGCTTGTCCATAATTTAAATAAGGCTTTTTTGCCTATTTTTCTATATAGACCCTTAGCAAAGGTTAAACAGGTAGATGTAAGTGAAAAAAAATGGAAAATCTGTTAGATTTTCAAAAGAATTGCCAAATAAGCAAAAAAACCGAGTTTTGTGCGGAGTATTTTTAGCGCATTGCTTACTTGTTTGGATACCGTTTGTTCCGAAATTCCTAATTTTTCGGCTATTTCTTTATGGGAAAGATATTCTTTTCTACTGAGTTCAAATATCTCCCTCATTTTTGGAGGAAGCAACGCAATTTCTTTATCTATTAGCTTCCTAAATTCACTTTCTCTTACAGCATAATCTGTAATGGCTTCTTCTCGATGAATAGATTGCTGTATAGATGTCAAATAATTGGATTCGATATTCTTATGAGCGATAACCTTAAAAATACGATTGCGTATTGCCGCGTATAGATATCCTGCTAAATTAGTTTGTAAGTTTATTTCTCGTCTCTTTATCCAAAGAATAGAGAATAATTGCTGAACAACATCACGCACTTCTTCCTTATCATGCAGTTTATTGTAAGCATGTATGTATAAGGGGCCGTTATAACGATTATATATTTCGGTAAATGCCGTTCGGTCGTCCTGTTGTAACAAGCCAAACAATTCCTTATCTGTGAGCAGCCTATAATCTGTCATTAATTAAAATATCTAATGCAATATCGTTAATTTCTAATGTAAAATCTATATTAAGAAATTAAAAAGTTGTATATATAACTCATGCGCTTTTAAAAATATTTGAATTATCTAAAGTAGGGGTGTTTTTCTTTTCTTTCCAACTGTATTTTGAAATCCCCTGCAAATTATTAGATGAAAAAGTAAAACCAAAGGGATATAAGAAAGGCGCTCATTTGAGCGCCTTTCTTAATTTAATCTGATAATTGACTACAACCCAAAAGCGGCTTTTACTTGGTCAACATAATCTAATTTTTCCCATGTAAACAGCTCTACTGTTACGGTTTTTTCTTCGCCACTTGGCGATTTAAAAGTTTTGGTAACTGTTTCCGGTTTGCGGCCCATGTGCCCATAAGCTGCAGTTTCGCTATAAATTGGGTTTCTTAATTTTAAACGTTGTTCGATAAAATAAGGGCGCATATCGAAAATGCTTTCTACTTTTTTGCTAATTTCACCATCAGTTAATGAAACTTTAGAAGTACCATAAGTAACCACATTGATAGACGTTGGTTTTGCAACTCCAATAGCATAAGAAACCTGTACTAAAATTTCATCGGCAACACCGGCAGCAACCAAGTTTTTGGCAATGTGGCGTGTAGCATAAGCAGCGCTTCTATCTACTTTGCTTGGGTCTTTTCCAGAGAAGGCACCTCCACCGTGGGCACCTTTACCACCGTAAGTATCTACGATAATTTTTCTACCAGTTAAGCCGGTATCGCCATGTGGGCCACCAATAACAAATACACCGGTTGGATTAATGTGATATGTAATATCATCATTAAATAAATGGGCGTATTGTGGGTATTTAGCCTTAACTCTTGGAATTAAAATCGAAATCAAATCGCTTTTAATTTTAACTAACATTTCATCGTTTGCCGCATCTTTATCCACTCTCGAATCAGATTTGGATTTAATAAAATCATCATGCTGAGTAGAAATTACAATAGCATCAATTCTTTGTGGCTGATTGTCATCAGAGTACTCTAAAGTTACTTGAGATTTAGCATCTGGGCGTAAGTAAGTAATTTTAGTATTTTCTCTTCTCAAAACAGCTAATTCTCTCAATAATGCGTGTGATAAATCGAGTGCCAACGGCATATAATTTTCAGTCTCATTAGTAGCATAACCAAACATCATACCCTGGTCGCCGGCGCCCTGTTCTTCTCTCGAAGCTCGATCTACTCCTTGGTTAATATCAGCCGATTGCTCGTGGATAGCCGAAAGCACACCGCAAGAGTTTGCTTCGAACATATATTCGCTTTTGGTGTAACCAATCTTTTTAATAACGTCTCTTGCAATTTGTTGCACATCAAGATAGGTGGTAGACTTCACTTCTCCGGCCAAAATTACCTGTCCTGTGGTTACCAATGTTTCGCAGGCAACTTTCGAATCGGCATCAAAAGCTAAAAAATTGTCAATTAACGCATCCGAAATTTGGTCGGCAACTTTGTCTGGGTGCCCCTCAGATACTGATTCTGATGTAAATAAATACGACATCTTAAATTTTTATTATAATTAAATAATCAATAAAAGTTAAAATGGTAAAGCCCCATATAGGGATGTAAATAGAAGTGTAGAAAACATTAGCACTTTTTTTTACGTGGTTGCAATCCGTCCTATTTTATATAAATAGATTAGCAAATCAGTCCACTCTAACAGCGCAAAACTACTATAATAAATTTTAATACTCAAAAATTATCGATTATTTTGTGCGCTAAATATTTATGTCGCAAAACAAGTCCAATATCATCTTCATTATTAACCCTATTTCTGGTGGTAAAAAGAAATCGGATTTGCCCGTATTAATAGACCAATATTTGGATAAGGAGAAGTTTGCACCGATATACACTTTTACTGAGTATGTAGGCCATGCAACCGAACTTGCCGAAGAAGCAGAAAAGAAAAACTATGATATTATTGTAGCTGTTGGAGGTGATGGAACTATTAACGAGGTAGCAAGTAAACTAGTGCATAGCGATAAAATATTGGCAATTATTCCATTTGGTTCTGGCAACGGATTGGCTCGTTTCTTAAATATCCCGCTTAATCCTAAAAAAGCAATTGAATTAATAAATACAGGAAAACATCAGCTAATAGATACGGCCGAACTTAACGGCAAAAAGTTTTTTAATATGGCAGGAATGGGGTTTGATGCGCATTTGAGTTCAGTTTTTGCCGGAAATAAAAAAAGAGGACTCAAAAGCTATGTACAATTGGGCTTTAAGGAAATTACCACTTATAAAGCCCAGCCATATCATATAGAAATAGACGGGCAGCAATGCGACAATGATGCTTTTGCCATTAGTATCGCCAACTCTTCGCAATATGGCAATAATGTTTACATTTCTCCAAAATCATCGTTAACGGATGGTTATTTAGATGTCTGCATTATACATCCTATTTCTCTGGTAAAGCTACCTTTGCTTGCTTTCCAGATGATTACAGCAAAAACACATCAATCGAGTTTAGTAAGAATTATACGGGGAAAGCATATTAAAATAAAAAGAAATGCTCCAGATGCCGTACATTTAGATGGTGAACCGCTAGAAATGGGAGAAGAACTGGAAATAAAAATTATCCCCCAATCGTTGAAAATACTAACAACTTAATTCAAAACCTCGTAGGTTTTTAAACCTACGAGGTTTAAATAAATGAAATGAGCAAACAAAAGAAAAATACATTTAACGATTTTAGCGGCATCATGTTCTCAACCGACCCGGATTTTGTTTACGAAAACCATCAGGAAGAAGAACAAGAAACCTTGCCTAACGCGAAACAAGATTTGAGGGTAATGCTAGACAGGAAAAATCGTGGCGGGAAAACGGTAACCTTAGTAACAGGTTTTATTGGTACAGATACCGATTTGGAAAAACTTACCAAAACATTGAAGACAAAATGTGGGGTTGGCGGAAGTGCCAAAGATGGTGAAATTATGCTACAGGGCGACTTTAAAGAAAAGGTGTTTTTGTTCCTGCAAAAAGAGGGTTATAAAGTTAAAAAGGTTGGTGGCTAATTTTATTTGTTAAAATGCTGTAAAACAAATATTTAATTGTTAGTGTAATTACCACAATAAGTAAAATTTTTCTTTAAAATTAGCATTTTTTGCATAAATATCTCCTTAGCTTTGGGCCATATTTAAACCAAAAATATGACCAATTACAGTATCCAAAAACCCGATTTAACCTATTTGGGATTGGCTGAGCTTAGCTTTAAATACCAGCTTAGCATACCCGAATTAGTAGAAGAAGCCGTCAAGAACGGCGAAGGCACGTTAGCCGATTCCGGCGCATTAGCTATCGACACCGGAAAATTTACAGGCCGTTCGCCCAAAGACCGATTTATTGTTGATGATGAAGTTACCCGTGATGCCGTTTGGTGGGGCGACATCAACATTAAGATAAGTCCGCAACATTTCGATGGGCTTTATCAAAAAATGACGACCTACTTGCAGGACAAGCAGGTTTATGTTAGAGATGCCTATGCCTGTGCCAACAAAAATTACAGCACTAGTATTAGGGTAATTACCGAATGCGCTTTTCAGAATATATTTGCCAACAACCTTTTTTTAAGGTATGGTAACAACGAGCTACCTGTTCAGCCAGATTGGACTATTATTGCCATACCTTCTTTTTTGGCCAATCCGCAAACTGATGGTACAAGACAGGAGAACTTCTCTATCTTAAATTTTTCTAAAAAAATTATCCTAATAGGAGGTACGGCCTATACCGGAGAAATTAAAAAAGGGATTTTTTCAGTACTCAATTTCATCTTGCCAAAACAAAGAAATACACTTTCTATGCACTGTTCGGCCAATGTAGGGAAAGATGGCGACTCTGCCGTGTTCTTTGGTTTGTCTGGTACTGGAAAAACCACATTGTCCGCCGATCCGAACCGGGCTTTGGTTGGAGATGATGAACATGGTTGGGGCGAAGAAACAATTTTTAATTTCGAAGGGGGCTGTTATGCCAAATGTGTTGACCTAACGGCAGAAAAAGAGCCACAAATCTTTAATGCCATTAAATTTGGGGCACTGCTCGAAAACATCAATTATTTTGCCGGAACTCGTAACGTGGATTTTGCCAATATCGAGAAAACGGAAAATACTAGGGTAGCTTATCCTTTGCACTATATAGATAATGCACTTGAACCATCAGTAGCACCCATTCCTAAAAATATATTCTTTTTAACGGCTGATGCATTTGGAGTGTTACCACCAATTTCCAAGTTAACACCCGGGCAGGCCATGTTCCACTTTATTTCGGGCTATACAGCTAAAGTTGCGGGCACGGAAACAGGTGTTACAGAACCTCAGTTAACTTTCTCGGCCTGTTTTGGTAAAGCTTTTTTGCCACTGCACCCAACAGCCTATGCCAAGCTACTGGGCGAAAAAATGAAAAAACATCAGGTAAACGTATGGTTGGTAAATACAGGTTGGAGTGGCGGGCCTTATGGGGTAGGCAACAGAATGAAACTAACCTACACAAGAGCCATGATTACCGCAGCATTAAATGGTGAGCTAGAAAAAGCCGAATTTGCAAAGCATCCAATCTTTGGATTGGCAATGCCGACAACATGTAATAACGTGCCTTCGGAAATTTTGAACCCCAGAAATACCTGGAACAACCCGCAAGACTATGACGCTAAGGCCAATGAACTGGCGCAGGCATTTCTCGATAACTTTAGGGATTTTGAAGAATTTGCCGACGAAGAGATTAAAAAAGGAATGCCTAAACTGGCAACTATTGCGGTTTAATGCTTTTTTTTTCTTTCAAAAATTTGCAATTGATTAAATTTTTAACTTTAATTGCGTGAAGATTGCTCACGGGCAATCTTTTTTATATTATACACTTTCAAAAAAAGTAGCTTAAGTAACGAATTAATTGTGTGATGAATATTTAATTTGTAATTTAAATCAAAATTATAAATTTGCTTCCGCAACAATTCGGCCTTATGCTGCGTTGAAATGTATTAACTTATTTATTTTAATTAAAGAAATTTAAAAACAAGTACTAAAACTAAAAATTAAAAAAATGGCAAACGCACCAAAACCTACACCAGCTAAAAAAGAGAGCAGCGCAACCGCGTCTAACTTATTTGCTACTTTAGTTATTCCAATTTGTATTCTTATTGGGGTATTATTATTCTTATTTGTATTAGGTAAGCCCACTAACTTTAACATCCCTGAAGATGTAGCTAAAAATAATAGTTCATTATCATTAGCATTTTATAATGATGATACACACGCTTTCCAACCTTTCCCGGGTAACTACGGAGGTATGGCCTTTAAAGGTGGTTTTATCGTGCCTATCCTTATCGGTATGCTTTTAATGGTATTCGTATTCTCAATTGAGCGTTTTATCGTTATTGGTAAAGCTACTGGTAAAGGAAGTCTAGATGGTTTCATTAAAAAAATCCAATCTTTATTAAACACTGGTAACATCCAAGCTGCTGTGGCAGAGTGCGACAAGCAACAAGGCTCGGTGGCTAACGTTATCAAATCGGGGCTTAAAAAATATAGCGAAGTAGAGGCTGATACCAACTTAGATGTTGAGCAATCTGTGGTAGCTATCCAGAAAGATATTGAAGAAGCAACTGCTTTAGAAATGCCAATGTTAGAGCAAAACCTAACTATTATTGCTACTTTGGTATCGGTAGGTACATTGATGGGTCTATTAGGTACGGTAACAGGTATGATTAAAGCGTTTGGCGGTTTAGCTAACTCTGGTGCTCCAGATCAAGCTGCACTTGCAACAGGTATCTCTGAAGCCTTGATTAATACTGCAACAGGTATCAGTACATCAACCTTTGCGATTATCATGTACAACATTTTAACATCTAAAATTGATAAACTAACTTATGCTATCGATGAAGCTGGTTTCAGTATCATCCAAACCTACGCAAGTACACATAAATAAAATTATTTTTATTTTTTTGCCGGCTTTATGGAAAACCGGAACAAATAGCATCATTAGTTAAAATATTAATAATTTTTAGATTATGGGTAGAGCAAAAGTTCCAAGAAAGAGTACCTCGATAGATATGACCGCTATGTGCGACGTGTCGTTCCTGTTGCTTACTTTCTTTATCTTAACAGCAACCGCTCGTCAGCCAGATCCGCTAGAGATTACTACACCATCCTCATCGGTGCAGTTTAAAGTGCCCGATAAAGACATCTCTATTGTGAGCATTGGTAAGGGAAGGGTATTCTTAGAAATCATCGGTCAAGATGTGAAAAGAACAACCTTGCAAAGAATGGCCAATATTTATGGACAAACTTTTACGGCAGATGAGATTAAAAAATTTGAAGTAGTTTCGGCGTTTGGAGTTCCTTTTGGTAACTTGAAACAGTTTTTGGCCATGAACAGCGAACAACGTCAAAAGTCGGGTATCCAGTCGGGTATTCCTTTAGATTCAACAACCAATAATGAGTTGTTCAATTGGATAAAGGAAGCCCGTTTTGCAACCTCTGAGTTACATAAAATAGACATGCGTTTGAGCATTAAAGGTAATGCCGAGGAGGAATACCCCACTGTAAGAAAAGTGATTGATTTGCTTCAGAAACAAAAAATTAACAAATTTAGTTTAATTACATCGTCTGAGGGCGGTGCAAAATAGAGATTAAGCAATGGCAGAATTAGATACCTCCAGCGGGGGCGATGGTAAAGGTGGTAAGGTAAGGAGCAAGAAACAATCTACTAAGGTCGATTTGACGGCGATGGTAGATTTAGCCTTCCTTCTAATTACCTTCTTCATGTTAACCACGTCTTTGTCTAAACCACAGGCAATGGATATTGCAAAGCCTGATAAAGATGCAAAGGATGAGAACAGGCTTGAACTTAGAGAGTCGCAAACCATGACCATTTTATTGGGTAAAAACGATAAGATTGCTTGGTATATGGGTGAAGCTGGTAAATCGGCTCCAACAATCGAAGGTTTTAATGACATTAGAACATCGTTGTTGAATAACAAAAAACAGGTTAAAGAATCAACCGGTAGAGATATTGTGGTTATTGTTAAGCCTACCGATGGTGCTAAGTATAAAAACTTTGTGGACATCATGGACGAAATCAATATCACTAAAACAAATATTAATGCACCAGCGGTTGATGATGACCCTAAGCATCTTTTGGATAGCGAGAGAGATTTTATGAAATCTAAAGGGATTTTATAAGTGAGTAATAACAAATAAAAAATTGAGCAATGTCTAAAATAGATTTATTTAATAAGGAATGGATAGACGTTGTGTTCGCCAAGAAGAACAAAGCTTATGGAGCTTACGAGCTTCGTCAGACTAATGCTTCGAACACAGCTAAGTCACTGTTTATTGCTTCCGCAATATTCATCTTCCTTTTTCTAGCTCCAAGGCTTTATGCCTTGTTGAAGGGGATGGTTCCAGAACCTCCTCCAGAAAAAGTAACCGAAGTGGTAATGCAGCCACCTCCACCAATTAATCCGGAGGTGCAAACTCCTCCCCCCGTAGAGCCACCTCCGCCAAAGCAGGATCAGGTAAAGTTTCCACCGCCAATTGTTAAACCAGATAATTTGGTGCGTGATGAGCAACCACCTACCGTTGAGGATTTAAAAAAGGCCGATCCGGGACAAAAGACTATAGAAGGTGATCCAACTGCAGAGCCGGTACAAATTACTGCCGCAGGCGAAGGTCCAAAACAGGCTGTAGTAGTAGAGGATAATACAGTTTACAGTTTTGTAAGTATGGAAAACCCTCCAATGTATCCGGGTGGTATAGAGAAGTTCTACAAATTCTTGGGCGATAATATTAAATATCCACCAATGGCTGCGGAGAACAACATTCAAGGTAACGTGTTTGTGTCGTTTACAGTTGAAAAAGACGGGTCGTTAACTGATATTAAAATCGACAGAAAACTTGGATATGGTACTGACGAAGAAGCTGTTCGTGTATTAAAACTGAGCAGACGTTGGAATCCTGGTATGCAAAATGGTAAACCGGTGCGTGTTAAATATAATATCCCAATTAAATTTAGCTTGCAGCAATAGTTAAGCATGTTTAATTCAAATACTTCCAAACAGAAATCGCCTCAACAGCGATTTCTGTTTATTTTAGGGGTTGCGATGATTTTCATCTTTTGTGCATTGGCTATTTTAGTAATGTTTTGGGGAGATCTGTTAAATTTGGACCCAGAAAGATTTCCGCAAAAATATCGTATAGCTTTCGGCGTTGTATTAATTATTTATGCCACAATCAGATTTTTTAGAATAATAAGAGATAATAGAACAGAATGAGAAAAACATCGGTTTTAACGCTCTTGGTATTCGCTTTATTTTTTGTATTTGCCTGTCTTTCATGTAGACGAAAAACAAGCAAAGAAAAAGTTAGCGAGTCGAGAACTTCTGGAAAAACAACCATATTGGTCGACGAAACCTACGCTCGTATCTTGGATGACCAAATAGAGGTATTCAAATCCGACTATCCTTTAGCAACCGTTAATACGGTTATTGGCAACGAAAATGAAATTATGCCAAAGTTTAGGCAAGGCGAAATAAAGATGCTTGTTTTGTCGAGGATGCTTAAACCTGCTGAAGAATATTTTTATAAACAAAGAAAAAGTCGTATCTATACGGACAGATTTGCCATAGATGGATTAGCATTAATTAATAACAAATCCGACGTAGATAGTACTATTACGGTTGAGGAAGCTTATGATATAATGAGAGGAACCTCAAAATCTGGCAAAAAGTTAGTTTTTGATAATGCCTATTCAAGCACCATAAGGTATTTTATAGACTCTGCAGGTATAAAAGAACTGCCAAAACAGGGGGTTTATACGCTCAAGACAACAAACGATGTCATTAAATACGTAGCGGAGAATAAAGGCTATATTGGCATAATTGGCGTTAACTGGTTGTTAAAAAATGTTAAAGAGCCTTCGCCGTTTTTATCGGGCATAAAAACTTTAGCAGTTAGAAATTTACCCAATAAAAAGGGCGGAGATGCATATTATCAACCAATCCAAGAAAATTTGATTAATGGAAAATACCCATTTCTTAGAAATGTCTATGTGATAAATGCAGAAGGAACAAATGGTTTAGGCACGGGATTTGCAACTTGGTTAACGAGCCCTCGTGGACAACTGATAATACTAAAATCGGGGCTAGGGCCTCATAAATTAGCAGAAAGAGAATTTAACTTAAAAACTAATAAATATTAATAACTCAGAGAAATAGATAATACTGTATATCCATGCAGTTAACAATTATTTCAAATTAACAAATGGAGACAATGAAAATGATTAAGAAGAACATAGCCTTGGCCACAGGCTTATTATTGATGGGTAGCACTGCCTCATTTGCTCAAAGTTTAGCTGATGCTAAAAAGGCTATTGATGCCGAACAGTATCAGAAAGCTAAATCGATGCTTAAAACTTTAGTGGCGAACCAGCCTAAAGAAGGAGATAACTACTTTAACTTAGGTAAAGTTTATCTGTTAACTGACGAAATAGATTCTGCAAGGGCCGCATTTACCAATGGTACAACTGCGGAGCCAAAAAACGCTCTAAATTTTGTTGGCTTAGGTCAAGCAGATTTAGTTGAAAATAACGCTACCAACGCTAAAACAAATTTTGATAAAGCGATACAACTGAGTGCAAAGAAATATGATACCTATTTAGCTATCGGTAGGGCGTACATCGATCAAAAAAATGTTGATTATGCACAAGCATTGCCTAATCTGCAAAAAGCCGACGAGTTGGATTCTAAGGATAAAGACCCCGAAACATTTTTGGCTCTGGCAGATTTTTATGCACAACAAAGAAAAAATACTGAGGCTTATCCTCAATATTTGAGAGCTTTGGACATTAATCCTACTTTGTACAGAGCAAACGTACAAATCGGTAAAATGTACAAAGATGCTTTTGCATTCCCGGAAGCAGAAACCGAGATTAAAAAAGTTATAGCTGCTGATCCAAACTATGGCCCGGCTTACAGAGAGTTGGCAGAAGCCCAGATGCAATGGTCTTTTGCAGACCCCAAAAATGGCGCAGCTAAGAGAACTGAAGCATTGGAGAACATGAGAAAATATTTAGATTTAACAGATAAATCTTTCGATTCGCGTTTACGTTATGCCCAATTCTTGGTTTATGCCAGCGATTTTGAAACTTTGGAAAAAGAGGTAGCTACTTTAAATGCTCCAGACGCTAATAATCCTAAAAACTTTGTAGTAATTAGGATGAGAGGATACTCGGCTATCGAAAACAAAAACTTTGAGCAAGGTTTAAAATACATGAACGAGCTTTTTGGTAGAACTCAAGATACTGCTCGTATAATTGGTTCAGATTATCTATACTTAGGTAAAGCTCAGCAAGCACTAAGTCAAGATAGCCTAGCTTTTATTAATATAACAAAAGCTGTAGAGTTAGATTCGACTAAGGTTGAAGAACTGGCAACTATTGGTAGCAAATTCTATCAAGCTAAAAACTTTGCAAAAGCAGCAGATGTTTATGGAAAAGTAGTGAGTTTAAACTCAAAAAATCCGAATATTGCAATGGCCTATTACTATTTGGGAGCTGCTAATTACTTTACTTATGCCTATGCCAACCAAGCGGGAAGCAATCCCGATAGGAACATTTTAGTTAAAGCCGATTCTGCCTTCTCTAAATTGACACAGTTGGCTCCTGATTATGAAGTTGCTTATTTATATAGAGCCCGTGTTAACAAAAACTTGGATGATGCGGAAAACTCTCAAAAACTTGCAGTTCCTTTTTACGAAAAATATATAGAGTTAGTAACTGTAACCAAGCCAGAAAAAGCCGCCGCCAGCAAAGGGCAATTAATAGAAGCTTATAACTACTTAGGTGCTATTGCCGCAGCAACGGATAAAGAAAAGGCTAAAGAATATTTTAATAAAACTTTAGCCCTTGATCCTCAAAATGCATTGGCAACAGACAACTTAAAGTATTTGGCTGGTCCAGCACCAAAAGCACCTAATAAAAAATAGTATTATAACGAGTTAGGTTTATAACTTACGCTATTTATAAGCAATACCAAAAGGCAGGGTTTGTAATCCTGCCTTTTTATTTTAATTTTGCCCAAAATCATTATTGTTATGCAGGCACAAAGTACAGCACAAGATTTTATCCCTATTATATTCCAGATTATTGTAGCATTGGGTTTTGTAGTGGTTACGCTTTTCGCAACCCATCTTTTAGGCCCTAAAAGGAAAACCAACGACAAGTTGACCACTTTCGAATCGGGAATTAAAGTAATAGGTAATGCCCGCCAACCTTTTTCTATCAAGTATTTTTTGGTAGCCATATTGTTTGTGCTTTTTGATGTAGAGGTAATTTTTATGTACCCGTGGGCGGTTAACTTTAGAGAGTTGGGATGGAACGGCGTAATAGAAATGTTCATCTTTATGGGAACCTTACTTTTGGGCTTTGTCTATATCCTTAAAAAGAAAGCATTAGATTGGCATTAGTGGCTTAAACTCAAATTATTTAGATTGTTTCTAAATCATTGGGGCGTCCTACAATTCCTGTTAAATATTGTAAATTTGCTGCTTGTTCGTGTTATTATCGGGCAAGCATTTTTGTTTTAAGCATGAGTGAAATCAACATAGTACAAGCTCCTCCGGGTATAGAGGGAAATGGCTTTTTCGCTACATCTCTTGATAAAGTGATAGGCTTGGCACGCTCACATTCATTATGGCCTTTGCCTTTTGCAACTTCCTGCTGCGGTATAGAGTTTATGGCCACCATGGGCTCTCATTACGATTTTGGACGTTTTGGAGCAGAAAGGCTTAGTTTCTCGCCTCGCCAGGCTGATGTAATTATGGTAATGGGAACTATCGCTAAAAAAATGGGCCCTGTATTAAAGCAGGTTTATCTGCAAATGGCCGAGCCACGTTGGGTAATGGCTGTTGGAGCTTGCGCATCGAGTGGTGGTATTTTCGATACCTATTCTGTGTTGCAGGGTATTGACGAGATTATTCCTGTGGATGTTTATGTGCCGGGTTGTCCGCCACGCCCTGAAGCTATTTTAGATGGCTTTCAACGCATTCAAGATTTAGTAAAAAACGAATCGGGAAGAAGAAGATACTCTCCCGAATATAAAGAACTTTTAGCAGGTTACGGTATACAATAATGGCTAAAGCAACAAATACAGAGTTAATTGATTTGTTAGGAGGGAAATTCGGTGAACAGCTTTTTGATGTTTCTGAACCCTATGGTTTACTTACTTTCTCGACCACAAAAGACAGGATAATTGATGTACTGGCATTCTTGAAAGAAAACGGCAAAATCAATTTTAACTTCCTGACCGATATTACCGCAGTTCATTATCCCGAAAAGGAACAGATTGCGGTAGTTTATCATGTACATAGCATGGTAAGCGGTATCCGTGTTAGGGTTAAGGTTTTTCTGCACGAAAATCATCCTGTAATACCAACTGCTACGGTGCTTTGGCACGGGGCAAATTGGATGGAGCGTGAGACATACGATTTTTTCGGTGTAAAGTTTGAGGGACATCCCGATTTGAGAAGAATTTTAAACTTGGACGACTTAGGTGTACATCCAATGTTGAAACAATATCCTTTGGAAGACCCCAACAGGGTAGATAAAAAAGACGAATTTTTTGGTAGATAGTTATGAGTTACAATCAACCAGTATATACAGATAACGACCCGCAGAGCGAATTGGTAACCCTTAATTTAGGGCCTACACATCCGGCCACACACGGAGTGTTCCAGAACGTTCTGCAAATGGATGGGGAACGTATCGTGAGTGGAGTTTCTACCATCGGTTATATCCACAGGGCATTTGAGAAAATTGCGGAACATCGCCCTTTTTATCAGATTACGCCTTTAACCGACCGTTTAAATTACTGTTCATCGCCAATTAACAACATGGGCTGGCACATGACGGTAGAAAAACTTTTAAATATCCAAATCCCTAAAAGGGTAGATTATTTAAGGGTAATCATTATGGAGCTTTCCCGTATTGCCGACCATATCATCTGTAATACCATTATAGCCCAAGATACCGGCGCAACTACAACTTTCCTTTATCTTTTCCAGTACAGAGAGCATATTTACGAGATTTTTGAGGAAATATGCGGTGCCCGCTTAACCACCAATATTGGTCGCATAGGCGGATTGGAAAGAGATTTCAACGATGTTGCCTTTGCAAAAATCAACAAGTTTTTAAAAGAATTTCCGGTAGCGTTGAGGGAGTTTGAAGGCTTGCTTAACCGTAACCGTATTTTTATTGACCGTACTAAAGGCGTGGCCGAAGTAACACAGGAAAATGCGTTAAATTACAGTTGGACAGGTCCATTATTGCGTGCCACAGGTGTAGATTATGATGTACGTATAAGCGAGCCTTATTCTTCGTACCAAGATTTTGATTTTGAAATACCCGTAGGAACTACCGGAGATATTTTCGATAGATATTTGGTGCGTAATGAAGAAATGTGGCAAAGTGTGCGCATTATAGAGCAATCGTTAGAGAAATTAAAATCTGAGCCTAAAGGCATTTTTCATGCCGATGTGCCGGATTTCTATCTGCCCGGAAAAGAGCAGGTTTATAATAACATGGAAGCATTAATCTATCATTTTAAAATTGTGATGGGAGAAATTGATGCGCCAAAAGCAGAGGTTTACCACGCTGTTGAAGGTGGTAATGGTGAGCTTGGTTTCTATTTAATTAATGACGGTGGAAGAAGTCCTTATCGTTTGCACTTTAGAAGACCTAGCTTTATTAACTACCAAATGTATGCTAAAATGAGCGAGGGCATGTTATTGTCCGATGCCATTATCAACATGAGTAGCATGAACATTATTGCAGGAGAATTAGATGCTTAAAGTAGAAGAAACACAGCCTGTAACATTTTCATCGGCTTTGCTGGCCAAATTCGATGAAATTGTAAAACGTTATCCCGAAGGTAGGCAAAAATCGGCTTTGTTGCCTTTGCTGCATTTGGTACAAGCCGAATATGGTTGGACGAGTGTACCGGCAATGGATAAAGTTGCGGAGTATTTGAACATTCAGCCGATAGAAGTATATGAAGTAGCGAGTTTTTACACCATGTATTTCTTAGCGCCTAAGGGAAAATATGTGCTGGAGGTTTGCCGTACCGGGCCTTGTTGCTTGGTAGGTGCAGAAAAAATAATGGCACATATTGAGCAGAAGTTAGGTGTTAAAGAAGGAGAAGTTACGCCAGACGGTTTGTTTAGCTGGAGAGGGGTAGAGTGTTTGGCAGCTTGTGGTTTTGGTCCGGTATTACAAATTGGCCCAGAATATACTTTCTACGAAAATTTGACCGAGCAATCGGTAAACCAATTAATTGACGATTTACGCAAAAAATAATGGCTCGTAAACTATTATTAGAACATATCAATGTGCCCGGCATCAACACGCTGGAGGTTTATCGTCAGAAAGGCGGTTACCGGGCAGTTGAAAAAGCACTGAAAACCTTAACTCCAGACGACGTAGTTGAAGAGGTAAAGAAATCGGGTTTGAGAGGTCGTGGTGGTGCAGGTTTCCCTACGGGAATGAAATGGAGCTTTTTGGCGAAGCCAGAAGGTGTGCCCCGCTACTTAGTTTGTAATGCCGACGAATCTGAGCCGGGTACTTTTAAAGATAGATTTTTAATGACGCACATCCCACATGCTTTAATCGAGGGGATGATTGTATCAAGTTATGCTTTGGGCGCAAATACTTCTTACATCTATGTAAGGGGAGAGATGATGCCCCAAATCAGAATATTAGAGAGGGCAATTGAGGAAGCTAAAGCTACTGGTTTTTTGGGTAAGAACATTTTAGGGACAGGCTACAACTTAGAACTTTACGTTCAACCGGGAGGTGGTGCTTATATCTGTGGTGAGGAAACGGCACTGTTAGAATCGTTGGAGGGTAAACGTGGTAATCCTCGTATTAAACCGCCATTTCCGGCTATTGCAGGTTTGTATGGTTGTCCAACGGTAGTTAATAATGTAGAATCCATTGCGGCAACTGTACCAATTATCAACGATGGAGGCGATGAATACGCTAAAATCGGTATCGGCAGGAGTACAGGTACAAAATTGATTTCGGCTTCGGGCAACTTGGTAAAACCGGGCGTTTACGAAATCGAATTGGGTTTACCGGTAGAAGAATTTATTTATTCTGATGAATATTGCGGGGGTATTGCTAACGGAAAACGTTTAAAGGCAACTGTTGCAGGAGGCTCTTCTGTACCAATTTTGCCGGCTAATTTAACTTTGAAATATGCTAACGGTGAGCCTCGTTTAATGAGCTACGAGTCGTTGGCTGAGGGTGGTTTTGCTACAGGTACGATGTTGGGCTCGGGTGGTTTCATCGCTTTTGACGAAGACCAATGTATCGTTCGTAATACTTGGAATTTCTCACGTTTCTATCATCATGAAAGTTGCGGACAGTGTTCGCCTTGCAGAGAGGGAACAGGTTGGTTGGAGAAAATTCTGTATAAATTGGAATTTGGGCATGGCACAATGGATGATATTGACTTGCTGTGGGACGTGCAGCGTAAAATAGAAGGAAACACCATTTGTCCGTTGGGCGATGCGGCGGCTTGGCCGGTAGCAAGTGCCATCAGGCATTTTAGGGATGAGTTTGAATGGCACGTAAAAGAGCCGATGAAGAGCCAAAGCACCAATTATGGTTTAGCGAATTATGCAAAGCCGATTGAGAAAGCTCCGGAGGAGGTTAAAAGTCAAAATTAAAAAGTAAAAATGTCTGAAGAAAAGGCATACGATATTAAAGTAAGGGCTTATTATTTTTCAAAAGCCGTTATTAATGTAATATCTAAAGCTAAGTTCGGCAGGTTGTATTTTTCTATTGTTGACCAATTATTAAGAAGTGCAACTTCCATAGGAGCAAATGTTGTAGAAGCAAAGGCAGGAAGTTCAAAGAAAGATTTTAGAAATTTCTATACGATAGCTCTAAAATCAGCAAATGAAACAAAATATTGGCTCTGTTTAGTTAGAGATACAGAGGTAATAGAGATTGATAAAGAGATAATAAAAGAATTATTAAAAGAGGTTGATGAAATATCAAAGATAATTGCCTCAATAATAATTAATATAAATAAGGAATAGGTTAGAAACTGTGATGTTTTTAATTTTTAATTTTCACTTTTGCCTTAAAGAATGAGTGATTTAGTTAAAGTAACCATAGATGGAATAGCAGTAGAGGTAGCGCCCGGCACTACTATTTTAAATGCTGCCCGACAAATTGGGGGAGACATTGTGCCGCCTGCCATGTGCTATTATTCCAAATTGCAGGGAAGTGGGGGTAAGTGCCGTACCTGCATTGTAAAAGTGAGCAAAGGCTCTGAGAAAGACCCTAGACCAATGCCGAAGTTGGTGGCTTCTTGCCGCACAACGGTAATGGATGGTATGGAAGTGCAAAATATCACCTCGCCGGAGGTATTGGAAGCCCGGGCAGGTGTGGTGGAGATTTTGTTGATTAACCACCCTTTAGATTGCCCTATTTGCGACCAAGCAGGGGAATGCGATTTGCAGAATTTGAGCTACGAACATGGTCTGCAAAAAACAAGATACGAGTTTGACCGCCGTACTTTCGATAGGATAGATATTGGCGATAAAATACAATTGCACATGAACCGTTGCATTTTATGCTACCGTTGTGTGTTTACTGCCGACCAAATCACCAACAAGCGTGTTCACGGTATCTTAAACCGTGGCGACCATTCTGAGATTTCGACTTATATTCAAACTGCCGTAGATAACGATTTTTCAGGAAATGTAATTGATGTTTGTCCTGTTGGTGCTTTAACCGATAAAACTTTCCGCTTTAAAAGCCGTGTTTGGTTTACAAAACCTGTTGATGCACACCGCAATTGCTCACACGAAAAATGCAAAGGTAAAGTAACACTTTGGTACAAAGGCGAAGATGTTTTACGTGTTACCGCAAGGAAAGACCAATATGGCGAAGTAGAAGAATTTATCTGTAACGAATGTCGTTTCGAGAAAAAGAAAACTGCTGACTGGACATTAGAACATCCTACGCATATTGCGGATACATCGGTGATTTCATCAAACCACTACGAAACATTTAAACCACTTCCTGTAATTAAGGAAAACCCGGCCTTACAAGAAGCAAATAAACGGGAACTAGAAAAAAGCGTTAAAATCTAATGGAAATCGATTTCGTAATAGAGAAGTTTATATTGGTTATCGCACTATTTGCAATTAGTTTGCTCATAGCGATGTACTCTACCTACGCAGAGCGTAAGGTTGCCGCTTTTTTACAAGATAGGCTTGGCCCAGATAGAGCTGGACCTTTTGGGATTTTGCAACCTTTGGCCGATGGTGTAAAAATGTTCATGAAAGAGGAAATTATCCCTGCAAATGCTAATAAATGGCTGTTTTTGGTAGGGCCGGGTTTAGCGATGTTATGTGCCTGTATTGGTACGGCGGTTATTCCTTGGGGGCAGGATATGATGGTGGGCGACAGGTTGGTGAAACTGCAAGTAACCGATATTAACGTAGGATTGTTATACATTTTCGGTGTAATTTCATTGGGCGTTTATGGCGTGATGATTGGCGGTTGGGCATCAAACAATAAATATTCGTTGTTGAGTGCCATTCGTGCCGCTTCGCAAAATATCAGCTACGAAATTGCGATGGGACTTTCTATCATCGCTTTGCTTTTGGTAACCAACACGCTTAGCCTAAGAGAAATTGTAGTGCAACAACATGGCTGGCATTGGAACGTGATTTATCAGCCTTTGGGCTTTATCATTTTTATGGTGTGCGCTTTCGCCGAAACCAATCGTGCGCCATTCGATTTGCCCGAGTGTGAGGCCGAGTTGAACGGTGGTTACCACATGGAGTATTCTTCCATGAAATTGGGATTTTACCTGTTTGCAGAGTATATCAACATGTTTGTATCGTCAACAGTAATGGCGGCGTTGTACTTTGGTGGTTATAACTATCCCGGAATGGATATTATTGCGGCTGCATGGGGACCAACTTGGGCTCCGTTATTTGGAACATTTATCTTTTTCATGAAAATATTTGGTTTCATCTTCTTCTTTATGTGGGTACGTTGGACTATTCCACGTTTCCGCTACGACCAGTTGATGAACTTGGGGTGGAGAGGTTTAATCCCATTGGCCATAGCAAATATTATTATTACAGGTATTGTTATTGCGTTGACGAATAATTTTTAGAGAGACATGGAATCATTGAGCAATAAGAAAAAAGTTTTAACACCAGAGCCGCTTAATTTAGCAGAGCGGTTGTATTTGCCTGCTATTGCGAAAGGTTTGGGCACTACTATCAGTCACTTTTTTAAGAAGCCTGCTACGGTGAAATATCCCGAACAGCAGAGAGAGTTTTCTATCAATTGGAGGGGAATGCATTCTTTAAAAAGAGATGAGCAGGGTAGGGAGCGTTGTACCGCTTGTGGTTTATGTGCTTTATCGTGTCCGGCAGAAGCGATTACCATGATTGCCGCCGAACGTAAAAACGATGAGAAACATTTGTATCGTGAGGAGAAATATGCGGCAGTTTACGAAATCAATATGTTGCGCTGTATTTTCTGTGGTTTGTGCGAAGAGGCTTGCCCTAAAGAAGCCATTTATTTGGATGGCCCGATAGTGCCGGCAGATTACCTGCGCAAAAACTTTATTTATGGTAAAGATAAATTAGTAGAAGCTCCTTTGGAGACTAAATAGTTTGTCATTCTGAGCATAGCGAAGAATCTAAACAGATACTTCCTTCGTCAGCATGACAGTTAATAAAAACAAAAAATAAAAATTAATGGGTACATCGGTATTCTATTTTGTAGCAACATTGAGCGTAATTTTTGCGCTGATGGTGGTTTTTGCGAAAAATCCCATTCATAGTGTGCTATACTTAATCCTTACGTTCTTTACGTTTACGGTTCATTATATACTGTTGAACGCACAGTTTTTGGCAGTGGTGAATTTTATTGTTTACATGGGTGCTATCATGGTGCTATTCCTGTTTGTACTGATGTTGCTCAACCTTAATAAAGAGAACGAGCCCAATAAATCGGCATTGCTAAAAATTATTGGTATTGTGGCCGGTGGCTGTTTGGTGGTAACCTTAATAGGTTCTTTAAAATCGGTAGCTATTGCTAGCCCATTGGTATTGAAAAACCCGGGCTTAGGCTTGGTAGAAAACTTGGGTAAAGAGCTGTTTGGACCGTTTATGTTGCCGTTCGAATTATCATCATTACTGTTATTAAGTGCGATGGTTGGGGCGGTACTTTTAACCAAAAAGGAGGAAAATACGAATGGGTAGTTTAATTGGAAATATGCAAGCTGTACCGCTGAACCATTACATTTGGTTTTGTGCCATCATCTTTACCATTGGGGTAGTTGGCGTGTTGGTGCGTAGAAATGCCATCGTAATTTTTATGTCGGTAGAGTTGATGTTGAATGCCGTAAATCTGCTTTTGGCAGCTTTTTCGGTTCACCATAACGACCCCTCGGGCCAGGTTTTTGTGTTTTTCATTATGGCATTGGCCGCCGCCGAAGTTGCGGTGGGTCTAAGTATCATCGTAATGGTTTACCGCAATACACAGTCCATAGATATTAATGTATTAAATCGCCTTAAGTGGTAATTGTAATAAAATAAAATGATAACAAGTTTGCTTTGGTTAATTCCGGTTCTTCCGCTTTTGGGCTTTGTAATTAATGGCTTAGGTCGTAATAAATTGAGTAAAGGAGTTGTTGGCATTATCGGTAGCGGTGTGGTTTTAGCTTCGTTTGTGCTTAGCATTTGCTTTTTCTTCGAACTGAATTCAAGTGTAGATAAACAGTTTTATGTTAATTATTTCGATTGGATTAGCGTTGGAGATTTGAAAATCCCGTTGTCGTTTTTATACGACCCGTTGAGCGCCATGATGCTGCTGATTATTACAGGGATTGGCTTTTTAATCCATGTTTATTCTACCGCCTACATGCACGAAGACGCTGGTTTTGGTAAATTCTTCGCCTACTTAAATCTATTTATCTTCTTCATGTTGATATTAGTTTTAGGTTCAAACTACATCGTCATGTTTATTGGATGGGAAGGCGTAGGTTTATGTTCATATCTGTTAATTGGTTTCTGGTTTACGAACAGCAGTTATGCAAGTGCCGCCAAAAAAGCCTTTGTAATGAACAGAATTGGCGATTTAGGCTTTCTTTTAGGCGTGTTCTTAATGTTCCAAGTTTTTGGCAGCTTAGAATTTGCAAAGGTATTTCCGCAAGCGGCAAATATGTTACCGGGAAATAATACCATTGCTATCATCGCTATATTATTATTTATCGGCGCTTGCGGTAAATCGGCACAGTTGCCTTTGTTTACTTGGTTGCCCGATGCAATGGCTGGTCCAACACCTGTTTCGGCGTTAATCCACGCTGCAACGATGGTAACGGCAGGTATTTATATGATTGCCCGTTCTAGCGTAGTGTTCGATTTAGCCCCAATTGCACAAAATATTATCGCTATTATTGGAGCAGCTACGGCTTTAATTGCGGCATTAATTGCATTAACACAAACCGATATTAAGAAAGTTTTAGCTTATTCAACCGTATCGCAATTGGGCTATATGTTTTTAGGTTTGGGCGTTGGTGCCTATACTGGCTCGTTTTTCCATGTGTTAACCCACGCTTTCTTTAAAGCATTATTGTTTTTGGGTGCAGGTGCGGTAATCCATTCTTTACACCACGAGCAAGATATGCGCCACATGGGTGGGTTGAAAGCGAAATTGAAAACTACTTTCGCCACCATGATGGTTGGTACTATCGCTATTGCAGGTATTCCACCGTTTTCGGGTTTCTTCTCTAAAGATGAAATTTTGGCGCATACTTATCAGCATAGCCCCGTACTTTGGGCAGTTGGTGTGTTAACAGCGTTCTTAACGGCTTTCTATATGTTCCGCATGATGTTTTTAACTTTCTACGGTAAGTTTAGAGGCACGCATCACGCAGAAGAACATATCCACGAATCGCCAAAAGCAATGACCATTCCGTTGGTAATATTGGCAATTTTGGCTGCCGTTGGAGGTTTGTTGAACATTCCTCATGTATTTGGTGGCAACGAATGGCTAGCACATTGGTTAACGGGAGCAAAAGTAACCCAAAACCATTTGGAGTTGAGCCATAATACAGAATTTGCTTTAATAGGCGTTTCGGTATTGGCGGCTGTGGTGGCTATTTTATTTGCTTATAGCAAATATGTGAAGAAAGCAGAAGTACCTGTTGCCGACGAAGCACCAAGAACAGCATTGGAAAAACTATCGTACCATAAATTCTACTTAGATGAAATTTACGATACCATCATTAGAAAACCGTTGGATGCTTTTTCTAACTTCTTTTACCGCATTATCGATAACAAAGTAATAGATGGTTTGGTGAACGGTTTAGGCTGGACTACCAACGAAAGTAGCAAGAGTTTACGGTTGTTACAGTCGGGGAATGTTGGTTTTTATATCATCATGATGGTTATTGGTATTGTTGCGCTGTTGTTTTACACTTATTTGTCTATCGCTTAAAAATTGGGTCAAACATTATAAATGGAACTTTTAATACTCATATTTCTACCCTTAGTTGGCGCTATTGCCACCGCTTTCGCCAAGCAAAACACGGCTAAGGTAGCGGCATTGATTTTTTCAATTTTATCATTGGCTGTGGCCATTGGTTTATGGTGCAAGTTTATCCCAGATGCAAGTACCCAGTTTGAGATAAACTATCCTTGGATTGCACAATTGGGCATCAATTTTCATGCAGGAGTAGATGGTATCAGTATGGTTACAGTACTGTTGACCAATGTTTTAACACCCTTGATTATTTTATCGAGCTTTAAGCACGAATATAGAAAGGCCAATGCTTTTTACGCTTTAGTGCTGTTTATGCAAAGCGGATTATTATTGGTATTTACTGCTTTGGACGCTTTCTTGTTCTACATTGGTTGGGAAGCGGCGCTAATTCCAATTTACTTTATTTGCGCCATGTGGGGCGGAAAAGACCGAATTAAAGTGAACATGAAATTTTTTGTGTACACCATTGCAGGTTCTTTATTTATGCTTTTGGGTATTATTTATTTGTATCTGCAAAACCCGGCTAATAATTTCGAGCTGGCAGAATTTTATAAGATAGAATTAGATGCTGCACATCAAGGATGGATTTTTTGGGCTTTCTTTATCGCTTTTGCCATTAAGATGCCGATTTTCCCATTTCATACTTGGCAGCCCGATACCTATACCACAGCACCTACCCCTGGAACGATGTTATTATCGGGCATTATGCTAAAAATGGGTATTTATGGTGTAATCAGATGGTTATTACCTATTGTGCCTCATGGTGTACAGGATTGGAGTTGTATAGTGTTAATTTTAGCAGTCATCGGTGTAGTTTATGCCGCTATTATTGCTTTTATGCAGAAAGATGCCAAACGTTTGGTGGCCTATTCGTCTATCAGCCACGTGGGTTTAATTGCGGCCGGTATCTTCACGCTAAGCCAACAAGGTTTACAAGGCAGCATGATACAGATGTTAAGTCATGGTATCAATGTAATAGGATTATTTTTCGTATTGGACATCATTAAATCACGTTTAAATACTAATAGGGTTGATGAATTGGGCGGTTTGGCAAAAGTAGCACCGCAACTAGCCATTACTTTCTTAATTATCCTATTGGGAACAGTAGCTTTGCCTGGTACAAATGGTTTTATTGGCGAATTTTTATTGTTGATGAGCGTTTATAACCATTATGCTTGGTTAGGTGCGGTTGCAGGTTTAACCATTATTTTTGGTGCGGTATATATGTTCAGAACCTACCAAAACATGATGCTAGGCGAAACGAATTCACTTACTGCCAACTTTAAAGATATTAACGGAACGGAAAAAATAGTGTTGTACACCATTTGTGCTTTGGTAATTATAATTGGTGTTTATCCAAAACCATTATTGCAAATATCGGATGCATCGGTACAACATTTATTAGAACAGATTAATCAAAAATTAACAGGGGTTAACTAAGCAGATGAATATAATTATCACCATTGCCGTAACGGCTTTAGTAGTACTTTATGCAGGTTTATTTAAAGCTAAAAAAGCTTTATTGCCCTTAACCTTGCTTGGTCTTTTGATTTCTTTGGGGTTTGCTATCTGTTCATGGAATAATCCAACCGTTTATTTCGGGATGATGCAGATAGATAATTTTGCATTGGCCTTTGGCGGAATTTCTATTATTGGAACGCTATTGATTTTCTTGCTAACACAACGTTATTTTGCCGAAAACAGCCCTAACATCGCCGAATATTTCACGCTGATACTTTTTGCCCTGTGCGGTATCATCATCATGGTTTCTTATAAAAACCTCTCGATGTTGTTTATTGGCGTTGAGATTATGTCGGTGTGTTTGTACATTCTGGCAGGTATCAGAAAACAGAACTTTGCATCGAACGAAGCCTCGTTGAAATACTTTTTAATGGGTGCTTTTTCCACAGGTTTCTTGTTGTTTGGCATTGCTTTAATTTACGGCGCAACAGGCTCTTTTGATATTGATACGATACAAACGCATTTGGTTAATAACGTTACCAATGTATCGCCTTTGTTTTATCCGGGCATTATTTTAATGATGGTGGGTTTATGCTTTAAAGTTGGTGCAGCGCCTTTCCATTTCTGGACACCTGATGTGTACGAGGGTGCGCCGTCGTTAATTACCACTTTTATGGCTACGGTAGTTAAAACCGGAGGATTTGCGGCTTTCTTGCGTTTGTTTGCAGGTGCTTTTCAACCCCTGCACGATTTCTGGATGCCCGCTTTAATGGTTATCGTTATTATCACCTTGTGTTTGGGCAATATCACCGCTTTGTACCAAAAGAACTTTAAGCGTTTGTTGGCTTATTCAAGTATTTCCCATGCAGGTTATTTGCTGTTCTCTTTAATTGTTTTAACGGCAAATTCGGCAAGTAACGTATTGGTTTATGCGGCGGCTTATACCTTTGCTACAATCGTAGCTTTTGCGGTAATGATTAATGTAAAACAAAAAACAGGCAGCGATGATATAGAGAGTTTTAACGGTTTGGCGAAACGCAATCCATTGGCGGCATTGGCGCTTACCATTGCCATGCTTTCGTTGGCAGGTATTCCGCTAACGGCAGGTTTTATTGGTAAATACGTAATGTTCTTAAATGTTTTGGAGAACTATCAAGTTATTTTAGTGGTGATTGCCATTCTAAACGCATTGGTTGGTTTCTATTATTATTTCAGGGTAATTATTGCGGTTTACTTTAAAGATGGCAAAGAAATAGCACTAGATACACCAATTCAATACAAAGTTGTATTGGTGGTTTCAACCATAGTCATCTTACTTTTAGGAGTTTATCCGGCGGTTATTTTAAACCTGATATAACATAGTGATGTAGAATATTATTTGTAGTTTTACAAATAATCGCAACTATGCAACAATTCTGGACTTATCTACAACATCTCATAGATCCTGAGAAACTGCTGCACCAAGGCGGTTTCTATTTGGTTGTTTTCGTGATTTTTGCCGAAACTGGTCTTTTCTTCGGGTTCTTTTTACCGGGCGACTATCTATTATTTTTGGCAGGGATGTTTGTAGCCACCGGAAAGTTAGACGTGAATATCTATGTTTTGGTGTTCTCGCTCATTGTTGCCGCTATTTCGGGAAATTTTACGGGCTATTGGTTCGGAAGAAAGACAGGACCGGTACTGCATACCAGAAAAGACACCTTTTTCTTTAAACAGCGGTTCTTAAAAACAGCCGAAAACTATTATCGTAAACAGGGAGCTTTTGCATTGATAATGGGCAGATTTGTACCCATAGTGCGAACATTTGCGCCAATTGTAGCAGGCATTATCCGCATGGATTTTAAGAAGTTTATACTCTATAACGTTTCGGGCGCAATTTTATGGATTTGTTCCTTAACTTTGTTGGGATATTTTTTGGGCAAGAGTTTTGCCAAGCAAATTGAAGAATATCTAGGTTATATCATCATGGGTTTTATAGTGATAACTGCAATCCCCTTGGTGGTTACTTTTGTTAAAAATAAAATATCACAAAATACTAGTAAATTAGAAGACACAGAGATTTAAAGAAAAAGATGATTAAAGACGAAAACCATCCGTGGCACAGCGTATCTCCGGGCAGCAATCTGCCAGAAACAGTAAATGCAATTATCGAAATCCCCAAAGGATCAAAAGCGAAATACGAAATAGATAAAGATTCTCATTTGATTAAATTAGATAGGGTATTGTTCTCATCAGTAATGTATCCGGCAAATTATGGTTTTATTCCGCAAACTTATTGCGATGATAAAGACCCGTTGGATATTTTAGTGTTATGTTCGGTAGATGTTTACCCAATGACCATTATAGAAGCTAAGGTAATTGGTGTAATGCACATGATTGATAATGGAGAACAGGATGATAAAATTATCGCGGTAGCAAAAAACGACCCTTCTGTTAATTATATTAATGATTTGGGAGAATTGCCTCCGCACACCATGAAAGAAATTGTAAAGTTTTTTCAAGACTATAAAGCTTTAGAAAACAAGCAAGTAACCATAGAGCATCTGTTGGGAGTTAGATACGCCCATAAGGTCATCAATGAAAGCATTGAGCTCTATAATAGTACATTTAGATAACCTTTAATGATATATTCCGTCAGTACGCCATTAATTGCATTTTTTAATGCCCACATACCAGCCCCCATTTTGGCCGTAGTTGCTACGTCCGACACCGAAAGCGGCTCAATAGGATGGCGCCTATTGTTTGCATTATTCCTTGTTTTTTTAAATGGTTTTTTTGTAGCTGCCGAATTTGCAATTGTAAAAGTTCGTGCATCGCAAATAGAAATTAAAGCTAAATCTGGCAGCAGGGTGGGCAAAATGGCGAAAAATATAGTCCATCATTTAGATGGCTATTTGGCGGCAACACAATTGGGTATTACCTTGGCATCGTTAGGTTTAGGTTGGGTAGGTGAAAGTGTAATGCACGAAATTATTCACGATTCATTGGCGGGTTTTGGAATTAGCGAAGCATTGATTACAACGGTTTCTACCACCATTGCATTTTCTGTAATCACCATTATGCACATTGTGTTTGGCGAATTGGCACCAAAATCATTGGCAATACAAAGGCCGGTTGCAACAACACTTTTTGTCGCGGCTCCCTTACAGGGGTTCTATATTGTTTTTAGACCATTTATCTGGGCATTAAATGGCTTAGCCACAATCATTCTAAAACCTTTTGGTATCAGCACCTCTGGTGGGCATGATTCTATACACAGTAACGAAGAACTACAATACCTATTAGACCAAGGTAAAGAAAGTGGCGCATTAGAGGATAACGAACACGAACTGATTAAAAACGTGTTTGATTTTAATGAGCGTGTAGTGCGTAGCATTATGGTGCCGCGTACTAAAATTGCAGGAATAGAACTCGGTGCAACTAACGAAGAAGTGGTTGACATGATTGTAAAGGAGGGTTACTCCCGTTTACCTGTTTACGATGAAATTATCGATAAAATAGTAGGTATTATCCATGCGAAAGATATTTTACCCTTATTGGCAGAGAAAAAAGACTGGACTTTAAAAGATATTATCAGAAAGCCATATTTCGTTCCCGAAACTAAGAAAATTAACGATTTGATGAGCGAATTGCAACAAAAGCGCATTCAAATTGCCATTGTTTTAGATGAGTTCGGCGGAACGGCAGGTATGGTAACTTTGGAAGATATTGTAGAAGAATTGGTGGGCGAAATACAAGATGAATATGACGAGGAAAAACCAATTGTCGAGAAAATAACCGATACCGAATTTATAGTAAATGCATATGCTACCGTTTATGATGTGAATGAGCATTTACCTCATGATTTGCCGGAAGATGAAGATTTTGATACCGTAGGAGGCTTGGTTTCCCATGCTTTTGGAAAAATCCCCGAAGTGGGAGATAGCGAGGAATGCTATGGCTACCTGTTTACTATCCTTAAAAAAATCGAACAAAATGTAGAAACGGTAAAATTGGAGGTTGTTATCAATAAAAGCGATATGGTAGATTTGCATTAAATTGATTTTTGGTTGGTTTTTTGGTTGATTGGGTAGGTCTTTTAACTTTTGAATTTTTACTTTTACCTTAAAAAATGCACTTGTTCTACACGCCAGATATTGCCTCGAATACCTACACCCTAAATGAGGAAGAGAGTAACCATTGCAATAAAGTTTTAAGGCTTAAAACTGGTGATATTGTTCATTTAATTGATGGCGTAGGCGGATTATATACCGCCGAGATAGCAGAGGTAACCAAAAAAGCGGTTCACCTAAATATTATTGATAAACAAAGTGAATTTGGCAAACGCAACCATTATCTGCATATTGCCATTGCGCCAACCAAAAATATCGATAGAATAGAATGGTTTTTGGAAAAAGCCACAGAGATAGGAATTGATGAAATTACACCAGTGGTTTGTGAACGTTCTGAACGGAAAATCGTTAAAGAAGAACGTTTGGAAAAAGTGATTATCGCTGCCGTTAAACAGTCGCTCACGGCTTATCATCCCAAACTCAACCCAACTATTTCCTTAAGGGATTTTCTTAAAGAGAGCGTTAAGGACTTCGACAAGCTCAGTCTGACATCAGATTACAAACTCATTGCACATTGCATGGATGATGGTAACAGAAATGCAATTTCAGAACTCATTAAACCCCATCAAAAATATCTCATTTTAATTGGCCCAGAGGGCGATTTTTCTCCGAAAGAGATTGAACTTGCTTTGCAAAACGGATATAAACCAGTAACTTTAGGCAACACCCGCCTACGTACAGAAACTGCTGGTTTGGCGGCCTGCTTTGAAGTCAATTTTTTAAATAGGAGCAAAGATTAATGAACAAGGAACAAGGAATAAAAAGCATAGGGCATAGGGTATGGGGTTTTTCACGCTGGTCTTTTGCCCTTTTAGTTCTTTGCCCTTTGCTCTTTGCCCTTAGCTCACCCACCTACAAAATGGGCAAGTTAAAGTATGCAGGAGGTGGCGATTGGTATGCCAATAGAACTGCATTACCAAATCTCATTGCTTTTTGCAATAAAAATATCTCAACCAATTTTACTGCCGATGAAGGAATTGTAGAAGTTGGCAGCGCCGAACTGTTCAACTATCCCCTTGTATACATGACCGGACATGGCAACGTGGCTTTTAATGCGCAAGAAGTTACCAATTTGCGTAAATATTTAATTGGAGGTGGCTTTTTGCATATCGATGATAATTATGGATTGGATAAGTTTATCCGTCCGCAAATGAAGAAAGTTTTTCCTGAGTTGGATTTTGTTGAACTACCTGCTAACCATAAAATCTACAACCAAAAATTTAAATTTCCCAACGGACTACCAAAAATCCATGAACATGATAATAAACGTCCGCAAGGATTTGCGCTTATACATAAAGGAAGGGTCGTTTGTTTTTATACCTACGAATGTGATTTGGGTAATGGTTGGGAAGATTATGGAACTTATCCCTCAGATACGCAAGAAAGCAGGGCCAATGCGTTAAAAATGGGCGCAAATTTGGTGCAGTATGCTTTAACCAATTAACTATGAATAAAGTTACAGTAAACGACCGCTATCAGTTTGATATAGATATTGCAAATGGAGCTTTACAGGTAAATAACCAAGCTATCGAACTTGATTTGCTAAAGCTAAATGCTCTCAACGCTCAATCGAGCCATATCTTATACCAAAACAAATCTTACAACGTAGAAGTGGTAGAATTTGATAAAACCGAGAAATTGGCCAAAATTAAGGTGAATGGCAATGAATATCAGGTTAAAGTTACCACCGAATTAGATTTACTGTTAAAACAATTAGGTATGGATAATTTTAACAGTAATAAAGTAGTACAGATAAAAGCTCCAATGCCCGGTTTGGTCTTAAACGTATTAGTTAAAGAAGGAGATGAAATTAAAAAAGGAGATAGTTTATTAGTGTTAGAAGCTATGAAAATGGAGAACATCATTAAATCTCCAACAGATGCGATGGTTAAGAAAGTTGAGGTAGCACAGGGAGATAAGATAGAAAAGAATACTGTATTGGTACAATTTGCCTAAATAAAAAAGGCTTTACAAATTTTGTAAAGCCTTTTTTATATCTTTTCTACCCAATCTTATTTAACCTTAAATGGCTTGGTAGGTTTATTTCTAAATTGTGGTTTTCCGGCCGATTTAACTTCCGAAGCACCCAACATGGTCATTGCACAACGGAAACCAATATCGGCAGTTGATTGGTCTTGTTGCAAGAACCTTCTAGACGCAGGGTTTAGCCACATGGCTTGGTCGTTCCACGAACCACCTTTATACACTCTTGATTTATTATCATATAGCGTAATTACCTCGCCATTAGGCAGATTTTTCTCTTCATCTTTATAGCCACGTTGGTCTGCTTTATACGTTGAATCTGCATATTTAGATTGTAGTTGTGCCCAAGTCTGTTTTACTCCGGCAACAGCAGGTTTCATTACCGGGCGGCCTTTGCCATCTACATTAATAGTATTTGTTTGAGGATTTCTTTCCTTATCCGCATACTCGTTGCCTCTAAAAGGATTTAAACCTTCGGTAGCCTCAAAAGTATTTGGACGATAAACATCATTTACCCACTCATTAACATTTCCTGCCATGTTATACAGTCCAAAATCGTTAGGTACAAAACTTCTTACCGGGGCTGTGATACCTGCTTTATCATTTAGTGAGCCTCCAACACCCATATAATCACCTTTGCCACGTTTAAAGTTGGCCAAAATCATACCTCTTGTCGATTTGCGAGGAGAAGTAATACCTAACCCGTTCCAAGGATATATCTTTTGTTCATTAATATTGGCATATTGTGTGTTACCAATTAAACCTAAGGCCGCATATTCCCATTCGGCTTCTGTTGGTAAACGATAAGGTTGTAAAATCTCACCATCTTCCAATCTAATGTTTCTTCTTGGTGCATTTTTGCCACTTCCTGTGGCGGCACTCAAATCAATCGGTGCTTTTTTACCAATATCAGTACTATCACCTTGGCCACTAAGGTAAACATCGGTGTTGTAAGGTTTTTTAGTTCCAGCAGTAGCGGCTGATGTGGTACTGGTATTGTTGCCTTTGCCACTTGCAGGCTTGTTTAAATCCCTAAAAGAAGTCATATAGCCTTTTTCTCTTAGGATAAACTCATTTACCCTATCGGTACGCCATACGCAGTATTCACTAGCTTGCTCCCAACTAACGCCTACTACGGGATAATCGCCATAGGCAGGATGCCTTAAATAATTGTTTACATAAGGTTCGTTGTACGATAGAGGTCGTCTCCAAACCAACGTATCTGGCAAGGCAGTGTAATAGTATTCGGCCAATTCGGCTTTTCCTTTAAAAGTAGTTTTTATCCAGTGTAGGTACTCCAACCAATCGGTATTTGAAACTTCGGTTTCGTCCATATAGAAGGAGCTTACCGTAACTTGCCGTTTATAGTTATAGGCAGTCATATCCTGTCCCGGAATATCAACGGCACTGCCGCCCATGATAAATTCACCGCCTTCAATTTCAATTAACCCGGGACCAGGGCCTCTCTTAAAGTTCTTTTTTACCTCAAACCCGCCATTTTCCCGCTTGTTATAGGCATATCCGGTTTTGTCAGAAACAGCACCGCCTTTTTTAGAACCACCGCATGAGCTTAATACTCCAACGCCGAATAATGATACTACCGCGTATAAGTAAATTTTATTCATATATTGCAAATTGCACTTTAATTGTTAAAATTACACAAAAAAAGACTTACAATTAAAAAAATCTTTTTTTTAACCGATATTTTCTAAAACAAATTTATTATTTGTGTCGAAATGGAATGTCTTCATTTTAAGCTACTAAACGTAAGAAATCAAAGTATATTGTTGATATCTTTTCAAAAAAAACCGAAGATGGAAAATTTTCCCCGATTTGCGAAATGTTAATGAGCGAAAAAAGTGGAGCTGCACAAAGTACAAGATTTTTTGAAGGCAAATAGTGCGACTGGATAATTAGTTATAAAAGGCTATTTTGAAACACAAATTTATGAGAACAATATTACACGCCTTTTTACGTTAAGCACAGAGAATATAATTAGCATAGGGATGCGCTTTGAAATTACCAAACTCTATACTAAATTGCGCAAATAAGTATTTTATGATGAAACTAAACTATCTGAGCAGAGCCTTGTTGCTGCTATTGTTATTTTTTGGGAAAAACGCTCTTGCTCAGCAGTCAACAGGAGGAAGCATTTCGCAAACTAATGGAGTTTATCCAGATGTGCCTTTCTTATTGATCACTCCCGATGCTAGAGCCGGTGCGATGGGGGAAGCTGGTGTAGCTGTAATGCCAGATGGAAATGCAATGAGCATAAATCCTGCTAAGCTAGCCTTTTTAGAAAGACCTTATGGCGTTAGTTTGTCTTACAGCCCTTGGCTTAAAAACTTAGTTCCAGATATTAATTTGGCCTATTTAAGTGGATTTTATCAGTTAGATGATAGAACAGTACTCGGAGCTTCTTTAAGATATTTTTCACTTGGAGAGATAACACTTGTTGATGAGTTTCAAAACCAACAAGGAGTATTTAGTCCAAATGAACTGGCTTTCGATGCTACTTATTCACGCAAATTTGGAGAGAACTTTTCATTGGGAACTTCTGCCAGGTTTATTTATTCAAACTTAACTTCTGGGCAAGTTAATGGTAGCCAGCAGAAACCAGGTATGGCAGTAGCGGTAGATGTTTCGGGCTTTTTTAAGAAACCTACGGTTCTGTTTGGTAAAGATGCCATTTTATCAGCAGGGTTAAACTTATCCAATATTGGTACAAAAATGAGCTATGCCGAAACCCAGGACAAAAGATTTTTGCCCGCAAATATGAAATTGGGGGGAGCATCAACTTTTATTATAGATGATTATAACCAGTTTACTTTTGCATTGGATTTTAACAAACTAATGGTGCCTACCGAACCTGTTAGAGATGCAAATGGTGATATCATTGCAGGAAAAGATCCTTTTAGGTCGGTTCCGTCAGGAATTTTAGGTTCTTTTGCCGATGCACCGGGAGGTTTCAAAGAGGAATTGAAAGAGGTGGGAATTTCCACAGGTATTGAATATGTTTATAATCAGCAATTTGCTGTAAGGGCAGGTTATTTCTACGAAAATCCGGATAAAGGTGATAGAAGATATTTCACTATTGGCGGTGGCTTAAAGTACAATATGTTCAATCTTGATTTTTCTTATTTAGTTGCCAATGCGCAAAATAGCCCTTTAGCAAATACCTTAAGGTTTAGTTTAGCGCTTAATTTTGATAAAGTAGCAAAATAAAGAGCGTTGAGGGGCCATCTTAAAAAGCGGAGAGCGTATCATGCGTATTAAAGTAGGTTTTGGCTTCGATGTACATCAGCTAAAAGATAAGCATCCTTTTATTGTTGGGGGTGTAGATTTACAGCATCATAAAGGGGCTTATGGGCATTCAGATGCCGATGTGCTGCTTCATGCCATTTGTGATGCGTTGCTTGGAGCAGCCAATTTAAGAGATATTGGTTTTCATTTTAAAAATACCGATCCGCAATGGAAAGGTATTAGCAGTGTAATACTGCTTCAGGAGACGGTTAAACTGTTGAAAGAAAAAGGTTTTGAGATAGGCAATATAGATGCCATGTTATGTTTGGAAGCTCCGAAAATTAATCCTCATATTCCAAAAATGCAGGAGAATATTGCAATTGCAGCAGGCATATCGGTTGATGATATTTCCATTAAGGCAACCACTAACGAGCAGATGGGTTTTATAGGCAGGGAAGAAGGTGTAGTGGCCTATGCTGTTTGCTTAATTGAGAAGAAATAGATATGGTTGTCCGAAAAGGTTAATCGTCATTCCCGTGATCCCGATAGCTATCGGGACGGGAATCCTAATGCACAAAAGACCTTTTCATCGCTTTACGATTGTCAGTCAAGCTGACAATGACGACCGGGCGAAACTTTTCGGACAGCCCTTCTTAATATCGTATTAGGCTTGTTTAACAAATTGTAATTCGCCTAGTATTTTTACTTCTTCGCTTACCATTACACCTCCAGTTTCTAGAGCAGCGTTCCATGTTAAACCAAATTCTGTGCGATTAATTTTTCCGCTAAGTGTAAAGCCAGCTTTGGTATTTCCCCAAGGGTCGGTTGCGATGCCACCAAATTCTGCATTTAACTTTACTGGTTTGGTTACATCCTTAATAGTTAAATCGCCTTTTACAGTATAATCACTACCATCTTTTTCTACACTTGTAGATTTAAAGTTGATTGTAGGGTATTTTTCTGCTTCAAAAAAATCACCACTTTTTAAGTGATTGTCTCTATCAGCATTGCCTGTATCTATTGAAGCAATATCGCCCGAAAAAGAGATTGTCGCATTGGAGAAATCATCACCTTCTGAAGCCAATTCTGCTTGAAATGATTTGATACTTCCGGTTACAGTAGTAATCATCAAATGTTTTACCTTAAACTGTAATTCGCTATGGGTTGGGTCTAAAGCCCATTTTGTTGTTGCCATTGTATTTTATTATTAGGTTGTTAAAATTATGCAACAAAGTTAAATGGCTTATGTTCGATTAGTATTGATGTATGTTAAGAAAAATTTTGGTTAAACTATTACATCATTCCCGTGAAAACGGGAATCTTAAAGCATAAAGTTTTAGCATTACGATGCCCAATCAAGTTGGGCATGACGCAAAGGAACTACTTTAATCGCTTCTTCGCTAAATCTTTACGTACCCGACTTAGTGATTCGGGCGTAATGCCCAAGTAAGAAGCTATCATCCATTGCGGTACACGCAAGGTAAGGTTGGAATATAACTTGATAAAATCGAGATAACGCTCTTCGGCTGTTGCGCTTAACAACATATTAATGCGTTTTTGCATAAACCGAATGGAATTGTGCAGCATTAAAATATTAAGTTCTAAGATATGCGGCAATAGTTTTTGTATATCTGAAAAGAAATGATTAGGCACTATTAATGCTTTTGTATTTTCAATAGCATCGATATAAAAGATAGATGGTTCATTAAAAACGGAACTGTTCCTGTCAGAAATCATCCAACTTTCCGGAGCAAATTGGATGATATGTTCTTTACCTTTTTCATCGATAGAAAAATAACGCAAAAGACCTTCGTTAATAAAATAATTGTCTGACCTTAAATCTCCAGGGCTTAATAAAATAGTGCCTTTTTTGATGCTTTTGCTTTTTAAACAGCTTGTAGCTTCTTTAGCCTGTTCATCGGTAATGGCGAGTCGCTCTTTTAGATAAGATTGGAATTTCTCTAACATCTATTAAGATTTAGCGTCAGGTATTTTACTAAAATCGGCGTTGCATTTGCCACAACCTGTTGCACATGAGCCTTTTTTAGGGGCAATATTGCGATAGATTATCCTACCTACATAAAATAAGGCAGCGATAAACACAATAATCATTAGCACAAATTGAATATCCATATATGCAAAGTTAAGATTATTTAAAGTTTGGAATTCAGATTATTGTAAAAATTGATTAAGGAAACTTATCATTTACTTTTATTATTCTAGCGTAGCGAGGAATCTAATTATAGATTCCTCGTTCCTCGGAATGACAAAAAAGTGTTTACGCATGCTGCTGTTCATGCACGCCCTCAGCAAATTCTTCTACCATTTTATCATTAAAGGCAGGTAAATCTGCCGGGCTACGGCTGGTTACCAATCCTTGGTCTACCACTACTTCTTCATCTACCCAATTTGCTCCGGCATTAATCAAATCTTTTTTGATGGCCTTGTAAGAAGTCATTGTTCTTCCTTCTACCACGTCTGCATCAATTAAAGTTTGTGGACCATGGCAAATTGCGGCCACTGGTTTTCCTTTTTTAAAGAAATCACGCACAAAGGCAACCGCATTATCGTTGGTTCGCAAAGCATCGGGATTAATTACACCTCCCGGCAATACCAAACCATCAAAATCATTTACATTTACTTCTTCTACTGCATTATCTACCTCTAATTCCCTACTCCATTCATGGTCTTTCATTGCCTTAATGCTTCCCTTTTTGGTAGAGATGATTTGCACATTAGCGCCTTCTTCTTTTAACCTATTTAGCGGTTCAAATAATTCTGATTCTTCGAAGCCATTCTCGGATAGAATAGCGATGTTTTTATTACTTAACTTTCCCATTTCTTTATGTATTTAATAAAACAACCTCATTTAATACAAGAAGTTTGATGGGATTGTTTTTGGAAAGTTTTAATCTTTTGTCGCCATTACTTTCTATGTCCGAGCAATTTCTTTAAAATAGCGGTAGACATGGGGTCTGCAGTTATTTCATCGCCGGTAACCAAAACTCCTTTTATGCCGTTTGTAGATTCGATACCATATACGGTTGCTTCATCGGCGGGGTCGCTTTCTCCTTCGTACCGGTATACTTCTACAACCTCAAATTCATCATCTTCAAATTTGCCATGCTCGCAGATGATACAATTTTCTTTCAGGTTAAAATCGGTGGTAAACCCTTTTTTCCTTAACTCTGATATAGCCTTGCTAACGGTTTCGTAGTGATAATGCTTATCCATAAAATTTAGTTTTATAGTTAAAGTTAATCATTTGTTCTTCTATGTTTTAAAAAATAGAAGGCCAAGTTAAAAGCGATAACAAGATGATTGATGATATTGGCCGCAAAGCCGTAATAATGGCTAAGGATATGGAAACGTTCCTTTAAACTTTCCCAATGTTTCTGTTTGCTCATGCCGCCTACTAGATACTTTGCTACATATAAATGTGTATTTGCAATGTTCGATGCTTTTTTAGCAATCTTGATAATCCAATCTATATCGGCGCTATACTTGTAACGCAAATCGTAAGGTTCGGTTAGGCTGCGTTTAACGTAAATTGCCTGATGGCTAATGCTCATGCCATATTTAAAACTTTGCCAAGTAAATTGCTCTGGTGCTTGATGTCTGCGTCTGCCTAAACTCTGCCAGTTTTCATTGTACATTTCCGTTTCGCCATAGTAGATGTCGGCATTGGGAGTGGTAGCAAAAACTTTTTCAACGGTTTGTGGCTCGTAAATTTCATCTCCCGAGTTCATGAACAGTACATAATCGCCTGTGGCCAATGCCAAACCTTTGTTCATGGCATCGTAAATACCTTTATCTTTCTCAGAAATAGTTTTTGCTAAGCGATTTTCGTATTTTTTAATGATGTCTAAAGTGCCATCTGTGGAAGTTCCATCTATTATAATATATTCGATGTGGGGATAGCTTTGGTTAAGCACTGAAAGCATGGTGCGTTCGATGTCCTTTGCATTGTTATAAACGATGGTAATTACACTCAGCTTGGGCATTGGCATATTTAGTTTAGTAACGATTTGTAGATTTTTAGATATTGGTTTGCTACATTACTATTAGTAAAACTGTTTAAAACCTTGTTCCTGCATGCCGCCAACAATTGCTCTTCATTTTCCGAATTTATGATTTGGAAAATACCGTTAGCAAGATCTTCTGCCGATTTATAATTGGCCAAATATCCGTTTTGCTTATGATCGACCATTTCTGGCAGGCCTCCCGTATTAAAAGCAACTACCGGTGTGCCGCAGGCTAAAGATTCCATAACAGTATTGGGCAAATTATCTTCGATGGACGGCATTAAAAATACATTTGCCAAGCTATAAAGTTCTGCCAAGGCCGCAGGAGAGCTAATGGTGCTAAGTTCGTAAACTTTAAAGGGCAGTTGGCTAGTATCAAATTGATTGTTTTTCCCAAAAATAACAACTTCATATGTTTGGGTGGGTTCAAATTTGGTTTTTAAAAGCTGCAAAGCTTCTACTAAATACATGATGCCTTTTCGTCTGTCATTGATGTTTGCCGCCCCAAATAGTATTATTTTGGTATTTATATTGATATTCCATTTTTTACGGGCATCTAATTTGTTATAAGGTTTGTAAACGGTAACATCAATAGGATTTGGAATATTAAAAATAGGACGGTTTTTTAACAGGGCACTTTTTTGGGCTATATTTTTTAGCCAACCGCTACATGTTACAAAAGTCACATTATCTGCATTGCTATATAGCTTTTCTTTTCTTAGCCAGCCTTTGTATGACAAATCCTTTGGGGCGGGGTTTTTTAAGAAAAAGCAATTGCCGCAACGCACCATAAAGTGATCACAATCTCCGGCATAATGGCAGCCACCGGTGAAAGCCCACATGTCGTGCAAAGTCCACACAATAGGTTTCTGTAAATCTACTAGCTCTTTTAAGTCATTTATAGATAAAAAACCCGAATTTGTCCAGTGTAGATGTAAAATATCGGCTTGCAAAACAGCAGGTTCTTTTGCAATACTAGTCCCGGAGTTTGCTGTAGAAAAGGCAAAACGGACAGATTTATCTTTTTCGTGAAAAAAAATGAAAGAGAGCCGCTCATATAAAAAGTTAAATTTAGATTTTATGCCATCCCAAAAATTTTTTTCTATACTGATAACCTCATCCTGCGAGCTATTTTTCTTCTGAACAAGGAATTTTGCATCAACACCCTCTGATAATAAAGCCTTTAAAAGACGCATGCTTGCAACGGGAGCACCGCCGCCGCTATCTGATATGTTTATTAGTGTGATTTTCATTAAAAAACAATTGCCTGCTCTACGCAAAAATACTAAATAAATAACCATTTCAACGGTTGTGCTTTAGCATAAAAACCAATTAAATGATTATTTTTGGAGGCCTCGATCAATGATTGGTAGGGTTATCACGTGCCCGGAATATGAATTTATTTGCGTACTTATTTCAAGATTGGAGATCAAATAAAGCTAACCTAAAAGGCAGGCTGGTGCTTTTCTTGTTTAGGTTGGCCCAGGTTTTTAGCAGGAATAAGTTTTTAACCATTTTATTTATTTGGTACTTGGCATTTTATCATTACTATGTAGAATGGATTTTGGGGATAGAGCTGCCCAGAAAGCTGAAAGCAGGAAAAAATCTGGTAATTTACCATGGACAAGCATTGGTTGTTAACCAAAATACCATTATTGGCGAAAATTGTGTTTTAAGAAATTCTGTAACAATTGGCCACAAAAAATTGGCAGATGGAACTTATAGCAAGTGCCCCCAGATAGGAAACCGGGTTGATATAGGGGCTAATGTTTGTATTATTGGGGATGTGGTTATTGGAGATGATGTAATTATAGGCGCAGGTGCGGTTGTTGTAAAAGATATTCTCCATAACAGTATTGTAGTAGGCAACCCGGCCCGTATTATTAATAAAACAAAGACCGATATTGTTGAATAGTTTACAGAATTGTTGTAGATTTTTCTTTTATTGAAACCAAATATGGAAAACCTTTTAACAGATAGGGAATTTTGGGTGAATTTTTGGAAACAACGGACAGATCTATCCGTAACTATTCCGGCAAATTACCTGTTTTACAAAGAGCTTGCCCAAATCATAAAAACACAAGATGTAAAAACGGCCATCGAATTAGGAGGATTTCCGGGTTTTTATTGTGTGTTTTTAAAAAAATATTTTCAACTTGATGTTACCCTGCTAGATTATTTTATCTATCAACCTATTATTAACCAGTTGCTTGAAATAAATAATCTGCAAGAAAAAGACATAAATGTTATTGAAACAGATTTATTTACTTATAAGCCTAACCAACAATATGACCTAGTATTGTCTTTTGGCTTGATAGAGCATTTTAACGATACTGCCGATATCATTAATAGGCACATTGCTTTTTTAAAGCCCGGTGGCACTTTGTTTATTACCTTGCCCAATTTTAAGGCTGTTAATGGTTGGTTTCAAAAGAATTTTGATAAAGAAAATTACGATAAGCACAACATCAACTGCATGAATCCCCAACTATTGAGGGAAATTGTAGAAAAAATCGGATTAAATGTTTTGCAGGCTCGTTATTTTGGTAAGTTTAGCTTGTGGTTAGAAAACGAGAGAGAAAAACCAGCAGGACTAAGGATATTTAAAAAGGCAATTTGGTTGCTGGGCAAGGTTTTTACCAAAATCTTTCCTTTCGATTCGAAACAGTTGTCGCCTTATATTATTATCGAAGCAAAGAAAGATTAATCCATTTGTAAATAACGCTTATGAGTATCAGTTGGGGATATTCTCCCAAAACAGAAAAATATATTCCGCTATCGGATTTTCCCGCAGATAAATATCTGATTATTGTAAGACAGGCCATTGAAAACTTAGGATGGAAACTAAGCCATGTTTCCGAATCGGGGATTATTGCCTATACACCACTTTCTTTTCAATCGTATAGCGAAGAAATATCGGTAAGAATACAGAGCAATTTTGCAGTAGTAAAAAGTGAATGCGTAGGTATTCAACTGCTTTTTAATGATTATGGAAAAAACGAAGTCAATTTAGAAAAGCTATTCCATGAGTTTGAGTATGTGCAATATCATTTGCAAGACCAGTGGGATGAGCAGGTAAAAACTTTCCATGAATATGCGGAACAACAAGACGACAACTACTTTGAAAAAGCTCCGTTAGCTATAAAGAACAAGATAAGAAATATTTTTTATCTCTTTGTCCCGCGAAAAGGATATACGGTTGCACCAATTCTGTTGTTGTTCAATATTGTTTGTTTTATAGCTTGGGTTGCTTTATTACTGGCCGTACCTTTCTATTTGGCTTTACAAGGTATATCTTCTCCCGAAGTAATTGCACAGAAAATGATTGACATGCAATTAATAGGTTCTTTAAACAGAAAATTGGTGTTAGATGGCGATTATTGGCGCTTGTTGAGCTATCAGTTTTTGCATGGTTCGTTTAGGCATTTGTTCTTTAACATGTATGCTTTTGTGTATTTGGGTTTAATGGTGGAGAATAAGATTGGTTGGAAAAACTTTTTACTTATTTATGTTTTAAGTGGCATTTGTGGAGGTTTAACCAGTATCGCTTTCCATGAAAATATTTATACCGTAGGTGCTTCTGGTGCTATTATGGGCCTTTTTGGAGCAATGTTGGCCTTGTTGATTAATCAGTTTTTTGAGAAAAACGCCAATAAGGCTTTATTGGTAAGTACTGTTTTTGTTTTGGCCATTATGCTGATAAACGGCAGCATTAGCCCGATGGTAGATAATGCCTGTCATTTGGGAGGTTTAATCGCTGGTTTTATAATTACGTATATCTTGGTTTTCGACCATCGATGGGGCTTAAAGAAAGTTTCTTCCGCTATAAAATATGCAAATATTGTAGTGGTTTTTGGCGCTTTTACTTATGCCGTAATTGCGCTTACACCCCGTTATCAGCATGAGGATTTTAGAAAGCTGAAAATGGAGTTCGACCAAAATATGAGAGCTTTTGACCAAGTGTTATGGATGAAGGCCAGTTATTCGACAATAGAAAAAGAACAACACGTTTATCAGCATGGCATTAAACCAAGCAAAGCAAATTTAGAGGTAACCAAAAAAATGGGCCAACTGAAATTAAACAAACAATACACACTCGACAAAAATCTGAAAACAAAATTAGCACAAGAAACCTACGAAGCGGCATTGCTATTGTTAAAAGATGTAAGGTCTAACCATCAGCATAAGGCCGAAGTAACAAAGAAAATCAACGGCCTTATTCAAATGCAGGTAAAGTTTAGGGATAGCCTAAAGGCATATTAACCCGAATTCCGTTATTATTTCTTTGATTTTTAACATATAGCACATTCCTCAGCATTGCAGACCCTGAAATAAATTCAGGGTGACGCTAAATTAGCACTCCGTCATGCTGAATTTATTTCAGCATCGGCTTTTACGATAGTGTTATTAATCGAACTCGGGTTAATAACCTTTATCCTTTTAGATACAACCCAATTTCGCTTAATGTAATAGCAACGGGACATTTAGCAATATTGATGCGCACTTGGGTTATTGCAATTGGTTTTGCCAGTTTAATTAACCGCTTAGCTCCATGCTTTCACCTTCGGCAATTTTTTGCCATTACCATAAATCATGGCTTCAATATAATATTGTTCTATTCTTTGCCTTAAATGAATATATTCCTGTAAACTGATAGTATCGAAATTGACAGGAGCTTTAAATGTTAAAGTAATGTTGGCTTGGTGAATGTTATCGGCTGCTGGACTTTGTGGGTAGTTGGCCTGACCGGGTACAGCCACATTTTTGCCCTGCGGCGGCATTAGTGTAAAAGTAGCCCAACTGGGCTTGGCAGCAGCTCCTTTTTCGTTACCTTTTCTTCATTTGATTAGGGAAGTACTATTTTTTATTAAATTTGCTAATAGAGCATACAGATTGAAGCCCAATTTATGGCTATTAAGATATTTGTATAGGCATCGGATATTGATTTTGAGCGACAAAATAATGAGTTGCTCTTCTTGCTTGGTAACGATAAAACCTATTGGAGATAGATAAAGATGGTGTGGCTTTCTTTTTAAGGATAGGCACATTAGACAAATAGTTGGTATTAACCTAAACAACAAATTATAAATGCTTAGTTGGAGTGAAATAGTAATAAGGTTATTTTTAGCATCTTTATTTGGTGCACTAATTGGATTAGAAAGAGAAAGAAAGGATTGGACCGCAGGTTTGAGAACACACATGATGGTTTCAGTTGGTTCTTGTTTAATCATGATGGTTTCAGCTTTTGGGTTTTCGGATGTTTTAGGTACAGCGCATGTTGTGCTTGATCCGGCAAGAATAGCAGCACAAGTAATTAGTGGAATAGGGTTTATTGGCGCAGGAACGATTTTATTCTTAAAACAAGGTACTATTCGTGGTTTGACAACAGCTTCTGGCTTGTGGACAGTTGCTGCGATTGGACTTGCAACAGGTGGGGGAATGTATTTTGCCGCAGGAGTTGCTACAATAATTGCATTGATTATTCTTTGGGCTTTGCAACCATTGGAACGGGCATATTCCAAAAAATTTAAGCAAAAAACATTAAGGGTTGTTACCAATTTAAATGTGAATAATGCAGAATTATTTAAAAACTTGCTGAGCGAAGACGAGTTAAAAATCCAAACGTTCACACTTGAAAGGAATGAAGGAGAATTTGTTTTTCAATTAAAATTTGACAATGTAGATCTCACAAAAATAGATCACGTGATAAACGATTTGAAAAATGACCTAACAGTTAAAGAGATTTTTTGGACACAATAGTTCGGCATTAAAAATATAATGAGCTACACCTAACGGCTCTAAGATTACAAATTTTAATTCTTATGCAGCTTTTGTTTAAGGTATCTTTTAATCCTTGCCCATAAAGTCCCTTTTCTGTTTGTCAAAAAGTTTTTAATGGCAGTGTAGGCGTTTTTATCTTCAACTACTTCGTTAGGAAATTGTGTAATTGGTCTTGGGTTGATGATAACGTTGTAAATATCGTTAATGCCCGAGTGTATGCCTGTACCATCATGCCCAATATTGTTTACTAAAGATTGTGATGGATTTAATGTAAGTCCACCTTTTAAAAAAATGGAAGCATACCATCGGATAGCCCACGAGTTGTTTTTACCGCTTTTAAATTCTTTCATCTGCTTCCAGAAGTTCATGGTGTTTTCTATCGAAAATTCATGTATCCTCTTCTTGTCGAACTGGGCGATTAGTGTATCGATATTAGGTTCGAAATGTTGCCAAGCTCTTTGCCAAGTAGCCCATCCCCAACTGGTAGCCGCCCTGTAAAAAAAGGTTTCGGGTAAGTTTTCCTCTTTCAGATGATACATGTAAGCTCCAATGTGCATTACTTTTTCTTCGTCGCGATAGCGGTTTAATGCCTCGTTAAAATAAGTTAAAGTATGTGGAGAGGTAATTAAATCGTCTTCAAATACAATAACTCTTCCATAGCTCTGATTAAGTTGAGTAACTCCTTCAATAACTGAGTTAGCCAAGCCTTTATTGGCTTTACTTTCAATAATTTTTATAGACTTAAAACCCTCAACGGTTTTGATAAAGTTTCTTACTTCGGTAACTTTTTCTTCGTCTTTTTGGGTTTTTGCTCCATCAGAAAAGATATAGAGATGACTTTCTGCTGCGAGCAGGTTTTGTTGTAAAAATTTAATGGTTCGTTCGCTATGCTGCGGACGGTTATAAACAAATAAAGCTATGGGAGCTAGGTTTTGCATGTTCTAAAATATCCTAATATCGTTTTCTGATTTTTGAACGAGTATGGTATAGGCGTTGGCAAATTGCTCTTCTTTTTTGCGTCCCAATAGTTTTCCCAAAATGTTTTTTATCTGATATTCGAGTTTTACCTTTAAAGTTTTGATGATTGATTTCTTAACGTTTCTGTTGGTGTAATCATTAAACAAAGTAACCTCCGGCGTAATTACCGATGATTTATCGGCAACAATCTCCAGTCCTTCACTTCTTAGCAGAAAACGTAATAACGTTGGCGTGTACATGTTAATATGGCCGTATGCCAAAAAATGCGATAATCGTTGGTCTACACCAAATTTGTAGTCTCTGGGAACTTCAATTACAATGTTTTTTGCTACCCGTTTTAATTCTCTAATTAATATGCGTTCATGTTCTACATGTTCCAATACATGGGCAAGGATAATAAGGTCGAAACTATTATCTTGATATGGGATTTTGTAGCCGTCAAAAATTTGTACTTCTTTTAAGTTTTTTAAGTTTCGTTCTTTGATTTTTGCCACTCCTGATTCGGCAATTTCCAAAGCATAAATTTCGGGAGCAAAGTTCCATTCATCTAAAAAATGGAGGATGCTACCATCACCAGCACCTACTTCCAGTACTTTTTGAGGCTTGATGCTCTTACAGACATCAACAATGTTTTTTGCTTTATATTTAGCACCCAACATGCGCCATGCTACATCGTTGTTGGTGTAGAAATCTTGATATGCAGTTTGAAAATCGCTTGTTAACATTGGCTATAAAGATATAAACTATCTTAAAATAGTAACACTACCTTTATATCTTGTTTTCGATTTATTTGCCAAATCAAGAATATAATAGTAGCTGCCAATAGGTAATGGTTGGCCTCCTAATAGTGCATCCCAAGGGGTGATAAAATTCTCGCTTTGAAACACCTTTTGCCCATAGCGATTGAATATCTGCACTTTTGTACCTATATAATCAGAGATATTTCTAATTACCCATTGGTCGTTTTTACCATCCCCGTTGGGAGAAAAAACATTTGGGATAAAAATGTCTTTCAACACAATTACTTTTATAGTAGCTGAGGCAGAACAACCTCCGGTGCTAGTAATGGTTAAAGTGTACGTAGTGGTAGCTTCGGGGTTAACCTGAGGATTTTTCGTGTGCGGATTATCCAAGCCTATAACGGGCGACCAACTATAACTTATTGCATTGTCGCTCACTTCGGGCTTCAATATTTTTGGGCCATCGTTTTCTATTACAATATCTCCCTCAAAACTTACAAATGGCAACGCATTTACCGTTACTGTAATTTTATTGCTGACGAAAGGAACACTACAAGCATCAGACCCAGTGATTTCGCAATAGATTTCATCATTGTTTAATAATCCATTGGCGTTATAATTTTCTGCGGTAGAAACTTGTGCACTGTTTTTAAACCATTTAAAAGTTGGATTGGTTCCGGCATTGGTATAAGTTGGGGTAAACCTTACAACCCCTCCTGCACAAATATTAGTAGTTGATGCGGTAATATTTAAAGAGGGCACAGTATTGGGGTTTACTGTTACCGTTTTTTGTAGCGTAGTTATACAGCCATTTACATCGGTAATGGTTACATTGTAAGTTCCGCTGTTGGTAAAAGTATTGGTGGCTTGGTTGGGTGTACTTCCGCCATCCCATTGGTAGGTTACTCCGCCAGATGCAGTGAGGGTTACGCTGTTGCAGCCTGTGGTATTGCCCGCTATATTTGTTTGCCCTGCGCCAATAGTAATGGTTTTTGATAGTGTTGTAGAGCAACCTTCTACATTGGTTACAGTTACGGTGTAAGTTCCGCTAGTGGTAAAAGTATTGGCGGCTTGGTTGGGAGTTAAACCTCCGCTCCATTGATAGATGATGCCGCCAGTAGCGGTTAAGATAGCAGAAGAGCATCCAGAGGTACTGCCGTTGATATTGACCGTAGGAGGTGTGGTAATTTCAATTTCTAACACATTACTATATGATGAACAGCTATTTGAACTGGCAATTCTCCTTAGAAAGATATTTGCTGTAAACTCAGGAGTGGTCAAATCTTTTTCTATGGCATTTGCAATGTCTTCCCATATGTTGTTATTTAAACTTTTTTGCCATTGATAGTTTATGTTTGTTGTTCCAGATGAGGCGGTAGAGCCAGATATGATAGCAGACCCTTTTGAACAAAATTTATTTTGGGCCGTACTTATGGTATTGTTTTGTATAGGTGGGTAAAGCATCAATATTATATAAGAGTCATAGCTGGTTGTACCATTTAAAGTTACTTTCCGCCTAAACGGAATGCTGATAACAGTATTTGTGTTATTTGTAAATCCAACAGCTTGATAATTGACTTGATTAGAGTTGCCCGGAGCATTTGACCATGTGTTATTTGTTGAAATTTCCCATTGGTATACTCCTGTTACATTAGTTTTTCCATTAAGATTTGTGGTTTGCCCAGAGCAAGCGCTAGTGGTAACTAAATTCCCTCCGGTTACCGTAACTTCCCAAAAATAATCGACACAATTAGAAGTAATCTTGTAGGTTTTTGGGACTGTAAAGTCGGTTTCAATATTTGATAATGGGCTCAATACACCTATATCTGTTTCAACAGTGGGCTTTAGTTTTGTAACATCTGCACCTGTACTAACAGCTATGCTTATTTTTTTGTTAGCAATATCTATAATGGCAGGAGATATTTGTTCGGCTAATTCAAATTTGGTAATTATGGGTTCGCCCGTAAGTTTTATTTGATTAAACTTAGCAATATAACCATCAGATGTTCCATGCTTTGCTGTTAAACTCAAATCGCAAGTACCGGGATTAAAATCTACCGTTCTACAAAATGCCCCACCTAATAGTACATTCTTTTTTGAATCTACATCTATTTTATGTCCAAAATTGCCTGTGCAGCTACTACCAAAATTAAAAGCCCATTGGTAATCTCCTGTGCCGTTGTATTTAGCAAAGAAAGTATCTCTACCACCATGATATGTCAATACTTTAGCAGAAGCGCCCGGATTAAATGTGAGTGTTTGGTCGAAAAATCCACCTATGTAAGCGTTATTCTCGTTATCAACAGTGATGTAATAGCTATATGGATTAGTACCGTTTGAGATGATGTTTTTTGCCCATTGCGTTTTCCCATCATTACTATATTTTGTTATAAATAAATTTCGTGATCCAGAGGAAGTAAGAGAAATGGTAGTTGAAGAATTGAAGTTAATTGTGCCACTATAAACACCAGTGATAAAAATATCGTTAGTTTGACCAATTGAAATAGAAGCTACGGTTCTGGTAGAGGTGCCATCTATTTTGTTTGCCCAACTTAAAATTCCATTTTCGTTGTACTTCGCTATAAAGTAGGTTTCGCCATTTGCGGTAAAGTTCTGGGCTGTTCCTCTTGGGTTTAAATTGATGCTAGAACCGAAATATCCCATTATGGCAATTGAGCCATCGCTGTCAGTTTTTACACTTTTAATCTCGTCTTCTCCTGTAGAAGCAAAACTCGTTGCCCAAAGAACATTTCCCGAAGGACTATACTTAACTACAAACCCATCTAACCCTCCTTTGTGGGGTAGGTTTGTAGAGCCAATAGTTACAGCACCGGTAACTGAACCAACAAAGATTACATTTCCATCCTTATCTGTGGTTACAACATGCCCTGCATCCATATTTGGGCTCCCAATACTTTTTGCCCAAATAAAATCGCCATCGGTATCAAATTTTACAATTAGTGCATCAAAACTACCATTGCCATTTACTGTAAATACACCCGATCCTGGATTACAATCTATGCTGCTCGAAGAAAAAGAAGCACCAATAATCACATTCCCATCTTTATCAACCGCTAAATTATTTACTTGGTCTAGATTGTTGCCTCCAATGCTTTTAGCCCAAAGCAACTTCCCATCTGAGGTATATTTGGCAATATAGATGTCGTAATGTCCGTTTGAGGATAATGTTATAGGATTTGAAATACCAGAATGGTCAACGGTGAGTGTTCCTTGAAAATTGCCTGCTACATAAACGTTGTCATTTTTATCTACCCCAATGCCAGCAAGTTTGCTTTCGCCAGTTCCCCCAATATCTTTTACCCAATCGGGAATTGGTTGATCTTGACCCAGCACTGGATTATAATAAAAGAAACACAAGAAATATAGAAATGCTAAGGGTATCCTCAAAGACATTATAAGCGTAAGCTAAATTAGCCTTAAAAGTAATTAATATTTGATAATTTTTAACCAAGTTTGTTAATTATCCATATTTTTAACCATGATTAATTTTGTGAAACAAAAGCTGCAAAAAATCCTTCCAACATACTATTTCCAATCTAGCAGGTCTTACTCTCAAGATGGCGAGGATATGATTTTAAAAGCGTTATTTGAACAAAAGAAAGGCTACAAGGGATTTTTTGTGGATGTTGGTGCGCATCATCCTGTTAGGTTTTCAAATACCAAGTTTTTTTATAATAAAGGTTGGCGGGGAATTAACATTGAGCCAACACCTAATGCCATTAAGGCTTTTAGATTGTTTAGAAAACGAGATATTAACCTTAACATTGGCGTAGGTCCAGAAAAAGACCATCTTACTTTTTATTGCTTTAACGAACCAGCTTTAAATAGTTTTTCAAAAGAGGTTTCGGAAAAAATACATCATAGTGGAGGAAGATATAAGATTATAAAAGAACTTCAAATAGAGGTGCTCCCCTTATCAGAAGTTTTTGATAAATACCTTCCACTTGGACAAAAAATAGACTTTATTTCTGTTGATGTTGAGGGTTTAGACTATCAAGTGTTGTTATCTAATAACTGGGATAAGTACCAGCCGGAAATAATTTTAATAGAAGAAAATGTAGATGTGGATGAAATTGCCAAGTCGCCAATATATCAGTTTCTAAAAGGAAAAGGTTACAGTTTCCTTGCAAAAACATTGAGAACCTGCATTTATAGAAAAACAGTTAACGTTTAATAATTTTTTGAAATAGTGTAACCAAAAATAATGATTTCAACATCATTATGCCTTGTTTTTGGGTTTTAGGAATAATAAGTACAAAAAAAGTAGCTGTAAAATAGGCGATTAGTGTAGCGATGGCAGCTCCCATAATGCCATATTTAGGAATAAGAAAAACATTTAATACAATATTTGCCAAAGCCCCAACAGCAGTTCTTATTAATGATATTTTGGTATAGCCTTCAGCAATAAGGTATTGGCCACTTGCCGAGCCTAGGAAAACAAAAATTCCGGCCCAAATGTGTACAGAAAGCACATGCGCACCACCCCAAAATTCTTCTTTATAAATTATCCTGTAAGCCAATTGCGATATAAAGGTAGTGACAATGGCAATTCCTAAGCTCATCCATACCATTAAGTCGTACATATTTTGCAGTCTTTTTTGGTATCGCTGTTGGTCATCACGTTTGGCATTCATAATAGCCGGAAACACCGATGTAACAATGGCTACCGGAATAAAATACCAGCTTTCGCTTAGCGACACAACGGTTGAGTAAATACCTAACTGCCCAGACCCTAGGTAACTATCTACCATCAGTTGGTCTATTTTCATGTATAACGATACCAATATGGCTGAAAAAGCCAAAGGCCAAGAATTTGAGAGCAGATGTTTGGCTGCACCTTTTTCGTATCGCCATTTTAATAACTGACCTGCTTTTTTTTGATAGAAATAGAGATAGCCGAAAGCTAAGATAACAGTATCGAAAAATATTGCCCAAATAAACCAGATAAGCGGTGCATGGTTTAAAATAAGCAACAGTTTCACTAAAGCAGAAAAAATATTTCCGAATATTTGTGTGTAGGTTACATACTTAGCTTGTACAGTTGCCTGAAAATAGCTGTCGGTAATATAAAAAGCCTGCGTTATGCCGCTTAAACCTACAATAAAGATGTAAAGTAAAGGAGTTTGTGTAGGTGTAAAGAATTGTTGGTTAATGAAATATCCCACATAGATTAATGGCATTGCCACCAAACCACCAAGTAATTTTAAACGTAAAGACGTTCCTAAAAGTTCGTTCTTTTTTTCGGGATGTTTTAATAGTTCCCGGGTTGTAAAGCTATCTAAACCTAAAGCTGCGGCCGCAATAAAAAACGACACAAATGCCTGCGGATAGTTTAACAATCCATTTTGGTCTTTACCAAGGTAGTTGGCTATGGCAAATCCAACCAAAACCTTAATGAGCAAACTACCCACGCGGGCAAGAATTAACCAGCCTGTATTCTTCAAGTACTTTTGCAGGGCATCGTGGTCAAAACCTTTAATGTGAGGCAACTTCATTGGCTCAAAGATGCGAAAAATAGTTCTCAGTTTTTTTAGAACCACAAAAGGAGCAAAAGAGACGCAAAAGTTTCTAGTATTAGTGACCCTAACATTACAACGATTCTAAGGGTTAAAAATAATCCAACAATTCTTCCAAGTGATGGATTTGTTGCTCTACATCATCTGGTTTCTGTGCTTTTAACGGATTAAAGAAAATGGCTTTCATACCAAAATTTTGTGCGCCATACACATCTGCCTCTAAACTATCGCCAATCATAATGCTTTCTTGTTTGTGTGCCCGTGCCAAGTTAAGCGCATGTTCAAAAATGGCTTTGTCGGGCTTGTTTACACCAACATCTTCAGAAATAACTATATTTTTAAAGTATGGGTTAAGATTGGAAACCTTCATTTTGGTAAGAGTTGCTTCCTTAAAACCATTGGAAATAATATGTAAATGATATTTTTTGTGCAGGTAAGTGAGCACCTTTTCGGCACTTTCAAATAAATTCTTTTTGGTAGGGCCAAGATTAACATATTCTTCCTCAAAATTTTCTGGAATAACATCCGGGTTTAGCCCTAAATCAAGAAATGTTTTTTTAAAACGTAATTCTCGTAATGTTTGCTTGCTGATTTCGCCCATATGGTATTGTGCCCAAAGCTGATGATTGTTGGCCGTATAAGTATTGATGAAATGTTCAGCAGAAGTTAAGCCCAAATCTCCGAGTCTGTAACTTTCGTAAAGCTCCATCAATGTTTCCTGTGCGTTGCGGTCAAAATCCCAAATAGTATGGTCAAGGTCGAAGAAAATGTGTTTAATCATTAAGGGTGTAAATTTTGAAAGTCAAAATGATAAATATTCATTTTTTATTAAATTAATCTTGCATAAGATTTAATGATTGTTATTCTAAAGGGTTCTTTAATATGATTTTGAAATAATATTTTAGGCGATAGCGTTGATGAATTTTACTGTTCTTAAAATTATTTTCTCTTAAAAAATAAAAATCATCAGTTTCAATTTCGGCATAACCATAAATTGGTTTTCCGTAAGTAAAAACCCTATCGCTTAAAATAAATTTATTGGTTTTAACAGGAATTGTTAGGTTGTTGGTTATACTTTTGGAGTCTTTCGCTAGTAGAATACTATCATATTTATATTGTTCATTATATGTTGTAAATATCTCATCGCCAATAATTTGATGCAGTATGGTTTCCTCAGACATAAACCAGGTTGTTATATTTAAATTTAGGGTGTCATTTTTTATAATTTGATGGGCATATCTTTTATTGTCCATTCTTCTTGAATATTGATAGTTTTTCCATCTTCATCTAAGATTTTAATTGTGGTGTCTTCCGGAATAAAATCTTCTTTATTTAATGTATCTCTATAAAAAAATTTAGTTATAACTATTCCACCCAAATAATCCTTTCCCTTTTGTAGCTCTTCAACAATTGGTTTAATTTTTTGAGGTATTTTTTTTAATTCATTTTCATAAGCTATGCTAATTTTAGGATTGTAGATTATTTGAGAGGAGACGTTATTGACCGTGATAGTCAATATTAATAATAGTATTAATTTCATGTTTAAGCCTTTATTCCATATGCCAAATCTCCGGCATCGCCCAAACCGGGTACAATATAACTTTTGGTAGTCATTTCGTTATCGATAGCACCCAACCATAAATTAGCTTTAGGTAAGTTAGCCCTTACGTGGGCAACGCCTTCGGTGCTTGCAATGGCTGCTACGATATGTAATTTTTCAATTTTGTACGAATCAATCAGTTCTTTGGCGCAAAGCACTATGCTTTGTCCTGTGGCCAGCATCGGGTCGGCCAATATTACGGTTTTGCCCTCTAAATCTGGGGCAGATATATGTTCCATCTGTATCACAAAATTGCCGTTCTTTTTGGTTTTTCGGTAAGCGGTTATAAAAGCAGATTCCGCTTGGTCGAAAACACTTAACAAGCCTTGGTGCATAGGTAGTCCAGCCCTTAAAATGGTGGCTAAAACAGGTTGTTGTTCTAAAACTGAACTCTTGGCAATGCCTAATGGAGTTTGGGTTTCAATTGCTGCATACTTTAAGGTTTTGCTGATTTCGTAGGCAAAGAAAGCGCCTAAACGTTCCATGTTTTTACGGAAACGCATAGCGTCTTTTTGAATTTGCTCGTCCCTTAATTCGGCGATAAAGGTGCGAGCAATAGAATTGTTTTTGCTAAGGTCGTATATCATAATATAAATTTACGGATTTAGATGATAACCACCTTAGACATTTAAGAAAACCTTAGATTAGAATAATTTTTACTTAAATGAACTAAAATTTCTTAGGTGGTTAAATAACTGACAATGATAGCATTTTCTCATACACTTCTTTCCATCCTTTCCAATGCCCAGTTTCAGAAAGGCTTTCGTTATGCCATAAGCTATAAAAAGTGCCATCAACCATTTTTACACTTTCAACCAATTCATCAATAAGTACCATGGCCTGATTTGGAGATAGCTTTAAATATTTGTGCAATGTAGCATCCATTACCGAAAACGGATGTACCTTAAGGTGCGATTGTTTTTCGAGTTGTAAATCGTACCAAAAGAAAGGCGTACAAGTTCCGGCCCTAAAACCAACCTGCGAGGCATATCCCATGGTATAATCGTGGTTAATACCAGCTTTTATTAATTGGAGATAGGTTTTTGGCAGATGTAGTTTTAAAAAATGCTGCCTAGAGATATTAATCGGTTTATGTAGAATTGCTTCAAGTAGTTCTTTTTCTTCTTTTAGTTTCACAAAATCAGTGTTAGAAGCGTAGGAAGGATGCATTCCAATTCTATTCACCTTTGCGGTATCTACAATCAGCTTTTGTAGCAAATCATCATTTGGATGAATGTTTACATCATGAGCCCTATCGCCTTTGTGCGACAACAGAAAGAAGAAAATAGCCTCTAAACTGTATTTTTTATGTATCTGATGTAGGAATTGATAGGTATCAAAAGGGTCTTTTTGTTTTCCCAATCCGGTATTTATAATATTGCCAAGTCGCTCGGTATCGCCTTTGGCAATTGCTCGGAGTAAGCGTGCTGTGTTTTTAAGGATGCCGCTTGATTTAAAATGATAGGCTCTATCGATGTCTATTGTAGGGAGAAATTCAAATTTTCGGCTGCCAAAATGCAGATTGTTCAGTTTGTTGAGTAAAAGATTTTTAAGTATAATTGCCCATTGGTCAATTACCGGAGTTTTTAACAAGCCTAATTTGTATTGTAAGCTCCCTTTTGCCGGAAACCTTGAATGTTCATCAGGTTCATAAGGCAGATATTCTTCGTAGCGGCTAATAAAATAAAATGATGCCGCAAATATATCGAATGGTAGGGCACTATTTTTAACACTAAAAGGCACTTTTTCATTCCCAAAATCTGTAATGGAAATATTTTGGGGCTCAATATTATTTTTGGTAAGCAAACCAGCGGTCATAAAAAACAGTTCATTGCCCAAAGGTTGGTCTGCATAACTAAATTTTGGGCCTGTATATGTGTTAAATTGTGCAGCAACACTGGTAAGTTCAATATCACAGCGAAGTACTTCTCTAAAAATAAAATTAAAGATATACTTGATTCTAGGCGTAATTTGAGGACTATATATGAGCAACTGCATTAATGCTAAGATAGAGAAAAAATTTATTGTTGGAAGATTGAAAGAAGTTCGAGAACGGGCAACGTCTCCAAAAGAGTTCTTGGAAGCACTTGTAGCTTAAAAATGACTAAAACTTAATTACTGCCAATTTTTCGGGGAAATTAACCTTAGTACTTTTTCTAGCACCACTTTTTTCTACGTGGATAATATTCATCTGGTCATCAAACAGGTCGTATAAAATGCCATTGCTGATGTTAAGCTGCTTAAAATTTGCGATATTTTCTATTTCCAGATAAACGTTAGTGGCTTCGTGGTCATTCTCAAAGCCTATGTAATTAGGCTTAAATGCCTTGCCATCAACCGAAAACTTAATGTTAGCTTCTAGATAGCGCTGTACCAGAACGCTCATTTCCTTTTCACGTTTTTTGTTGTGCAAATCTGTTTTTGCTTTGTATTTTTCTGCTAATATTTGCTCAAAATCATCGGTAAAAATGCGGCAGGTAATTTCTAATGATTTACTTTTTGTATTATGTAATATTTCTGTGGTGCTTACATGAAATGGATGTTTTGTTGTCTCCTTTTTTGAAAAAAATAAGATAGGTAAAGTAAAAAGAAGTAACAATTTTGAGAAGAAAGTGCTCATTTTTTAAAACAATCCTTAAAATTAAACTAAAGCCCCTAACTTAGACCGTAAATAGCCTGCTAAACTAAACTTTTAATATGTCTTTTCAAGATTTTCTTTTCTATTTTAAACTAGGATGGTCGCATATTGTAAGTTTAGATGCCTTAGATCACCAATTGTTTATTTTAGCGTTGGTTGCTGTTTATACCACCAAACAGCTTAAACAAGTATTGATCCTGATTACTGCATTTACCGTTGGTCATTCGATAACTTTGGCGTTAAGTGTGTTGGATATCATTCGGTTCGATAGTAAATGGGTAGAATTTTTAATCCCTTGTACTATTTTTATCACCGCCTTGTTTAACCTGTTTAGAAAGGGCGGTACACCAAAAAAAGTAGAGCTTAATTACTACTTAGCGCTATTTTTTGGATTAATTCATGGAATGGGCTTTGCAAATTCGGTCCGTATGATGTTGGCAAGAGACCAATATATAGGTTGGGGCTTATTTGGCTTTAACTTAGGGTTGGAAGTAGGGCAGGTTGTCTTTGTAGCTTTGGTATTAATAATATCGGGAGTAGTACTTTATTTCTTTAAGGTAAAAAGACGGGATTGGATTATATTTGTATCGTCGGCGGTTTTTGCGTTGGCCCTGCAAATGGCTTTGGAGCGAATACCTTAGGCGGTTGGCAGTTTATGTCAATGATTGAATGAGAGAATTTTGAATGAGAAAATGATTGAATAACCTTTTAACATTCCAACAATAATAAGAATAACAATAACTAATATAAAAAATATGAAAAGAGTTTTTTGTTTATGTGTTGCCGTAATGATGATGGGGCAAATAGTGTATGCCCAAAATATTCAAAACAACGCAGCAAGTAATCATGGTAATAAGTTCGAACAGCTAGGCACGATATTGCCCACGCCCAACGAGCAACGTACCGCAAGCGGAGCACCGGGAGTAAAATATTGGCAACAGCGGGCCGATTATGATATCAAGTGCGAATTGGACGAAAACACCCAAACCCTAAAAGGGAGTGAAACCATTACTTATTACAACAACTCCCCCGATGTACTTACCTACCTGTGGCTACAACTAGACGAAAACCAGCACAGTAATTTAAAAAATGCCAATTATCAGTCGGCAACAAAACTGCCCACAGTAGCTACGCCTACACAGGTAGAAAAAATGCGCATCAATCAGCCAGATAATGGTTATGGATCTAATATCCTTAAAATTACCGATGCACAGGGTAAGCCGGTCAGCTTTACCGTTAACAAAACGATGATGCGCTTGGAAGTACCTGCACTTAAACCGGGCGAAAAATTTGTGTTCAATATCGACTGGAACTATAAAATAGTAGACCGCATTGCCCAAGGAGGTAGAGGAGGATATGAATATTTTCCGGAGGATAAGAACTATTTGTTTACCATGGCACAATGGTATCCACGCCTATGCGTATATAGCGATTTTCAGGGATGGCAAAACCACCAATTTACAGGGCGTGGCGAGTTTGCACTCACCTTTGGCGATTTTAAAGTACAAATGACCGTTCCGGCCGACCACGTTGTAGGCTCAACAGGCGAATGCCAAAATTATAGCCAAGTGCTTACACCTACGCAATTGGCAAGATTTAATAAAGCCAAAACCGCTACCGCACCAGTAGAAATTGTAACACTGGCCGAAGCCAAAACCGCTGAAACTAAAAAATCAACAGCCAAAAAAACATGGGTTTTTCATGCTAAAGATGTTAGAGATTTCGCTTGGACATCGTCTAGAAAATACATTTGGGATGCCATGAACCAAAAAGTGGAAGATAAAGATGTGCTTTGTATGAGTTTTTACGGAAAAGAAGCCTACAACCTTTATAGCAGATTTTCAACTAGGGCCGTAGCACATACCGTAAAAACGTATTCTCATTTTACCATTCCTTACCCTTATCCGGTAGCACAAAGTATCGAAGCGGCCAACGGAATGGAATACCCGATGATTTGTTTCAACTATGGTCGTACAAACGAAGATGGTACATATAGCGAAACTGTTAAAAACGGAATGATTGGCGTAATTATCCACGAAGTGGGACATAATTTCTTCCCTATGATTGTAAATAGCGACGAGCGTCAGTGGAGTTGGATGGATGAGGGACTTAACACCTTTACCCAATACCTAACCGAATCTCTTTGGGATAATAAATTTCCTAGCAAACGAGGCCCGGCCTACGCCATTGTGCCTTATATGCAATTGCCAAAAGACCAATTAGAGCCTATTATGACCAATTCGGAAAATATAATCCAATTTGGTCCAAACGCTTATGCAAAACCGGCAACAGGTTTAAACATTCTTCGAGAAACTATTATGGGACGTGAGCTTTTTGATTATGCCTTTAAAGAATATGCCAGAAGATGGGCGTTTAAACATCCAACTCCGGCCGATTTTTTTAGAACTATGGAAGATGCCAGCGGCGAAGATTTAGATTGGTTTTGGAGAGGTTGGTTCTATGGTATAGACCCTTGCGATATTTCACTAGATGAGGTAAAATATGCAAAGGCGGATTTCCCGAAACCATCAAACAATGCTAAAAAAGGTGAAATAACAGTTGACAAGCCTATACTAACAGATGATGATATCAGCAAACAAAGAAATAGGGAAGATAAGCGCATTAAATTCTATACAGACGAAGACTTAGAAGCGAGAGATTTTTATTGGAAATATGCTCGTGGACTGGTAAAAATAGATAGCAGCAAAGTAAAACCTAATGTAATAAGATTGCCGTTGGAAGAATTTACTGCCCAAGAAAAAGCTAAGTATGCCAACAAACATTTCTATGAGCTTAACTTTAGCAATAAAGGAGGGTTGGTAATGCCTATTATTGTAGAATTTACCTATAAAGATGGCACTAAGGAACTAGACCGTATACCGGCGCAAATATGGAGACATAATGAACTAAAAACCTCAAAAGTTTATGCGTTGGACAAAGAAGTAGCCTCTATTAAAATAGACCCTTTCCGCGAAACTGCCGATATAGACGAAAGTAACAATGTATGGAATACAGAAGCCGCACCGTCTAAGTTCAGAATGTTCAAAGAAAGACAAGCAGGTGTTAGAGGACAATCTGATGGTATAAACCCAATGCAATTGGAAGTGAAGAAAGGTAAATAAAATTACTTTACTGTATAAACATGCTCACATATCAATCCCTTTGGCGAAAGCCAAAGGGATTGTTGTTTAATAACTAAGTATCATCATTGAGATTTACTAATTAGTAGTGATAGCAAAGAAGATAAAGCCAAGAGCATATTTTTTTATATTATGTAATTTCTTTTTGTTACTCTTTTATATTTCTTATAATTGTTTTTGCTTTCTTTTGTTCTTAACAGAAGGGTAATTTAATACTAACCAGATATTAACACTATTTTCATCTATTTGCCAACAGAATCGACTTTTTAATTTTTGCCCTGGTTACCTATTAAGTGCTCCCATTTTTAACAGATTGGGATTTGTTAAGTTCGATATACTTTATGAATATTGTGGCATAGCCATATATACTGAAATTACATAGCTGGTTTGTTTAGAAATTGCAAATGGATAATGCTGAAGATATAATTTTGATGAAAGAGATAAGTAAAGGCTCGCTAAAAGCCTTTAATATTATCTATTCGAGATATTCAGAAGCCGTCTATTATACTATCTATAAAAAAATTAAGGATAAAGATGAAGTGGACGATGTCTTTCAGGATTTTTTTGCTTCACTTTGGCGAAAACGAGAGCGTATAAAGGTAGAAACTTCTTTTAAGGCATGGCTTTTCACAGCAGTCAGAAACCATGTACTTAATCATCTGTTAAAAACAAGCAATAGAGAAAAAATTATCATCGATTTTACTAAATCTTTTGCAGAAGCAGATGATGAGCTATCTCAAAAAATGGAGATTATGGACATGCCAAAACATATTGGCGAAGAAATAAACCGTTTGCCAGAGAAAATGAGACAAGTATGGTTCTTGAGGAAAGAATACAACATGTCCATATCCGAAATATCTACCCAGTTAAACGTTTCGGAACAGACCATAAAAAACCAATTAAATACCGCAACAAAGCGGCTAAAAGGCTTCATCTCAAAGCTGTATATTTTTTTATACTTCTTATAGTACTTTCCATATTTCGCTTTGTCTCTTTAATTAAACAACCAAAATATAACTGTTTAATGTATGAGACGATTGATTTTTATCATCCTATCCCTATTATTTTTTGCTAATCCCCTAATAGCGCAAAAGGCGCTACTTAAAATTGCCAGTTTTAACATCCAGTATGATAACCTGAAGGATAAAGTAAATACTTGGGAAAAACGTCTTCCCGGTGTTGTTGCCGTGTTTAATAAATATCAATTTGATGTTGTAGGAGCACAAGAACCCTATCTGTCGCAGTTAAACGACTTGATGCCCCAAATACCCGATTACGCTTATCTCGGTATCAATATTTTGGGTGATACCACCGGTGCGGTCTTAAGAAGACATTATACCCCTATCTTCTACAAAAAGGAAAAACTTGATGTGCTAGATTGGGGAACTTTTTGGTATTCGGAAACTCCTGACGAAGCCGGTAAAAAAGGTTGGGACGCTTATTCCCCAAGAATTTGTACTTGGGCAAAATTTAAGGATAAACAAACCGGGAGGGAATTTTTCTTCTTCAACAGCCATTTCGACCATATAGGGCTTATTGCAAGGCGTGAAAGTCCAAAATTGTTACTTGCTAAAATTAAAGAAAAAGCACAGGGCTATCCGTCTTTTGCCACCGGCGATTTTAATACTACCCAGCATAATCCAAACTATAAGATTATGAACGAGTCGGGAACAATGAAAGATAGCTATCACGTAGCAAAAAATATCAGAAATAGAAATACAACCACCTTTAACGATTATAAGCCAGACCCACAGGGCGATAACCGTATAGACCATATCTATGTATCGTTACAACCGCAGGTAAAGGTGCATAGCTACCGCATTATCACCGATTCGTATAAAGGTATCTATCCGTCAGACCATTTTCCGGTAATGATAGAAGTAGAAATTCCCGAAAAGAACAAATAAAACACGGCATTTATAATGCCACCATTAAATAAAACCAGTATAACTAAATTTTTAAATGAATTACATTATGAAAAAAATGCTACTTTCTTTATTGCTATGCTTGGCAATAAATTCGCTAAAAGCACAAATTTTTGTAACCCCAAGCGGTGCCGGAACCCATAGTGGTGCTGATTGGGACAATGCCAAAACACTTGCAGAAGCAATTACTGCTGCTACCAATGGCGATATGATTTTTGTATTGAAAGGCACTTATACCGCTACAAGTGGCCAGCCCCTTATTAACCTTACCGGTACCAAAAGCGGTGTAAAATTGTATGGAGGTTTTGCCGGAACGGAAACAGTTTTGGGTGATAGGGTATTTGGAACTACCGCTGCCGATAGTACCTATTTTGTAGGTAACGGCAGCAGGGTAATATACAACCAGGGCACTTCTGGCTTGCCTATTGCCAATGTTATTTACGATGGCTTTTTTATAACGGGTGGTAATATAAACAGCGTTGGTGGTGGTATGCACAACACCTATGCCTCTGTTGCTGTTGCCAACTGCATTTTTAAGGGAAATAAGGCAACCAATGGTACTGGCGGAGCAATTTACAATAACTACAATACGGTTAATATTTCCAATTGTAAGTTTTATGCTAATACATCCAGTAGTAATGGCGGAGGTATAATTATCTCTACATCATCTAATGCTACTGTTGACAAATGTATTTTTGATAGTAATTCAGGAGCAGGTTACGGAGGTGGTTTGGCTATTTATACCGATTTTGACAAGCCAACTACTGTTACCATTACCAATAGTACCTTTACCCGTAATAAAACAACGGCCACCGGCGGTGGTGCCATAGGGGTTGATAGAGCAAAACCTACTTTTGTTAATTGTTCTATTTTGGGGAATGAGGTAACAGTATCAGGCAATAGTGGCGGTGGTCTGTTTAACAGAGATACAGATGGCGTTAAGTATATCAACTGTTTAATTGCAGGTAATAAAGCACCAAATGCTGGTGGTGGGGCGTATAACATTAACAATGCCGCTTATAACTGTATACCAACCTTTATCAATTGTACCTTTGCAGGTAACAATGCACCTACTAATGGTGGTGCCATGTGGAACACAGGGAGTAATGCACAAGGTTTTAAAACTAACGCTGTAATTACCAACTGTATTATTTACGGCAATAGCCATGGCATAGGGAATAGTGCTTCTGCAGCGGCTACTGCCACTGTTACTTATAGCAATGTCCAGTACACAGGAGTTAATGCCAACGAAGCAGATTACAGTAGCGGCACAGGTAACCTCAAAGTAGATCCCTTGTTTACCAACTCACCAGCGTACAGCACAGCTCCTTTTATCACTGGCGATTATACTTTGCAAAGTACATCTCCGGTAATTAATGTTGGCAGCAATAGTGCCATTAGTGGTTACACTACCGACCTTTTGGGCGGTCTACGTATTTATAACAACGTTACGGTAGATATGGGCGCTTATGAATATCAAGGCACTTTACCTGTTACCGTAAGCTCTTTTGTAGCTAGTTTGGTAAATAACCATGTCCAATTAAAATGGAGCGTAGGCACAGAGGTTAATGTAAACCGCTACGAAGTAGAGCGGTCGCAAAATGGTATTGATTTTGTAAAAGCAGCTACTGTAAGTGCAAAAGGTTTGGCGGTATACAGTGCAACGGATGCCAATCCACAATTGGGCATTAACTATTACCGCTTGGTAAGTATCGATAATGATGGCAGTTTTGCCACTTATAAGGATATACAAACAGTAAAAGTAACCTCACTTTCTACGCAGAGCGTACAGATTTATCCAAATCCTGTAAAAGGAAACGTAATTAACCTAACATTAAATGGTTACGCTACCGGAAATTATACCTATAAATTGGTAAATACAGCCGGAACAACTGTACAACAGGGCAGTGTAAACTACGGTAGTTCAAATATCAGCATTGCAACAAGTGCATCTGCCGGAGTATATTTCTTGTACCTTGACAACGGTAGCCATGTTATAAAAGCAAAACTAATAAAACAGTAACAATGTCGCAGCCATCATTTGATGACATTTAAAAACCAACACAATGAAAAGAAGTTATAAAGGAGTCATAATTCTATTAGTTATATTTTCCTTTGTTGGCACAAAAGTTTGTGCCCAAAAAGTAAGGAAAGTGTTAATTATAGGAATAGATGGCACTGTTTGGGCTGGTTTAACACCAACCATAGCGCCAACTATAAGCAAGATGATTACAGAATCATATTACGCCTCAAACTCAAGGGTAGAAAACCGGACGGTTAGTGCAAACGGATGGAGCGCCTTGTTAACCGGGGTTGGTGTAGCAAAACATAAGGCTACGGCAAACACCTTTACAGGCACAAATTTTACCGATTATCCATCTATTTTTAAGTATATAAAAGATAAATATCCAACACTTAGAACCTCATCAATAACCTCTTGGACCCCAATTAACAAATTTATCATCAGTGATGATGATATTACCGGAAGTAAAAATGCCCGCAATACTCCGCCGGCCCCGGAAGATGAAACACCCAATTACCTGGAAGATAGTGATATTGAGACGGCAGCAATTACCGAGTTGCAAAACCCGGATATCGGGGTTTTGTATGTACATTTTGACGATGTGGATGCTGCCGGCCACAATTCGGGATTTTCGCCGGCAAACCCTAAATACGCGGCTGCTATTACAACCGCGGATACCAGGGTTCAACATATTTTAGAAGCGCTGACCTCCAGGCCAACTTATGCTGATGAAGACTGGCTGATTGTGCTGGGTACCGACCACGGTGGAACCTATATCCCTACTTCAGGAACGACAGGGCCAGGCACGGGTACTCATGGTGGTCCAAGTAATGAGGAAAGGAACAGTTTTATTATTTTAAACAACCCTATCATTACTCCACAGGTAAGCCTTGACCCCACTAGCCACAATGAGCAGGCCGTTACCTTTGGCAGTGGCATGTATGGGAAATTGCCAACGCAAGTAGCCACAGATGCAAACTTTGCTCAAGGGAACTATACCATAGAACTCAGAGTGAAAAAGAGCACGGCAGATAAAGAGAGCTTTCCACCTATTATAAGCAATAAGAACTGGGTTACGGGTGCTAATGCAGGTTTTATGATTTCTGATCGTAGCGGTTTTCTGGCATTTAATATCAATGCTGTTGGCGGGACCAGAAAAGATATAAATAATGCAATAGACCTGACCGATATGAAATGGCATTATGTTGCCGTTACTGTTAACCGTACCACAAAGGAGGCATTGATATATGATGGCGGAAAATTGGTTAGTACATTGGATATATCGTCCATAGGAACAGGAGCTGCACACTTGGCAGCCTGTGGTATAAACATAGGGCAAGATGGTACTGCCGGTTTGGGTGGTGCAGGTACGGGAACTACCACAGGTTCTTACAATGCTGCTACCAATAACAAACTTTTTAAGGGCAGTATTACGCACATTCGAATTTTTAAGAAAGTATTGTCGCCAGAAGTAATAGAAGCCAATTTTAACAATGATGATATTACCGCTGTACATCCCGATTACGCAGATTTGGTTTATTATGCAAAAGGTAATGACGGCAGCGGAAGTACATACGTTAGAAGCGGGGGCATTACAGTCGGAGATATTGAACTGGTAAACGGAACACCGGAATGGAATAGTATTACAGGTAAAAAATATATAACACCTGCTGGGCCACACATTGAAAATACCGTAACTTTTGGCGATGGAAATTATGCGGCTTTACCTTCAGATATTATTGAAAAAGCCAATTTTTCTCAAGGAAATTATACTATAGAACTTAGAGTCAAAAAAAATAATACAGATAAAGAGAAATATCCCCCTATTTTAAGCAATAAGAATTGGGTTACGGGTGCCAATGCAGGTTTTATGATTTCAGATTATGATGGTAATTTGAGGTTTAATATCAATGCCGTTGGCGGTACAAGGGCAGATTTGTCGGCGATAGATTTAACTGATATGAAATGGCATTACGTTACTATTACCGTAAACAGAACTACAAAACAAGCGTTGATATACGATGCCGGGAAATTGGTAGGCACATTGGATATTTCGTCTATAGGTGATGGCTCGTCACAGATGGCGGTCTGTGGGCTTAATATTGGGCAAGATGGTACAGGCGGATTAGGAGGTGCAGGTACAGGGCCAAACAATACAGGCTCTTACAATGCCGCTACCAATAATAAGCTGTTTAAGGGGAATATTACGCACATCCGTATTTTTAACAAGGTGTTGGATGCAGCCGCTATTGCTGCAAATTTCAACAATGACAATATAACCAATACACATCCGGATTATGCAAATTTGGTATATTACGTAAAAGGTAATGACGGCAGTGGCTCATCTTATGTAAAAACAGCAGGTACGGCCAATGGCGATGCCGTATTTCAAACAGTGCCAACATGGAGCAACGTTAGTGGCGAAGCATATATCCCTGCAGAAGAAACAGGCCCATATACCTATTCGGTTGCCCCAACCGTATTACGGTTTTTGGACATCTCTCTTCCCCCTTATTATGATGGAACAGTTCTGGCAGGAGTTACAGCACAAGATGACGGTGCTTTGCCTGTAAAAGTAATTTCCTTTACAGGTAAACAGAGTCAAACAGGCATTAATTTACAATGGAGTGTAGGCACAGAAAGCAATGTGTATATTTACGAGGTACAGCGTAAAGCTGAAGATGGCAAATTTGAAAAAATTACAACCATAAAAGCTATGGGTGCTTCAAAATATTCGGCATCAGATGCAAACCCTATTATAGGTGTTAATTATTACAGGTTGAAGACAACAGACAATAATGGCAACTTTGAGATTACGAAACCTATCGCCGTGAATTTCAGTCTATTGGGAGGTGGCGAAATATTATATCCAAATCCTGTAAAAGGAAACGTAATTAACCTAACATTAAATGGTTACGCTACCGGAAATTATACCTATAAATTGGTAAATACAGCCGGAATAACAGTACAACAGGGCAGTGTAAATTACGGAGGTTCAAGTGTAAGTATTTCAACAACCGCACCTGCCGGTGTATATGTGTTGTATTTGAGCAATGGAAGTAGTGTTGTAAAAACAAAATTGGTGAAAGAGTAATAATAATTAAAACCTCGTAGGCTTAAAAACCTACGAGGTTTGCACTTTGACAAACTTAATAAGTGCCATGCCAGTAAGTTTAAATAAGGGTTAAAGTTGTTAAGGCTAATAATTATAATTAATTTGTTTTGTTTTTTGAGTTAAAATATTTACAAAATGCATTAAACTTATAATCAAATAATTACATGAAACAACTATTCATATTTTTAGCGGCAAGCCTAATATTAAACACGGCAATGGCTGGTCCAGTTAATCCGTACACGGTAAAATCGCCAGATGGCCAGTTAAAGGCCGTTATTAATACCAACACAAAACTTACCTATTTTATAATGCACAATGCCGATACGCTGATTGCTCCGTCTGCCATTTCAATGCGTTTAACCGGAGGCGAAGTGTTAGGCCAAAATGCCAAGGTAAAAAGTGTCAAAACCAATACAGCCAACCAAGTAATAGTTGCACCATTTTATAAACGCAACCAAATAAAGGATATTTACAACGAATTGGTTATCAGTTTTAATAAAAATTACAGTATTGTATTTAGGGCTTACAACGAAGGGATAGCTTATCGTTTTGTTACCAATCGTAAACAGGATTTTAACGTAGAAAACGAAGAAGCTGTTTTTAATTTTCCGGCAGATTATCAGGCAATAGTACCTTATGTAAACAAGAAAGAAAACGCCACTTTTGAGGAACAGTTCTTTAATTCGTTTGAAAACACCTATACCCATGCACCGCTATCAAAGTTAGATGCCAAGCGGTTGGCGTTTTTACCCTTAGTGGTTGAAGCTGCCAATGGTAAAAAAGTATGTATTACCGAAGCAGATTTAGAAGAATATCCCGGTATGTACCTCAACCGTCAATCTGGAAATATATTGTTAGGTGTTTTTGCCCCTTATCCCAAACGGATAGAACAAGGCGGGCATAATAAATTGCAGCAATTGGTAAAAGAGCGTGAAAATTATATTGCAAAAAGCAAAGGTTCTCGTAGCTTTCCGTGGCGCATTATAGCTGTTTCAACACAAGATAAACAATTGGCCGATAACGATTTGGTCTACAAACTGGCATCGCCATCACGCATAGGCGATGTGAGTTGGATAAAACCCGGAAAAGTGGCGTGGGACTGGTGGAACGACTGGAATATATCGGGTGTCGACTTTAAGTCGGGCGTAAACAACCAGAGCTATAAATATTACATTGATTTTGCATCGAAAAACAATATAGAGTACATTATTTTAGACGAGGGTTGGGCTGTAAACCTAAAGGCCGACCTAATGCAGGTTGTACCCGAAATTAACATCAAAGAACTGATTGATTATGCCCAACAGAGAAATGTAAACATCATTTTATGGGCCGGCTTTTACGCTGTTGACCGTGATATGGAAAACGTATTTAAATACTATTCGGGCTTGGGCGTTAAAGGTTTTAAGGTAGATTTTATGGACCGCGATGACCAATTGGCGGTAAATTTTTATTATCGTGTATCGCAACTGGCAGCTAAATATAAGTTACTGGTAGATTTTCATGGAGCTTACAAACCCACAGGCTTGCAGCGTACCTATCCTAATGTGCTTAATTTTGAAGGTGTGCATGGTTTGGAGCAAATGAAATGGTCGCCAAATACGGTTGACCAAGTAACTTACGATGTAACCATTCCTTTTATCAGAATGTTGGCCGGGCCAATGGATTATACACAAGGGGCTATGCACAATGCCACCAAAAACGAATATTATCCCGTATGGGCAAACCCCATGAGCCAAGGTACACGTTGCAGACAATTGGCTCAATATGTCATATTTGAAGCTCCACTGAATATGCTCTGCGATAATCCGTCGCATTATTTAAAAGAACCAGAATGTGCACACTTTATAGCCACAGTTCCAAAAATATGGGACGAAACTATCGCCCTAGATGGTGAAATTGCCAAACACATAACCATGGCCCGCAAAAAGGGCAACGATTGGTATGTAGGTGCTTTGACCAATTGGGATAGTCGAAATACAGAACTTGACCTTGGTTTCCTTGGTGAAGGCAACTATAAAGCCGAAGTATTTCGTGATGGTGTAAATGCCGACCGGGAAGCATCAGATTATAAGCATGAAATTATTGATATACCAACCAACCGTAAACTGAAAATCAGTATGGCGCCAGGCGGCGGATATGTTGCACGTATATATAAACAGATATGATGATAGAAAGAATTAAACAAATGAAAACCAAAACCCATTATTGTATTTATGCACTATACGCTCTCTACGCTCTCTTTGTAGTGCTAAGCTCTTGTAGCAGCAAGAAAAATTTAGAAAACACCACCTCTGTATTCGATGGCCAAGCGCACCGCGGCGGACGTGGCTTAATGCCCGAAAATACTATCCGAGCCATGTACAATGCCATTGATTTGGGTATCAATACGCTCGAAATGGACTTGCAGATTTCGAAAGATAAAAAGGTGGTCGTTTCGCACGATTCTTATTTTAACAGTAAATTTTGCCTTACACCCGAAGGAAAAGAAATGACCGCAAAAGACGGTCGTTCCCGTTGGATAATGAACATGCCGTACGATAGCATCCGTAGGTATGATACGGGATTAAAGCCACATCCAGATTTTCCAAACCAGCAGAAAATGAAAGCCTATAAACCGCTTTTGTCGGTACTCATAGACTCCGTAGAAGCCTACGCACAAAAGAAAAAACACATTAACCACTACAATATAGAAATCAAAACCAGCCCCGAATACAAAGATCAAGGGCATCCGCCTGTAGCCGAATTTGTAGAACTGGCAATGAAAGTGATTTACGATAAAAAGATACAAAAGCGTACTACTATACAATCATTTGATACGAGGTCGTTAAAATTGGTAAAAGCCGGCTATCCACAGGTAAAAATATCCTATTTGGTATTCAAATCGAACAAAAAAACAATAGACGAGCATATTGCCGATTTAGGTTTTAAACCCGATATATTCAGTCCCGAATATCTAATGGTTACGCCAGAATTGGTAAAAGCTTGTCATGACCGAAAGATTAAAGTTGTTCCATGGACAATTAATGATTTGGCTGCCATAAACAAGTTAAAAGAAATGGGAGTTGATGGTATGATATCCGATTATCCGGACTTGTTTAAAAAATAATAGATGAGGCATGTTATATTGCGTTAAATAAAAACAAATTACGTTATAGTACTTTTTGTTAATAGCATTGTCTCTTTAATACCAAACCAGATGAAACCTACAAATCCGAAAATACAAAAGCTAATAGATAGCTATCTTAAAGGCAAATCTACCGAAGAAGAAAACCGGATAGTAGAAAATTGGTATAACCAAATTAACGAAGACGATGGCAAGGCCGCACAGGCATGGGCGGGTAAAAATGCCCTGTTAAAAGAAAAAATACACCAAAAATTAAAAGCTAAGGATGGCAAAATAAGTAAATTGGTTTTGTTTAGGGCAGCGGCGGCAATAATTATTTTAATAGGTGCGGCCGTATTGCTTAAAGTGAAAGTGCTAAAATTAGATACAAGAGAAAACCTTTTACAATATGCGGCATCAAAAAATATCAATTTAAAAAACCTTAAAGAAACCCGTTTAATCCTCGACAAAAAAGACAGCCTTGATTTAAAGGGCAGTGCTAAAATTGCTTATAATAATGAAGAATTGATTGTTAAAGGTGATGGAGAACAAAAACTATTGACAAATGAAAGTGCATTTAGTACAGTAGCCGTCCCTTATGGCCGTAGAGCCGAAATTATATTGCCCGATGGTAGTAAAGTATGGTTAAACTCGGGAACACAAATGACCTACCCAAATACTTTTAAGGGAGATAAAAGAGAAGTTTTTGTAATAGGAGAAGCCTATTTTGAAGTTGCCCACAATAAAGAAAAACCTTTCCATGTATATGCTAAAGACCTCGATGTAAAAGTATTGGGCACTTCTTTTAATGTAAGGGCATATCCCGATGAGAAACAGTTAAAAACCACTTTGGTAGAAGGTAGTGTTGCCCTATCTTATGTTGCTGATATAGAAAATACGGTGAGGTTAACTCCCGGTAAAATGGCAGTATATGAACCTCATAAAAGAATTAATATCGCCAATACACAGGTAGAAGCGCATACTTCGTGGCATTTGGGCTATTTATACCTTAAAAACGAACCATTGGCAAATTTGCTAAAAACAATAGGCCGATATTATAATACACCCATCAGCCTAGAAAGTAATGATGATGGAGGCAGAAATTTCTCTGGCCGTTTAAGCCTGCAACAAGATATAAAAGATGTAATAGAAGTTATCACATTAACCACTGGCCATCATGCCGAGAAAACAGAAAGGGGGTGGTTAATAAAGAAAGAAGAACAACAATAATACAAAAACGGCATAATATGGGAGATGCGCCAACATCCCCCATAACAATAATACAATTTAATTAACTGTTTCTAATAGCTAACTAATAATAACCTAAATTATGCAAAAAACGGGCATAAGCAAAAATTTTCTGCAAAGAAAATACAGACCCCTCGTGCACATGACCAAACTAATAACCTTATTGATTTTACTGGGCGTATTAACCGTTCAGGGAAAAACCTATTCCCAAACAAAGCTTACCATCAACATAAAAAATGGTGAAATAAAAGATGTCTTTGAGCATATACAAAGTAAAAGCGAGTATAAAATATTTTACGAAGATGCCAGTTTGAACAAAATTAGCACCCGTAAGGTTACGCTTAATGTTGCTCAAAAAACCATACCCGAAATACTGGATTTTGTACTAAAAGATACAGGATTTTCATACAAGATTATAGGCAAGCAGGTTAGCGTGTTCCGGATTCCGGTTACGGCAAATACAAGCCCACAGCAAACGCCGGGTTTATTAAGAGGTAAAATTTACGATGAGACCGAAAATCCGCTTCCGGCGGCAGGTATAAAGGTAATAGAACTTAACCGTACTGTTGTGGCAAATAACGAAGGTGTGTTTAATATCTCGTTACCTGCCGGAACCTATACTATCGAAGTTCGTTTTTTATCGTACACCACACAAACACACAAGAACATTAAGATAACCGCAGGGAAAACCACATCAATGGATTTTCGCTTACAGCCCGAACTCCAAAAGCTCAATCAGGTAGTAGTAACGGCACTAGGGATTGAAAAAGAAGAAAAATCTTTAGGCTATGCCGTACAAAAAATTGATGGCAACGAAGTATCGCAAGCACCTACCACCAACTGGTTAAACGCCCTATCGGGAAAAGTAGCGGGCTTAAACCTTAATAAAATTGGCGGCCCTTTGGGTACGAGCGATGTCATATTAAGAGGCGATAATGTACTTGCATTGGGCGGTAGCGGAGCGTTAATTGTAGTAGATGGAGTGCCCATAAGTTCATCACAAACAGGTACTGGCGATGGCCCTTTGATTGGTTCTGATAGCCCTGTTGATTTTGGAAGTTCGTTAAGCGACCTTAATGCAGAAGACATAGAGAATATTTCGGTACTAAAAGGTCCGGGGGCAGCGGCTTTGTATGGTTCAAGAGCATCTAACGGAGCAATTATCATTACAACCAAATCTGGCAAAAAAACACCAGGATTAGGCGTATTTGTAAACAGTTATTTTTCTTATTACGAAGTAAACAACTATCCGGATTATCAGTGGGAATACGGACAGGGAACTGTTGGACAAAATTGGTATTCGTACAACAGTAGCGTTGATGGCAATAGTACCAAAGGAACAACTGGAGCTTGGGGACCACGTTTTTTGGGACAGCCCTATTTTCAGTTCCACTCGCCTTACGATACCCAAACTTACAGCAACCCCATTACCGCTCCCCGAACAGAGCGTGTGCCTTGGGAACCTCAAAAAAATGCTTATTCGGGTTTTTTCGAGCCGGCGCTTACCTCATATAACTCCGTAGCCATAGCAGGCGATGGATTTAGGGCCTCGGCCGCCTACCATAATAACTCTTGGATTGTGCCAAACACAGGCTTTGAGCGGGTTTTGTTATCCTTATCAGGTAATCGAAAAATTTCATCGAGGATAAACCTAAACGCAAAAGCAAACTATGTAAGAAAATATACCGATAACTTGCCAAGTCAGGGATACAATAACCAAACGGTAATGTATTTTATGATACAGCAAACACCAAATGTTAATATAGATTGGTACAAACAACGTTGGGCACCGGGACAAGAAAATGTACAAGAATTCTCTCCTTTTTGGAATGGTTTGGACAACCCCTACGTTGTAGCTTATGATATGACCAATGCCAGTGATAGGCACAACTTTATAGGTAACGTACAGGCCACTATGCAGGTTAACGATAATTTGGACATTAGCTTGCGTACAGGTGCTGATATAAGTTATGAATATCGTCAGCAGCAACGCCCCCAAAGTACCTACCGTTGGAAAGATGGTATGTATCGCCAACAAAATGTTTTTAGAATAGAATCGAACAGCGATTTTTTGGTAAAATATAAAGGAGCTATACCCGGTCTAAAATACACAGCTAGCATTGGCGGCAACCAAAGATTTAACGATTATAAGTACGATAATATGATGGCCGATAGGCTAACCCTGCCCGGCGTGTACAATATAGCCAACAGCCGCGACCCGGTAGTAACTAGAAGCGATAAACAGCGATTTATCGTAAATAGTCTTTATGGTTTTATCAACCTCGATTTTAGGGGAAAAGTATTTTTGGAAATGACCGGCCGTAACGATTGGTCATCAACATTACCAACTCATAATGCTTCTTTCTTTTATCCCAGTATAAATACCAGTGTATTGCTTACCGAAGTATTTGCCCTTCCCCGTTGGGTTTCTTATGCCAAGGTAAGAGGCTCATTTGCTTCAACAGGAGTAGATTCTAAAGACCCTTATGCTTTTTTAATGACCTATGCGCAGACCGATTTTTCGGGCTCGTTGACTACTCCGGGTACATTGGCCAATGCAAACTTAAAACCCCAATTTACAGATGCCTACGAAACGGGTTTTGATATAAGGCTGTTTAAAAACAGATTGGGCTTGGATGTGGCTTTGTATAAAGGAAGTACCCGTAACCAAATTATTAATTTACCTGTGGATGCCTCAAGTGGTTTTAGCAGTGCCATGACCAATGTAGGCAAAGTAGAAAACAAAGGGATAGAAATACAATTAAAAGGAACGCCCGTTCAAAGAAAAAGCGGATTTAAATGGGATGTAATTGTAAACTGGGCTGCCAACCGAAATAAAGTAGTTGATGTGGCATCAGCCTTGGGAACAGAAAAAAGACTGAACCTATATGGCGTATCGTGGGCAAACCTATATCTGGTAGCAGAAGAGGGTAAAGCATTAGGCCAATTGTATGGTTTAGGCTTTAAACGCAGTCCTGATGGACAAATTGTATATAGCAACGGCTTGCCACAATACACCGATACCATACAAAACTGGGGCAATACCAATCCCGACTTTACGGCAAGCATAAAAAATAGCTTCAGCTGGCGTGGCCTTACCGCATCCTTTTTAGTCGATGCAAGAGTAGGTGGAAAAATGATGTCCTATTCGCACGCTACACTTTCGTTGGGCGGTAAACTCACCAACAGTTTGCCGGGTAGGGAAACGGGTATTGTTGGGCAAGGGGTAGTACAAAATACCGATGGCTCTTATTCGCCAAATACCGTACGAGTGCCGGCTGCTTTATACTACGCACAATACTACAATTATACCATGATGGAATCTAACCTGTTTTCCTCATCCTATGTGAAATTGAGGGAAGTAAGTATTATGTGGAAAATCCCTAAAAAATATTTGAAATGGCATGCCGTAAAAAATGCAAGCATAGGTGTTACAGGTAGAGATTTACTCATCTTCTCCAAATTCCCGTTGTTCGACCCCGAAACCGCCACTTTAAATAGTGCCCAGGTTTTACCGGGAATTGAGATAGGGCAATTTCCATCCACAAGGTCTTATGGGGCGAGTTTAAACATAGAATTTTAAAGGGCAAAAACATGAAACGAAATATAATTATCAACGGTTTTTTAATACTGGTTGGTTTCTTGTCGGCTTGTACTACAAGTTTAGACGATTTACGGAACGACCCCGAAGAAGTAGCCAATCCAAACGCGTCATCTTTCTTAAATAATTCCCTGTATCAAGCGGTTACCTATATCAATAGACAGGGACAAACCGTTAACAGCCAGTTGGCACAAGTTGCGGTAATGAGAGAACTTAGCGGAAATAACCAAATTCATCGTTACCAGATTAATTCTTCTACATTTAATACCATGTGGGCAACACCATATCGGCAATTGCTCAATTTTAAGGAGATGAGAAGAGTAGCTGAACAAAAGGGTGATGCAAATTATACCGCTATCGCACTTACATTGGAATCATGGCTAATCTCCAACATTACAGATGTATACGGCGATGTACCCTATACCGATGCCTTAAGGGGAATGGAAGGCAATACCACTCCAAAATTCGACACCCAAAAACAAATTTACGATTCAATATTTGTGAATTTAGAAAGGGCAAATGCCTTGTACGATTTAACAAAACCGCTTAGCGGCGATGATTTGATGTACAACGCCAATGTAACGGCTAATGTTACCAAATGGAAACGCTTTACCAATGCACTTGCACTGCGCTTGCTGATGAGGGTAGAGGCAAAAGGCCCGGAGTATCAAGACAAATTAAGAAATCTGTTGGCCAACCCAACCAAATATCCGCTAATGCGCAATAATGATGATGGGGCTACACTGTTCTATACCAACATTACTCCTTTTGTTAATGCATTTTACGATGTAAGAGACCTGTCATTTAATGGAAACATTAAATTTTCACGGTCGTTTATAGGACAATTGGCCTCTACCAACGATCCCCGTTTGCCGCTTTGGGCAACTACAGTAGGTGGAGGTTATGTAGGCATGCCCGTTGGGTACGAAATTACCGACCCCGGATATCGTACAGGCTCTTATTCTACCTATATTCTAGATTTAAAGCGGTCTAAATATTTTGGAGATATTATGCAGTACTCCGAGCAGCAGTTTTTATTGGCCGAAGCGGTAGTGAAAGGCTATATGTCAGGCAACGGAAAAACCTATTATGACGATGCAGTAACATCTTCGCTTGCCTATTGGGGAATAACTGATAATACAAGTCTTTTGAACCATATAGACGTAGTTTATAACGGCACGTTAGAACGTATTATGGAGCAAAAATATGTGGCGTTGTTTGGCAACGGCTTTCAACAATGGCACGAGATTAGGCGAACAGGCTATCCCGTTTTGGTAGTTGGTCCAGATATGTATAACGATGGCAAGGCCCCTGCAAGATTGCAATATCCAACAAGTGCTTTATTGTACAACAAAACAAATTACAATGAAGTATCAAAACGGATTGGAGGAGATAATATCAATGTAAAAGTGTGGTGGATGAATTGATAATGGCCTATAACCTTTTAAAACTAGAATGATGAACTTTTTAAATAAATATTTGTGCCTTCTATGCTTAGGGATAACGATTTTCTCATCCTGCGAAAAGGATGTTTATCATGCAGACCCGCTATCGTTACAAAATATTAAGGCACTATACAAAGATGCAGATATTACCCTGCCCGAAAGTAAGATAAGCGGTGTAGTCATTACCGATATTGATAACGGGAACCATGTACCCGGCTATATTGTTATCCAAAATCAAGCACAAGGCATGGCATTAGAGCTAAGTACAGCCAACCAATACAAAATGGGCGATTCTGTTGTGGTTGATGTTACGGGCAAACTATTAACACGGTACAATGGATGGTTGCAGATTAGAAATGTAGATGCAGATAAAGTGCGTAAGGTAACCACAAACAGAAATGTGGCGGCAAGAGCAGTAAGTGTATCTAATTTGTACAATAATTTGGATAAGTACGAAAATACCTTGGTACAGGTGCTTGGAGATATTACACCAGTACCAATCACAGGAGAAACCTACAAAGGCAGTAAAAATTTACAGGAATTAAGTTTTTCGGTTTCTTTATTTACTGCAGACGGAGCCTCGTTTGCCAATTCTACCTTGCCATCTAATGCTTCTTTTCAAGGTGTGGCAATGGGTAAAAGCAACTACAAGGTAGAAATCAGGATACGGAATATTAACGATGTGGCAAATGCAAGCGGTCGCATATATGCAGGTTTCCCCGAAAGTTTCGAAACTACGGTAGGTTATACCGCAGGAGAATATTTTGTGGATTTACCTTCTGGAAAATGGAGGTTTAATAACAGCGGACTTCGTAACGAGAGTACAGATAGGATAGTAAGCGGAACACACGCTGTCAGGTTCAATTTAAACAATACGGCATCAGCTTATGCACAAATGGAATATGACGTGCCAAACGGAGCCTCAAAAGTAACTGTTTATTATGGTCAATGGGGCGGTGACCCGGGCTCTACTTGGCGGTTAGAATATTCAACCGACCAAGGTGTAACATGGAAACAGATAGGTGAGCATGTTACCGACGCAAGCTCCGTAGCCAAGCTAAAAACATTTATGATGGATATCAACGTGCCCGTACGTTTCCGTATCAATAAACTTGGGCTGGGAACAAGCACAACAACCATCAGCAATGGAAGGCTCAATATAGACGATTTTGCCATTTATCAACCTTTATAAAGAATTATTGATGATAAAAAATATTTCTTTTTTAATGCTAGTGCTTGGAGCAATGGCATTATCTATGTTCTCCTGTAAAAAAATACATCACCGTATAGGGGATGATATGAGTTATAGCGATTCGCAGGTAGTTAGCGATACTACGCTTGTCCCTGTAACCATGCACTTTCCCGAAGTGCGCTTTACCCAAAAGGAATTTTTTAGTGCCTATTTGGAATCGAATGCCATTACCAGTAGAATAATATCCCTAATAGATGCAACGGCTGAGGGAGCAGAAATTTACATATCTATGTATCAGCTTAACCAAACTGCCGTTTTAGAAGCCCTAAAAAGAGCTGATGGCAGAGGGGTAAACCTTAGGGTTTTGTTGGATATGAGCAGAGTGGAAAGTCAACGTGTAAACCCGGCGGCATTTAATTATTTGCGCAGTGCCGACCTTAAGAACACGGAACTATGGGATACCAATAATGATATTACCGCCGCCGCACTGAACGAAAATAAATTTATACTGTTTAGCGAAATAGAAACTGATGCAGGTAAAAAACAGCATATTGTTGTTCAAACTTCACAAAACCTTACCGATGCCGATTCGAGATATGTGCAGGATGCGGTGATTTTGGCCGATGGGGAACTTTATACCGCTTATTTAGCTTATTGGAACGAACTGAAAAACAGAGCCGTTTCGGGAATGACAGGCTATAATTACAGCAGTGCCGTTGTCGATGGTGGTAAAACCGAAGCGTATTTTTTGCCTTACAGAAATAACGGAGCAGCAATAAGTGGCGATGTTATCCTCGATATTTTGAACAGAATTAGTAACCCTTCCATAGCCGAAATCCGTATTGCAATGGCATGGTGGGATAATTCCCGGATATCAATATTAAACAAACTGGTACAATTGGCCGACCAAGGCGCAAAAGTAGAATTGGTATTAAAAAGCAATCTGTCTGCAACATTGTCTCAGTTTGAATCATTAGAATCAAAGGGCGGAACACTTAGGATAATGAATGTGAGCGATAATAATAGGCCACTTACAAATATGGAAAGTAGGTTTACGCTCATCAAAGGTACATTTGATGGCGTAAACAATGCCAAAGTTGTTGTAACCGGAGGGCTGTCTTTTACAGGCAACTCGTTACAAAACAGCAATAGTGCAGAACTGTTGCTCAAAAATGATGAAATCTACGACCAATACGAATCTTTGTTCAGCGATTTGATGGCATTGCCAGAGTACAGAACTGGCGGAAGAATTTATCAGGGTTTTCCAGAAACCTTTGAACCTATAAATGCTGCAGACATCAATAAATTTTATACGCCTGAAACTATTTTACAATTAGCCACTGGCGATTGGAAAATTAACCAAAGCGGATTACGTAATGAATCGGCTGCTGATAAAATAGTGAGCCCTACGCATGCTTGGCGCAGTAATTTTAATGTGAATACGCCAATATATTTAGCCATGAATTTCGATGTGCCCGACGGAGCTTCTAAAGTGAGTTTTTATTATGGTACATGGGGCAATCAATCGGGAACATCATTGGTTGGAGCGGCCTGTACGTTTGCATTGGAATATTCTACCGACCAAGGGGCAACTTGGACACAGATAGGAAATCCGGTTACCGAAGCCGCATGGACGGCCAAACAGCTCACTTACGAAGTGGATATTGATGGACCAGTGCGTTTCCGCATTAACCGAAAAGGGCAAGCAACCAACGGAGCCGGGAACGGTAGGCTTAATATAGATGATTTTGCCGTTTACCGTAAACCTTGATAAAAATGCTTGTGCAATAAAAAATGAAACCACATAGGTACATAGTATAATAGGCTTGCATAGGAGATAAATCTTTTGACACATAGCCTTTATAAAGCTATTATAATGCCCTTGGGCATCCTTTAATGGGATGGAGATGAAAAATAATCTATGTGTCTATGTGGTATACGTATTATTAAATAGAAGAATAAAGATTAATTAAAAATGAAAACGAGCATTTTCACCATTTTATTGGCCATAATAGCCTTTGTAAATACACGGGCACAAGATAAACTATACCCCAATTTTCCCGAAAGCTTTGAAACCAACCGCAAATTAAATTACGATTTAGATGACGTTAATCTGCCCACCGGACGATGGAGGTTGGACAACGTGGTAATCCAGAACCAAAAATATGAAATGGCCATTACAGGGGAATATGCGGTACGCATGGCCATGAACAATAGCAAATCTGCCTATTTGCAAATGATGTTCGATTTGCCCAATGGCGCTTCTAAAGTAGAGTTTTGGTACAAGACCTTTTCTACCGACAAACCCTGTATGTTCCAGTTGGAATATTCTACCAATAAAGGCAAAAAATGGCAGCCAGTAGGTGATTTAATTGTATCAACCGATGGGAAAAAATATACTAAAGCCGAATTTGATGTAGATATTGAAGGGCCTGTACGTTTTAGGATTAATAAAATTGGATTGGGCGATACCAACAAAAACCCCGAAATCTCTAACGGAAGGCTTAATGTAGAAGATTTTGCAGTGTATTATAAATAGATTTACCCATCACTGCGAGGCACGAAGCAGTCTTATTACTATCGCTAAATACATCGCTTTAGGACTGCTTCGCAAGCTCGCAATGAAGGAAAAGAAGAAAATAAAAATAATTAAAAAATGAAAAGATATATATACCTCGTACTCTTAACAGCATTAATAAGCTCGTGCAAAAAAAAGGACAACAGCGAGGAAACCAAATGGACTGAACCTTTGCGCATTGCAAGCTATAACATTCAGTATGATAATACGGGCACACCACCTTTGGGGCCGTGGGCCAACCGTAAAGAAGCTTTCAAAACGCTGTTAACCAAATACGACTTTGATATTATTGGTGCGCAGGAGCCCTACCTTTTTCAGCTTAACGATATTAAAATCATGTTGCCGCAGTACGATTATATCGGTATAGATATAGAAGGCGGCACAACGGGATTGAGAAAGCATTACACGCCCATTATCTATAAAAAAGATAAATTCGAAATATTGGACTGGGGAACTTTTTGGTTTTCTTCCGATAGCTCAACCCCGGGCAGTATAGGCTGGGATGCTTATTCGCCTAGGATATGTACACGGGCATTAATTAAAGACAAAACCACAGGAAAAATATTCAATTTTATGAACGTACATTTAGACCATATAGGCGTTACGGCCCGTAACATGAGCGTACAGATGATATTGTCTTTAGTGCCATCGGTATCTGCAAAATACCCCGTAATTGTTACTGGCGATTTTAACCAAAACCAAAATACGGTCAACATTACAAAAATTAAAAATTCGGGAGTACTAAGAGATAGTCGTGATATGGCGCTTACCCTTGTTAATGGCGATAAGGGAACATTTAACGATTATGATATTAACTATACCAATACTTCTAGGATAGACCATCTTTTCTTATCCACAGGGCTGCCGTTGAGGGTAAAAAGCTGGCAAATAGTTACCGATTATTTTAACGGCCAATACGCATCAGACCATTGCCCGATAATGGTTGAGTTGCAGTTGCCGAAGTAAAGTTGATTTACGAAGTACGACTTTAGATTTATTTGCGATTTCTTAAGAATTGTCAAAAACAAGAGAGTGTCCGAAAAGTTGGTCGTCATTCCCGTAAAAACGGGAACCGAGCTTGCGAGTTCACCAAAGGTAATCTTAAAGCGACAGTTAGGTTTTACGGCCTACTTTTGCATTACGATTGCCGGTCAAGTTTGTTCCAAAGGAACTCCCTTGGAGCAATGACGACAAGGCTTTCACTTTTCGAGCATGCTTTTATTTTTGTGCCTTTGTGGTTTAATTTTTGGAGTAAGAGGGGCAACTGTCAATCCGATAGCTAGCGGGTGAAAATTAAAACCCCTATCTTTGTTTATAATGAAGTTCAAACTCATCTCTGATTATAAACCTACGGGAGACCAGCCCTCTGCAATAGCACAATTGGTAGAAGGTGTAAATGTAGGCGAACACTACCAAACGCTGTTGGGTGTAACAGGTTCTGGCAAAACCTTTACGGTGGCCAACGTGATAGAGCAAACGCAAAAACCAACGCTTATACTAAGCCATAATAAAACGTTAGCGGCGCAGTTGTACGGCGAAATGAAACAATTTTTTCCAGAAAATGCGGTCAATTATTTCGTTTCCTACTACGATTATTATCAGCCGGAGGCTTATATGCCCACCACCAACACCTATATCGAAAAGGATTTACAAATCAACGATGAGATAGAAAAACTAAGGCTACGCTCTACTTCTTCATTAATTTCCGGTCGTAGAGATGTGATTATCGTTTCGTCTATTTCCTGCATTTACGGTATGGGCAACCCTGAAGATTTTTCTAAGTCGGTATATCGCTTTGCGGTAGGTACAAGAGTAAGTAGAAATTCCTTTTTACATCATCTGGTAGAGATTTTATATGCCCGCACCATCAACGATTTTAAGCGTGGAACATTTCGGGTAAAAGGCGATACCGTAGATATTTATCCGGCCTATTTGGACTATGCTTATCGTATTTCCTTTTTTGGGGATGATATTGAGGAACTATCGGCTATTGACCCTATAACCGGAAAAACCATAGAAAAATTGGAAGACATTGCTATTTATCCGGCCAACCTTTTTGTAACGCCAAAAGATAGGTTTAATCAATCCATTTGGGGCATACAAGAAGAATTGGAAGTGCGCAAAAATCAGTTGCTTAATGATGGTTTGTTGCTCGAAGCCAAACGTTTGGAAGAACGTGTAAATTTCGATATAGAGATGATGAAAGAACTGGGCTATTGTTCTGGAATTGAGAACTATTCACGTTTTTTTGATGGTCGTTCGCCGGGCATGCGTCCTTTCTGTCTGTTAGATTATTTTCCGGATGATTATTTAATGGTAATTGACGAAAGCCACGTAACTGTTCCGCAAATTAGGGCCATGTACGGTGGCGATAGGTCTCGCAAATTATCATTGGTAGAATATGGCTTCCGTTTGCCATCGGCGTTGGACAACCGACCGTTAAACTTTGAAGAATTTGAGCGCTTGGCTCCCCAAACTATTTATGTAAGTGCCACTCCTGCCGACTACGAACTGCAAAAATCGGGCGGCGTGGTGATAGAACAAGTCATTAGACCAACAGGGTTGTTAGACCCGTTAATTGAAGTTCGTCCTGCCATTAACCAAGTAGATGATTTATTGGATGAAATTGCAGAAACGATTAAGCAAGGAGACCGTGTATTGGTTACCACTTTAACAAAGCGCATGGCCGAAGAACTCACCAAATACATGGACAGGTTAAACATCCGTTGCCGTTACATCCACTCCGAAGTAAAAACTTTAGAACGGGTAGAGATATTACGTGGCTTACGTTTAGGCGAATTTGATGTATTGGTAGGCATCAACTTGTTGCGTGAAGGTTTGGATTTGCCAGAAGTAAGTTTGGTAGCTATCTTGGATGCCGATAAAGAAGGCTTTTTACGTTCGGATAGAGCATTGATACAAACCATTGGCCGTGCCGCCCGTAACGATAGGGGAAGGGTAATTATGTATGCTGATGATATGACCGATTCGATGGAACGTACCATTACCGAAACCAACCGACGTAGGGAAAAGCAGATTGTCTATAACTTGGAACACGGCATTACGCCGAAAACCGTGGGTAAATCTAAGACCGAAATTATGGAACAGACTTCTGTTTTGGAAGTATCCGAAAAACAGAAAGCAAAGGCAAAAGCCTATGTGGAAGTAGATGAAGTGAGCATCGCCGCAGATCCTGTGGTGCAATATATGACTAAACCGGAAATGCAAAAATCTATAGACAAAACCCGTAAGGAAATGCAAAAAGCAGCCAAAGAAATGGATTTTTTGTTGGCCGCACGTCTGCGTGATGAAATGTTTGCTTTAGAGAAAATATTTGAAGAAAGGTTTGGGAAATAAAGGTTTCGGGGTGCAAGTTGCGTGTGAAAGGCCTTGTAACTCATAACCTACAACTCATAACTAAAAAAACATGCAAGGACAAAACAGAAAAGATATTTATTCGGGTTTAGAAGTGGGTATTATTCTCAAAAAAGACCAAAGAACTGGAAATGTAACCTACGGTGTGGTAAAGAATTTGTTAACCTCTGCGGCTTTTCATTCCAGAGGGATAAAGGTTCGTTTAGAGGATGGGCAAATTGGTAGGGTTTGCGAAATTGTAGAGGAAGATTGATAAAACTATCATTTCCAATAAAGTTGTGGAAAAATTAAGATGGTGTCATCGTAATTGAAGCAAAGGTTAAAAAAGATGAAGAATTTGACACTATTATTTCTACTATTAATTAGCGGTTTCGCTTTTTCGCAACAAAATTCCACACGAATAGTTTCATACGCAACACCAATTCCTAACGAGCCGCTGTATATTATTAATGGAAAAATTATAGGAAATAGTAAGGTTTTAAATTTAGTTGCAGCCCAAGATATTGAAAATCTAGAAGTGCTAAAAAATGCAGCGTCAACTGCAATTTATGGGATAAGAGGTGCTAACGGGGTAATTCTTATTACATTGAAGAAAGATGTAAAGCTCCTGTCTTATGAGAAATTGTTGAAAAAATTCAAAGTAAGAAAAAAGGACAGGCAATATGTACCCTATATAGATAACCAGCCTATAAATAATACGAATGAATTTTATGCATCACCCAATAAAATAAAGGCTATTAATCTGCAATATCGCAACAATGGAATTAGCAAAATCCCTTATCTTAACATTGTAACAAACAAATAGAAAATAAATTGAATTGTAATGAAATTGCAATGAAAATCGTTATTTGAAACAAAAAGCGGAGAGCAAAGTCTATATTTGTAATAATAGTATAAACATGAGTGTATTAAATTTTCTATTCATAGCGATAATTTTTTTATGGGTAATCAGATTACTGGTAAGGATGATATTTCCTGCCGTAATTAGAAATGCCTTTGGCAATATGCAGCAACAAGCACAACAACAACAAAGACCTCGCCGTCCCGAAGGCACAATTTCTATAGACTACATGCCAAAAAAGGAAAAGAAAAAAGGCAATGCAGATAAGCTTGGTGACTTTGTAGATTATGAGGAGGTGAAATAATCGCTGCTCGAGAAGTTTCTTTCCAATAGCCAAACTCTCATTTTGTTTTAGATAAGTTCCAAGATTAAGCATTTTGTTTGGTTTGAACAAAAGAGCTGTTTTGCTAAAAAATCAAAAAACCATAACGATACCTTAACAATCAGTTAATTAGCGCAGCATAGTTTTGTGATAGATTATATTCATAAAATGCTTGAACTGTTTTTAATTATCTGTTTGATTGTTTTCTTGGCGTTTTTCTTTGGCCCGTATGAGTTAACCATTGGTGATGACGAGGATTAGTTATATCCCTTTATGGAGAAAAGGAACGTAGAAATTGTAGTGATTTCCGATGTGCATTTGGGTACTTATGGTTGTCATGCCAAAGAATTGTTGAAGTACCTGAAAAGTATTAGGCCAAAAACGCTTATCCTTAATGGCGATATCATTGATATTTGGCAATTCAGCAAGCGTTACTGGCCCGAAACGCACATGAAAATTTTGCGTAAGCTTATGAAATTTGTGGTAGAGGGTGTTGATGTTTACTATTTAACGGGCAATCACGATGAACTGTTACGCAAGTTTGCAGATATGAACTTGGGGTCTTTTCATCTGCAAAACAAGTTGGTAATGGAACTCGATGGAAAAAAAGCATGGTTTTTTCATGGCGATATTTTTGATGTAACCATGCAACATTCTAAATGGCTGGCGAAATTGGGTGCAATTGGCTACGACAGTTTAATTTTGCTGAACAGTGTAGTAAATTGGGTACTAAACTTTTTGGGCAGGGAAAAAATGAGCTTCTCTAAAAAAATAAAAGCCAAGTTTAAGGATGCGGTAAAATTTATCAATAGTTTTGAAGAAACTGCTGCGGAACTAGCCATCGAAAATGGTTATCATTATGTAGTTTGTGGGCATATCCATCAGCCAGAGAAAAGAAATATTTTAGCAAAAGAGGGCGAAGTGATGTACTTGAACAGTGGCGACTGGGTTGAAAATCTTACTGCTTTGGAATACAAACAGGGTAATTGGGAGATTTTTAGGTATGATGCCAAAAACTTTGTGAAAGACGAGGTAGAGCAGGGTGAACTTTCGGACGGAGAAAACCTTTACGAGAAACTCGATGTAAACATTTTATTGCAGAAAATTAAGTTGGGCATTGCCTAACGCTTAAAATAAGTGTCGTGTTGTCCAAAGGACTCCTTCGGAGAGCCTGTCGAAACATTCTTCACAAAAAGTAGTCTTCGACAAGCTCAGACTGACATGTACTAGCTTCAAATCAATTAAAACTATAAATACTGCTGAAAAATACAGATATTTAACCCCCAATGAAGATACTTTACGCTATACAGGGAACAGGCAATGGGCATGTGAGCAGGGCAAGGGAAATTGTTCCGCTTTTACAACAGTATGGTAAGGTAGATTTGCTGATTTCGGGCACACAGGTAGATGTGAAACTGCCGCATGAAATCAAATACCGTTTTCATGGTTTCAGTTTTATTTTCGGAAAAAAAGGAGGAGTTGACCATTACAAAACATGGAAAAACATGGATTTGTTCCAGTTTAGGCGTGATATGAAATCACTGCCTTTGCGTAGCTACAACCTTATTCTAAACGATTTCGAGCCCATTTCGGCCTGGGCGTGCAAATTACAGGGAATAGAAAGCGTATCATTGAGCCATCAGGCATCTTTCAAGTCAAAAAAAGTGCCTCGACCAAAAACTATTGATTGGGGCAAGCTGATTTTAAGCCGATACGCACCCACAACACATCACATCGGGTTCCATTTTAATAGGTACGATGATTTTATTTATACACCTGTTATCAGAAGTGAGATTAGGGCGTTAACGCCAACCAACTTAGGACATTATACCGTGTATTTGCCTGCTATTGACGATAAAGATTTAGTGCCGATTTTAAAGCAAATTCCGCAGGTGCGGTGGGAAGTTTTTTCCAAGCATACCAAAACAGCATATACCGATGGCAATGTGTTTGCAGAGCCTGTTAACAACGAAAAATTTAACCAAAGTATGGCGAGCTGTGAGGGTGTTTTTACCGGAGGTGGTTTCGAGGGCCCTGCCGAAGCCCTTTATTTGGGCAAAAAATTGTTGGTAGCACCTATGCGCTTTCAGTACGAGCAACAATGCAATGCTTATGCGCTAAAACAGTTTGGCTTGCCAGTAATTTGGGGCAGTAACCGCAATTGGTTACCAATTTTAAAAGATTTTGTAGCCAATCCGCAAGAACATCAATTTTATTTTCCCGATGAAACGGCCGCAATAATTGCGCATACGGTAAATACTTTTGCCAGATAAATTTCTTTACTTTGCTACAAGTTTGAATTGAAAGATTAGGGCATTGTACATCCTTTTTACTTTCAACTTTTTACTTTCGGCTTGTAATGATTAATCAGTTCAGAACCTTAAATCCCATTAACCTATTGCTATTGGTGGCTTATGCTGTTTTTATGCGGCTGGCCATTTTTATTAACCTGCCTTCGGGGTTAAACTTTGAGGTGCTGGAACCTTATACCAAGCTCTTTATAAATATTCCAAACGATGCGATTTCCGCAGGAGCAAACGTGTTTTTTGCGACCGTTATTGTATTAGTACAGGCGCTTATCTTCAACCGCATTATTAATAATCACGGGCTAATGGCTAGGCCAAGTTACCTACCTGCTTTGCTTTACATTACCGGAACCAGCTTATTTATGCAGTTTCTGGTGATTAGCTCGCCATTAATCTGTAATTTTCTGATTATCCTGATTATCGATAAATTTTTAAAACTATCGAAAACTACAAACGCAATGAGCATTATGTACGATGTAGGGATGCTTATTGCCATTGGAACACTGGTTTATTTTCCATTTATCATGCTTTTGCTGATGCTGTGGCTGAGCTTGTTGATGTACCGACCTTTTAACTGGCGTGAGTGGGTTTCGGGGATTATCGGTTTCCTTACCATTTTTACTTTTGTAGCGGTATTTTATTACTGGAACGATAGTACAGACCGTTTCTTTGACATCTGGAAGCCGTTGACTAATAAATTTCCAAGTAACTTACAGATTAATTATAACGATTATCTAGTACTTATTCCCGTAGCCATTATCATGATATTGGCAGCCGTTCAGTTAAGGGACAATTTCTTCAGAAGTTTTATCAGCACCCGTAAAGCCTTTCAAATGTTGTTCTTCATGTTTGTGGTTAGCATGTTAAGTTTTTATACAAAAAGTGGGGTTAGCGTAGCCCATTTTTTGTTGTGCGTACCTCCCGGGACAGTTTTGCTGTCTTATTATTTTTCTAATGCCAAAAAGCGATGGTTTTACGAAACTCTTTTCGCAATCTTAATTATCTGCATCCAGTATTTTCTGTTTGTTTAATACGCCCTCAAATGCTCTTTAACCTTTTTTAACAAATTGATACCTCGAAACTTGCCAAAGATTAATAGCTTTGTGGCATGAAACTGGTAATGATGTTTCTTTCTATTCGTAATTTGTTGGGTAATGTAAATATTTGATGCATAATCTGGTTGTAGATATTGGCAATACCTATATTAAGCTAGCAGTCTTTGAGCAAAAAAAACTCATTTATTTCGAGCAATTCGAGAAAATGGAAGAAAGCGACCTCTTAAAATTAATTGCCGAATATCAGATAGAAAATTCAACCGTTTCCAGCGTAAGCGACCAAATTGGAGATTTGGAAATATTACTGCAAAAACATACTCACTATATCCGTTTTAGTACCCAAATTACTGGCGGAATAAAGAGTAATTATAAAAGTCCGCAAACATTAGGTTTAGATAGATGGGCAAAGGTAATTGCGGCACATTGTATGTACAGAGGCTATAATACTTTAATGATTGATGCAGGCACTTGCATAACTTATGATATGCTAACCGCCCAAGACGAATATTTGGGAGGAAGCATAAGTTTGGGATTAAATATGCGTTTTAAGGCTTTAAACCATTATACAGGCCGCTTACCGTTGATAACTTGGGATAAAGCACAGGAGCATATTGAAGAGGGAACCGATACCGAAACCGCAATTAAAAGAGGTGTATTGCAAGGAGCATTAAATGAGGTAGAAGGATTTATAGCATTAGAGCATAAAAGAAAAAAAGATTTAAAAGTGATATTAACTGGTGGTGACTCGCTTTTTTTGAACAAGCAATTAAAAAATAGCATATTTGCCGCCCAGATTATTCACGAACCATATCTGGTTTTAAAAGGATTAAATGAAGTTATTACATTATAAAATGAACAATAGGTTTAAGTATGTACACGTTGCGTGTTTGCTAATGCTTTCTGTAACGCTCTCCGTAATGCTCTCTTTTGCTACGCTCTCGGCTTATGCACAAACAACGGTACAATCTCCATATTCTAAGTTTGGTTTAGGTAATCTTAGGGGCTCTGTTTTACCAAATCAAAGAGCAATGGGGGGAATTTCTGCCGGAGTTTTTAGGTCTAGTTACATCAACAATATCAATATGCAAAACCCTGCATCTTATGCGGGCATAGGTCTAACTACCTTAGATATTGGTATGTCAGGCAGTTTTACTACCTTAAAAACCAGCTCTTTGAGCGAAAGTACTTTTAATTCGTCGTTAAGCCATGTAGCAATGGCATTTCCATTAACAATGAAATCGGCCTTGAGCATTGGCATTTTGCCCTATTCTGAGCTAGGTTACGATTTTAAGAATACAGTTAGCGTAGGTAGTTCAGATGATAATACCAAAACAGCGGATTACATTTACGTTGGTGAAGGTGGTCTATCTAAGGCCTATTTAGGATACGGTATCCAGTTTGGAGACCATTTTAGGATTGGTGCTAATGCCGAGTATCTTTTTGGGAATTTGATACAAAGCCGTTCTACCGAATATTCGGATGAAGCTGGTGCAATAAACTCTCGTGAACAAGTAAAAAACAGTGTTTACGGTTTTAATTATAGCTACGGAGTTCAGTACGATTTCCGTTTAGGAAGCAAAACCTCATTAGTACTGGGCTATTCCGGCTCATCTTCTTCAAAATTAAATTCAGAAAGAAGCCAATATATCACCATCTATTCAAAAGACGCACAAGGTAATGAAGGCTCTGCTTTAGATACTTTGGATTTTTCTGAAAATCCAAAAGCAAGCCTAAAACTCCCTTTAGTACACAACTTCGGTTTTACTTTACAGAGAGAAAATAAATGGTTAATCGGTGCGGATTATCGCACAGGCAAATGGTCTCAAATGGCTATTGCTAACGTAAACCAAAACCTGCAAGATACCTACGGTTTTTCTGTTGGAGGTCAGTTTACACCCGATATTACCGCTATTAACGGCTATTTCAAAAGAGTTGATTATCGTTTAGGCTTTACTTACGATAAAACCTATATCCAAATGAACAACCAAGATGTAAAACAAATGGCTATTACCGTTGGTTTGGGCTTACCTTTATCATCTTATGCTAGGTCTTCGTTTTATAAAATGAATGTATCGGCAGAAATTGGTAAAAGAGGTAAAGTAACAAACGGATTAATTCAGGAGAATTACGTGAATTTCCATTTGGGCTTTATGCTAAACGATAAGTGGTTCCAAAGATTTAGGTTTGATTAATACTGCTGGTTAATTGGTTAATTGTGCAGTGGATTATGATTAATAGTTTATGGTCAATGTGCTCTAATCTTCGGACTTTTATCTTCGGATATCCAACTTTCGGACTTTCGGACTTTCGGACTTTCCTGCTCCTTGCCCTCTGCCCTTTGCTCTTTATCCTTTCTTCCTGCGGTGGCGATGATTTAAAAAAAGTTTCGTCTATTGCAGCCAATAAAGTTACGTTAAGCAAAGACCGTACTTATGGGGCAGAAGTAATTTACAGCGATTCTGCAAAGGTTAAAGCTAAAGGTTATGCTCCTATTTTTGATAAGGTTACACCATCGGCAGGTGCCATATATAGCGAAATGCCAAAAGGCGTAAAGATTTATTTTTATGATGAACTGCTTCGCACCAAGGGTAGCATTACGTCAGATTACGCCATCAACAAGGAAACAGAAAGGATTACTATTTTTAAAAAAAACGTGGTGGTAGTAACTGATAATATGACTTTTACCACAGAAGAGCTAACTTGGGACGAAAATAAAAGGGAATACAGATCGCCGGCGGGAACAGTAACAACCAAAGACGGAAATGTGCTTACCGGAACAAGTTTTACCGCACCTCAAGATTTTAGCACCTACAGCATCACATTGCCATCAGCAGAGGCTTATATCGAGAACGGAAAACTGCCTTAATTGGGGGTGTAAGGTTTAGAGATTTAAGCCCTAAGGTCGGAAATCTTTAATCACAATTTAAAACTGCTTTATTCTTAAATAATTAACCAACCAATTACTAATTCAGCCAATGGCCAATTCAACTAAAATTAATGTTTTCTAATTTGTTGCAAATTTGTATCTTGCGCCCTCTTAAAAATAAGTTAAAATAAAAGATTAAATAGAATAATAAATATGGGTTTAATGACTTTCATGCGTACCAAAATGGGTTATTTTTTGGTTGGAGGTATCGCAGTAGTATTGGCTTTATTTGTGTTAGAACCTTTATTGCAGCAAGGTAGTGCAATATTTGGTGCGTCTTCTAGAACCGTAGTGGGATCTATTGATGGAACAGATATAAAATACGACGAATTTAATAACAAGGTAGAGCAAACTTCTGCTCAGTTTAAACAGCAATACGGTGGCGTAATGAATCCGCAGATGCAAGCTATGGCTGTCGACCAAGTTTGGCAATCGGAAGTAGCCAGTGTAGTTTTAGGGAAAGAATTTGAACGCGTAGGCTTATCTATTTCGTCGGATGAACTTTTTGATTTGGTACAAGGCAAAAATCCTAGTCCGTTAATTACCCAATATTTTGGTAATCCACAAACAGGTGAGTTCGATAGGGCTGCGGTAATCAATTCTTTAAAGTCTAGAGATAAAAATCCTCAGTTAGCTAGTCAATGGTTATTGTTAGAAAATGAAATTGAAAAACAGGCGTTACAACAAAAATACACCAAACTAATCAGCAACTCTGTTTATGTAACTACGTTAGAAGCTAATGATGAATACACAAACCGCAATAAACTGGTTAATTTCAAATACGTAAACTTAGATTATAGCTCAATTTTAGATGCAAACGTTAAATTGGAGGAAGCAGACTATAAAGTATACTACGACGAGAACAAAAAACGTTTCGATAATCCGCAAGAAACAAGAGATTTCCAATATGTGTCTTTCAGCATTCAGCCAACTGCTGCCGATAGCGCATTGGTAAAAGCTCAAGTAGAAAAATTAGCCGCCGATTTTAGAACTACCCCTAACGATTCGTTGTTCTCGGCCAACAACTCTGATGTTAAAATACCTTATAACTATATCACTAAAGGTAAATTAGACCCATCGGTTGATTCGGTAATTTTTAACTATCCAGTTGGAAGTTTTTATGGCCCTAAATTTTCGGGAAACTCTTATAAATTAGTTAAAGTGGTCGATAGTCGTTTCTCTCCAGATTCGGTAAAAGCTAGCCATATTTTAATTAATCCGGCAACGGTTGGTGGAGAAGATAAAGCAATGAAATTAGCAGACTCATTGAGAAAGTTAGCTCAAAGTGGCAGTAACTTCGCTGAGCTTGCTCAAAAATATAGTGAAGATACTGGCTCTAAAGATAAAGGGGGTGATGTAGGAAGCTTTAGCCGTGATGCGCAAATGGTACCTGAATTTATAGAAACTAGTTTTAATGGTAAAACAGGCGATATAAAAATTACTCGCTCTAGATACGGTATCCACGTTATTAAAATCGAAAAGCAAGTGGGTTCTTCTAAAGTGGTTAAACTGGCTTACATCGAGAAAAACCTAGCTCCTAGCCAAAAAACCAGAGATGCGGCGTACAAAAAAGCAACCGCTTTCTTAAACGAAGTAAAATCTGATAATTTTAGCACCTTGGCGCAAAAACAAGGCTATACCGTTGGCTTGGCCGATAGAATTACAGCTACACAAGGTTATGCACCGGGCTTGGATAATCCACGTCAGTTAATTAGAGATGCTTACGAGGCAGATAAAGGCGATGTGTTGTCACAGGTTTACACTATGGATAATGCTTATGTAGTTGCACAGGTAACAGGTATAAAACCAAAAGGTCAGCTTTCTTTAGAAGATGTTAAAAAGCAAATTGAGCCGCAGGTAATGAATGCCAAAAAAGCAAGAATGCTGACCGAAAAATTTGAAAAGGCATTGGCAGGAGCATCGAACATTGATGCCGTTGCACAAAAATTGGGCAAAACAGCTACTCCGGTTCAAAACATGGTGTTTGCCAACCCAATTATTCCGGGTTTATCGCAAGAAAATAAAGTAGTTGGAACAGTGTTTGGTTCGCAAGTTGGCAAGCTGTCAAAAGCAATTATTGGCGAAAGAGGAGTATATGCTTTCGTTGTAGAAAGCTTTACAAATCCGGCTCCATTGGCAAATACATTTAAACAAAAAGAAAGTATGTTGACAAGTATCAGTCAACGTTCTTTAGGTAGCGCTTTCCAAGCATTGCAAGAAAAAGCTGATATAAAAGACAATAGGGTGAAATTCTATTAAGCATATTTACTTAATTTTGTAACCGTCCTTGCATTAGCTCGGACGGTTTTTTGTTTTTGTTCTCCCAAATCGTCATTGCGAGGTACGAAGCAATCCTAAAGTGTTTTGTTATTCCGACGTTAGGAGGAATCTGTTGGTTTGGTGCTACTTACTTATAGATTCTTCGCTGCGCTCAGAATGAGAGATGGAAAAAATTGCTTCGTACCTCGCAATGACGGAGGTATAAGATAAAAGTTATGGATATTCAAGAAAACATCGTTAACAAAGTTGCAGCTAGCGGATTAATCACCTTTAACTTGGAAGATTATCTGGAAACAGGCGAACGCATACTGTATGATATAAAAGACAATCTGTTTCACGGATTAATTTTAAAAGAACAAGATTTTAGGGCTTTTGTGAAGGAACACGAATGGCAACAATACGAAGATAAAAATGTAGCCATTACCTGTACTGCTGATGCCATTGTGCCAACTTGGGCTTACATGCTTTTGGCCAATAAAATGAAACCCTATGCCAATGAGGTAGTTTTTGGTGATTTGCAAATATTAGATACTGTATTGTTTTCAAAAGCATTGGCAAAAATTAATCTCGATGATTTTGTAGGGCAGAGGGTAGTTATAAAAGGATGTTCCAATCCACAGATACCTGTTTCTGCTTATGTAGAGATTACGGCTTTGCTTACTCCCGTAGTTAAAAGTATCATGTATGGCGAGCCTTGTTCTACCGTGCCTATCTATAAACGAAAAGATTAGGGAAGTAAGAATTGTTGTATTGCTTTATTGTTTCATTGTTGGCATTGCGTACAAGTTAGCAGTTTACAGTTGGCAGTTTCCACCCAAGCTATCAACTACGGACTATTAACCAACAATATAACAATTTAACAATAAAACAATTTAAAATTGGTTTACTTTTTGTTTTAACTAAGGCATGAGAAAATTAGCGTTGATATTCGCTTTGGCAACATTATGCAAATTTGGTGCTGCCCAAGAACTGCCCATAAAAAAAGAAGCTGCTTTTAAAGAAGGAGAAGTACTTACCTACAAATTAAAATACGGTTTTATCACTGCTGCCGAAGCTACCATAAAAGTACAGGCAACAGATATGAAATTTGATGGTAACCCAACTTATAGGTTAGTGGTTGATGCCCGTACTTCCGGTACTTTTGATATCTTTTATAAAATAAGAGACCATTACGATTCATATATCGATAAAACGGAATTGACCCCTTATTTCTATCAGGAAGATATTAGAGAGGCAAGTTACCGAAGACAAGATAAAGCACGCTTTTATCAAGATGGCAAAAAAGTGGTAGCTAATACAGGCACTTATACTACGCCAACTACACAAACCTTCGATTTGGTTTCTGCTTACTATTTTGCCCGTAGCTTAGATATCTCGAAACTTAAAATCAACGATACCTTTAAGCTCAATTACTTTCTCGGAGATGAAATATCATCCTTAGAAATACAATATGTGGGCAAGGAAACCATCAAATCTAAATTAGGGAACATCAGCTGTCTTAAATTTAGTCCGTCTATTAAGCCCGGACGTATTTTTAGAAAGGATAGTAAATTGTACCTTTGGATTACCGACGACGGCAACCGTGTTCCGGTAAAAGCACAGGTAGAGATATTGGTAGGCTCGGTAACCTTAGAAATAAAATCGGCCGAAGGTCTAAAATATCCCATTGGAAAGGGCTAATGAAGGTTAATTGTTTAATCGTTGAAACTGTTTAACTGTTCGAGCAATACGATTAACCGATTAACCGATTAACCAATTAAACGATTAAACAAAGAATGATAGAAGTACAAAGTACCTTATTGCACGAAGACCTCATTAATGAGGATTTTGTATGTAATTTAAGCAAGTGTAAAGGAATTTGTTGTGTAGAAGGAGATGCAGGTGCTCCCCTTGAACAATCAGAAAAGAAGATACTGGAAGAGGTATATCCTAAGATAAAACATTTACTAGCTCCCAAGGGAATTGAGGCGATTGAACAATATGGAACTTCTGTTTTAGATGCCGATGGCGATTTGACCACCCCCTGCGTTGATGGTAATAAAGAATGCGCCTATGTAACTTTCGAAAACGGTATTACCAAGTGTGCTATCGAAAAGGCTTACGAACAAGGTTTGGTAGACTGGAAAAAGCCCATTTCCTGCCATTTATACCCCATCAGGATAACCCATTACCCAGAATTTGATGTGCTAAATTACGACAGATGGCATATCTGTAAAGATGCCTGTACATTTGGTAGAGAGCTTAAAGTGCCTGTTTACAAGTTTCTTAAAGACCCACTCATCAGAAAATACGGAGAAGATTGGTATAACGAATTGGAAGAAAATGTTGCAAACAACATTTAATTTGTATTTGCCAATCCAATTGTCCGTAAAAAGACTTCTTAATTTAATTCCATAATACATACTTTCTTATATTTTTGTAAGGAACAAGATATATCACTTTGAAAAAAATATTAATTACAGGAGGTGCAGGCTTTATTGGCTCGCACGTGGTACGCAGGTTTGTAAATACTTATCCCGATTATCAGATAGTAAACCTCGATAAATTGACTTACGCTGGCAATTTGGCCAACCTTAAAGATATTGAAAACAAACCAAATTATAGCTTCGTTAAAATAGATATTACAGATGCAGTTACAATTAATGAGCTTTTTAAACAAGAAAACTTTGATGCCGTTATCCATTTGGCAGCCGAAAGCCATGTAGACCGTTCCATTACAGACCCAACTGCATTTGTAATGACCAATGTAATTGGTACGGTAAACCTTTTAAACGCAGCCAGAGAATATTGGAAAGGCGATTACAATAAAAAAAGATTTTACCATGTCAGTACAGATGAAGTGTATGGTGCTCTTGGAGAAACAGGAATGTTTACCGAGACTACCGCTTATGACCCACATAGCCCTTATTCAGCTTCAAAAGCCAGTTCCGACCACTTTGTACGTGCCTACCACGATACTTACGGGCTAGATTGTGTAATATCTAACTGCTCAAATAATTATGGTTCGCACCATTTTCCGGAGAAATTAATTCCATTGGCCATTAATAACATCAAAAATAATAAGCCTGTACCTGTTTACGGTAAAGGTGAAAATGTGAGAGATTGGCTTTGGGTAGAAGACCATGCAAGGGCTATTGATGTAATTTTCCATCAGGCTAAAACCGGAGAAACTTACAATATTGGTGGGCACAACGAATGGAAAAATATTGATTTGATCCATCTGCTTTGCAAAATAATGGATAAGAAATTAGGTTGTCAAGCAGGGGAATCTGCCAAGCTAATTACTTTTGTTACCGATAGGGCAGGCCACGATTTGCGTTACGCTATTGATTCGACCAAACTGCAAGAAAAATTAGGCTGGGTACCAAGTTTGCAATTTGAAGAAGGTTTGGAAAAAACGGTTGATTGGTATTTAACCAACGAAGAATGGCTGAGCAATGTAACTTCGGGCAATTATCAATCGTATTACGAAAAGCAGTACAAAAACAGGTAATGGATAAAGTATTGGTTATTGGCGCTGGTGGTCAGCTTGGGCATTGTATCAGAAAAATAGTTGCGCAAAGGGCGATTGAAGGTGTAGTTTTTCCTGATGAAAAGGACGCTAATATTTTAGATATACCAAATTTAGAGGTACTTTTTGAAAGAGAAAAACCTGCATACGTTATCAATTGTGCCGCTTATACTGCGGTAGATAAAGCCGAAGATGAGGCTGAAATAGCAAAGGCCATAAACGAAACCGGAGCAAAAAACTTGGCTCAATTATGCAAACAGCATCAGGCTACTTTGGTACATATTTCAACTGATTTCGTATTCGAAGGCAGTGAAGTTAAGCTATTAAAAGAAGATGATATAGCCCGGCCAATTAACGTTTATGGAGCTACAAAATTGAACGGAGAACTGGCAATTATTAAAGAATTAGACCATCACATCATTATTCGCACAAGTTGGCTATATTCGGAATATGGCAATAATTTTGTAAAAACGATGTTGAAGTTAGGTGCTGAACGCGATGAACTGAATATCATCGCGGACCAAGTAGGTACACCAACTTATGCTATTGATTTGGCCAATACTATTTTCGATATCATCCAAAACTCCGAAAAAAAATACGGTATTTATCACTTTAGTAATGAAGGGGTAACTTCGTGGTATGATTTTGCTAAGGCAATTTTTGATTTGAGCGGAGCAAATGTGAGCGTTAAAGATGTAAAAGTAAATCCAATACCAACATCAGCTTACCCAACTAAAGCAAAACGACCTCATTTTTCGGTAATGGACAAAACAAAAATCAAGACAGATTATAACATTAATGTACCCTATTGGTTAGACAGTTTGGCTAAATGTATCAAAGAACTAAAGCTGATGGGCAATAATAATTAACCACAAAAGGCGCAAAAGAACATAAAAGCAATTGGTAGTTAACAGTTTTTCCTAAAGGGATGCCTTTGGCACAGTTGGCAAGTAAGCTATTAACTATGGACTATTAAACCATTGACCAATAAACTAATTCAACCAATGACCAATGAACTAATAAACTAAATATGAAAGGAATAATATTAGCTGGCGGAAGCGGAACAAGGTTACATCCATTAACCTTGGCATGTAGCAAACAAATGATGCCGGTTTACGATAAACCAATGATTTATTATCCATTGTCTACTTTGATGTTGGCAGGGATAAACGAGATTTTAATTATTTCTACTCCGCACGATTTGCCTAATTTCCAAAAACTGTTAGGTGATGGTACGGCTTTGGGATGTAAATTCAGCTATGCTTTACAGCCAGAACCCAATGGTTTAGCACAGGCTTTTGTTATTGGAGAAGAATTCATCGGAAAAGATAAAGTGGCTTTGGTATTGGGAGATAATATTTTTTACGGCGATGGTATGGCAAAGTTGCTGCAAAATAGTGCCAATCCAGAAGGAGGGGTTGTTTTTGCCTATCAGGTATCAGACCCGGAAAGGTATGGCGTAGTAGAGTTCGACAAGAACAACAAAGTAATTTCCATTGAAGAAAAACCTACACAGCCAAAATCGGATTACGCAGTGCCGGGCTTATATTTCTATGATAACGATGTGGTTGAGATAGCCAAAAATATTAAACCATCGCCACGTGGCGAATACGAAATTACCGATGTAAACAAAGTTTATCTAGAACAAGGCAAATTGAAAGTTGGTGTGTTAAGTCGTGGTACAGCTTGGCTAGATACTGGAACTTTTGCATCGCTAATGCAAGCCGGACAATTTGTACAGATTATTGAAGAACGTCAAGGGCTTAAAATAGGCTGTATAGAAGAAATTGCCTATCGCATGGGTTACATTACTGCCGACCAATTAAAAGAAATCGCTAAACCTTTGGTTAAAAGTGGCTATGGAGAATATTTGTTGAGGATTGTGAAATAACCTTAGCCCACAAATTAATTCGTGGACAGTAATGAAATTATAATACACCAATTGGAAGAAAACTCCCTTAATTAACTTATTCTCCTTCTTTTTCCAATTTTTCAATCGTTTTTTTAGCATTTGCCAAACGTATCGCCTTATTTTTCTCTACAAGTTTATGTATAATCCATTTTTCCAGTTTATGATGCAGCGGGATAAGCAAAGCTGCAATACAAACCAAAGCAAGCAGCATCAGTGATAGAGAATGATGGGTTACGCGTTCCAAAAACGGATGCAATAATAAATTGAGGAACTCAAACACGATGAGCAAGGCGAGCACCCCAAGAAATTCTATCATCTTCGTGTTAGTAATTATGCTACGGCTCAGCAATAAGAACACAATGGCGAAGGTGGCAATGCCTATGGCGATCAGGGCGTACTGGATATTATGTTTTCTTTCTTTGTCCGATTTTATTTTCTCGTTTTCAAGTTCCTGTTGCCGCATTTGTTCGGTAAAACTCATTGACTGAACAAACCTAGTCTTCTCTATACTGAATAGAGAATCTTTCGCAATTACTGCCAGGCGGAAATATTTATTGGCGCTATCTGGTTTATGGGTCTCTTCATAACATTGATTAAGATAGTTATAGGAGCGTAATAACCCTAATTTATTATCTTGTTTGCTATAATATTTTATTGCCTGACGGGCATAATAGCTTACACTGTCATATCGTTTCATCCCAAGAAATGCCTGGGAAAAATCATTATAAATGAAAGCGGTAGCCATATCATTTGAAAATTTATGGCTGTAACTGGCCGCTCTGCGCAGAAAAGGAAGGGCAAGGTCATAATCCTTATTGGCAATATAATTTTCGGCCACTGTGCTTAGGGAATAAGGCAAATGAAGTTCGTATTTTATTTTCGTACTGATCGACACAGATTTTTGTGCATACACCAACCCAGAATCGGGCATTGCCGCATCCGCATAAATGGCCCCCATATTATTATAAATATGCGCAATGAACTTTTCGTCGCCCATAGAAATTGCCAGAGGGACGATCTTTTTAAGATATGCTATTGCCTTGTCATAATTTTGGGAAGAACTATAGCAATAAGTAATGCTTAATAATGAGCGGGCAATACCCAGTGTATCACTTCTTTTCTCAAAACTGGATAGAATAGGGAATGACATGTTTAACCCGGCGGTGTAGTTCCCTGTTTCACCTAACTTAATGGCAACCAACAGGGAGGTAAAGTCTGCAGCAATCTCATCATTTTGCTTTCTAAACCAGGAAGAGAGCTCAATCCCTTTTTCGATGCTTTTACTGTCAAAATAAAAAACATTTTGTAGATAATCAACCAAAAACTCTTCCTTTTCTTTTTGTTTACCCAATGATTTGTATTTTGCCAAAACATTATCAGGTATTGGTTGGCAATATGCAGCAATTGCAAAACCAAATGATAAGATACAGGTAATTATTTGTTTCATAATCTGTTTGCTCTATAATAAGCTGGTCATAAATGTAATGCTTTAGTATTAAAGCTTGGAAACAAAGTTTCAAAATAGTTTAAGCCAAATTACTTATACTGTTGTAGTCACACAAGTTTTTTCTATTTTATTTGTTGGGGAAAGGGTTACATCACTGCCGACCAATTGAAAGAGATAGCTAGCCTTGTAAAAGCGGTCATGGAGATGTTTTTTGAGAATTGTAAGGTAGAATTAAACCCACGAGGTTTTTAAAATCTCGTAGGTTTGCGTTTCTCCATCACCTCTCCCCAACTTGTTGCCTCCACATGGCATAATACAAGCCTTTTTCTTCTACCAAGTCTTCGTGTCGTCCTTGCTCTATAATTTGTCCCTTTTCTAAAACATAAATCTTATCAGCATGGCGAATGGTAGACAAACGGTGTGCAATTAAAATGGTAATCTGTTCGCTAAGTTTAGATACATCTTTAATCGTGGCAGTAATTTCTTCTTCAGTGATAGAATCTAATGACGAAGTAGCCTCATCGAATACTAAAATATCAGGATTACGCAATAGGGCTCTGGCAATTGATAGACGTTGTTTCTCTCCGCCAGAAACCTTAACACCACCTTCACCAATTACGCTATCTAAGCCTTTATCGGCCCTTGCCAACAAGGTATGACAAGCCGCCTGGCGAAGCACTTTCAAACATTCTTCATCGGTTGCGTTTGGTTTAACGAATTGTAGGTTTTCTCTAATCGTTCCTGAAAACAGTTGCGTATCTTGGGTTACAAAACCAATTTTTTCCCTCAATTGGTCAAGATTGATTTCCTTGCCGGAAATATTGTTATAAAGCACATTGCCCTCAACAGGTTGATATAAACCCACCAATAGTTTAACCAATGTAGTTTTGCCAGAACCTGATGGGCCAACAAATGCAATAGTTTCGCCCTTGTGTACGCTAAAGTTAATATGGCTTAAAGCGTTGTTTTTCCCTGTAAGGTGTTTAAAGCTAATATCCTGGAAAGTAAGTTGCTCAATTTTGCTTAAAGGCTTCGGATTATCTGGTTTTTTATCAATAGGAGTACTTAAAATCGATTTAAACCTACTGAGTGATACTTCGGCCTCTCTCCATGCCAAAATTACGTTTCCGAGCTCCTGTAATGGCCCAAACAAGAAGAAAGAATAAAATAGGAAAGAGAAATACTGGCCGGGTGATATGGTGTTGTCAAAAATCAATACTAACAATACGACTACCATGATACTACGAACAAGATTTACCGTAGTTCCCTGTACGAAACTCATACTTCTCACGAATTTCACTTTTTTCAATTCTAAGCCTAAAATTTTATAAGTGGTTTTGTTTAAGCGTTCTATTTCTTGATTAGCCAGCCCTAAACTTTTTACCAATTCAATGTTTCTCAACGATTCTGTTGTTGAGCCTGCCAATGCCGTAGTTTCGGCTACAATAGACTTTTGTATCGTTTTAATTTTTTTACTTAAAAACCAACTGATAAAAGCAATTACAGGTATAGAAGCTAAGTAGATTAACGTAACTTTATAACTTACAGAAAGAGAATAGACGATTACAAACACCATTCCCACTAAGCTTACAAAAATAACGCTTATAAAGGAGGTGATGAATTTCTCGCAATCTATTCTAACCTTTTGTAATACGCCCAAAGTTTCTCCACTGCGTTGGTCTTCAAATACTTGATAAGGAAGTTCTAAGGAATGTTTTAAACCATCGGCATACATTTTTGCACCAACTTTTTGTACAATGATATTGGTAAAATAATCCTGAAAGTTTTTAGCTATACGCGAAACCATAGCAGCACCAATAGCTAAACCAACCAATCCAAGTACTCCCCAAATATATTCTGAGCGGTTAAGGATATCCTTTCTTTCGATAAAACGGTCTACAATCTGCCCGGTAAAATAAGGGTCCATTAAAGAAAAACCTATATTTACAGCCGCCAAAAATAGCGCAAGCACTACTATCCACTTGTGTGTTTTTAGATACTCGAGTAATAAATTCATTTTGTTTTTGTGATTGGGATGCAAAAATAGAAAAAGGGAATGTAGTAGAGTTACATTCCCTTTTATATTACATTTTAACGATATTAATTAAACGTTTTTAAAAGCTCTCTTATACCGTCATGATGTCTTTTTCTTTCAGTTCGGCGTGTTTATCAACCTTAACAATATAGTTGTCGGTAATCTTTTGAACTTCTGCTTCGCCTGTTTTAATTTCATCGTCCGATACGCTATCGGCTTTCAGTTTTTTGATTTTTTCGTTAGCATCTTTACGGATATTACGGATAGCTACTTTTCCTTTTTCGGCCTCTTCTTTAACTTTTCTCACTAGTTCTTTCCTGCGTTCTTCGGTTAAAGGAGGAACAACTAAACGGATAATAGAGCCATCATTTTGAGGGTTAATGCCAATATTGGCTTCCATAATTGCCCTCTCTATTGGAATGAGCATATTTTTTTCCCAAGGTTGAATTATAATGGTACGGGCATCGGGAGTATTGATAGCACCAACTTGTGCCAAAAGGGTTGGATTGCCATAATATTCTACCATAATGCCATCTAACATACCAGCAGAAGCTTTTCCGGCTCTAATTTTCGTCAGTTCAGCTTCGCAGTGCGCAATGGCTTTTTCCATATTAGCCTGCGCATCGTTCAACTGTTTCTTTATGAGGTCATTCATTGTTCTGTGTGATTTTATACAAAAATATAAAATAATGCGTAAAATTAGCCCTGTACCAAAGTGCCAATTTCTTCGCCTTTGGCAATTTTCATGAAGTTGCCATTCTTGTTCATATCAAACACGATAATAGGCAATTGGTTTTCCTCGCAAAGTGTAAAGGCGGTCATGTCCATTACATTAAGGCCTTTGTCGTAAACCTCTTTAAAGCTAATTTGGCTATATTTAGTAGCATTTGGGTCTTTCTCCGGGTCGGCGGTATAAATGCCGTCAACACGAGTTCCTTTTAATACCACATCGGCATTAATCTCGATAGCCCTTAATGCTGCGGCAGAATCGGTGGTGAAGTATGGATTGCCTGTACCTGCGCCAAAAATAACAACACGATTTTTTTCTAGATGTCGAACCGCCCTCCTTCTCACAAAAGGCTCGCAGATTTGCTCCATTTTAATGGCAGAAAGCAAACGGGTTTTTATGCCCACTTTTTCTAGCGCATCTTGTAGTGCCATGCTGTTGATTACCGTAGCCAACATGCCCATATAATCGGCCTGCGCTCTATCCATTCCAGATTTTTCGGCACTTAAACCTCTAAAAATGTTTCCTCCACCTATTACAATTGCGATTTCCAGACCTTGGTCGTGTACGGCTTTGATATCTTCGGCATATTGTTTAACTCTTTCATTATCAATGCCATATTGTTTTTCGCCCATTAGCGATTCACCGCTAAGTTTAAGGAGGATACGTTTATACTTCATAAAAGGCAAAATTATCAAGTTTTTTTAAATTGATGTTGCTTTGTTGAGTTTAATTTCTTCGCCTTTGTAAAATACTTGTTCAATAGCTAGCTGTTCGTTTAATACAACCAAATTAGCTTGGCAACCAACAGCTATTTGTCCAATTTCGTTCTCTCTTTTTATCAGCTTTGCCGGATAATAGGTTGCCATGTTGATGGCATCAGCTAAAGAAATGCCACAATGCGTTACACAATTTTTAATAGATTGGAGCATGGTCATTGCCGAGCCGGATAAAGTGCCGTCTGGCATTACAAATTTGCCGTCCACCGCATGATGTTGGTATGGGCCAGAACTGCATTCCGTTACTGCATCGGTAATTAGAAACAAGCGTTCTTTCATGATTTTCGATGCCATTTTTACTACTTCAAAATCTATATGCAAACCATCGGCTATTATACTGGCCATTGCCGTTGGGTGATTAAAAACCGCTATGGGAATGCCCGGAGCACGATGTTGTATGGGCGACATGGCATTGAACAAATGTGTGGTAGTTTGTACGCCTTGGTTATACGCTTTTGTAGCTTGCTCGAAAGTGGCGTTACTATGCCCTAAAGATACTACCACATTATGGTCTAGCAGATATTGAATAACTTCATCATCTTGCAATTCAGGAGCAAGGGCCATCATCTTGATAGTGCCATCGCCGAAATCTAGTAAAGATTTTATTTCATCTAAACTCGCCTTACGGACAAACTCTTTTACATGTGCTCCTTTTTTTTCGGGATTGATGAAAGGGCCTTCCAAATGCAGGCCCAAGCAATTTCTGGCATTATTGCGATATTCCTTAATTACCGAGATACACTGATTAAATATTTCCGGAGTATTGGTGGCTAAGCAAATTAAAAAACCAGTTGTGCCTTCCTGCAAAAGCTGGCCTTCAATAATTCTGATACTTTCTATGGATGGTTCGGCAGAGAACAATTTGCCTGCTGCTCCGTAAATCTGAAGGTCTATAAAGCCGGGAAGAATATATTTGTCCGTTTTTAAATGGCTCGTATTGGTTTTGATTTCCTTGATTAAGCCATTTTCAGATGAAATATCTTGCTGGACTTTTAATCCCGTTGGGAGATAAGCATTTTGGTTTTGTAGCAATTGCATTTGCAAGTTTACCAAAATGTCCTAAAACAAAAAAGTCCCGCATTGGCGGGACTTCTTATATCAATTCGCTTAAAAATTAAGCACCTAGTTGTACGCGTTTAAAAGCGGTAACTGTTAATCCTTTAGAAGTATTGTCTAAGAATTTACGAACATCTACTGAACCATCTTTAACAAACTCTTGGTTTAATAAAGTATTGTCTTTGTAGAATTTGTTCAATTTACCAGTAGCGATTTTTTCAACCATTTCTTCCGGTTTACCTTCTGCACGGATTTGCTCTTTGGCAATTTCTAACTCACGCTCAATAGTAGTAGCATCAACATCACCTTTATCTAAAGCAACTGGGCTCATTGCAGCAATTTGCATAGCAACGTCTTTACCGGCTTCTTCAGCACCAGCAACATCTTGGTTTAAAGCTACCAATACACCTAAACGATAGTTACCGTGAATGTAAGCAACAACTTTATCGCCACTTACCACTTCATATTTAGAGATACCGATTTTCTCACCAATTTTACCAGTGTTGTCAACGATAACATCTTCAACTTTTTGACCATCTAGTTCTAAAGCTAACAAATCAGCCAAAGAAGCAGGGTTTTTCTCAATCGCTAAATCAGCAAATTTTTGTCCTAAAGCTACGAAATCAGCGTTTTTAGCTACGAAATCAGTTTCGCAGTTCAACTCGATAATTACACCACGTTTGCCATCGGCAGTAGCTTTGGCAATTACCACACCTTCGTTGCTATCTCTGTCTTGACGAGAAGCGGCAACTTTAGCACCTTTTTTACGTAAATAATCAACTGCAGCTTCGAAATCGCCGTTTGATTCAATTAATGCTTTTTTGCAATCCATCATGCCGGCACCTGTTTGTTGACGTAATTTGTTTACATCTGCCGCAGAAATTTGTATTGTAGACATCTTTTTTTAAATATTTTGATTTTCTATAAAATGTTACGAGTTGCAGGTTATCGGTTGCGGGATTGTTCCCATAACTCGTAACTCGCAACTCATAATTTGTAATTTTATTAAGCCTCTGTGTTATCTTCTGATGAAGCCTCTGCCTCGGCAGCTACCGCTTCTTTTTTGGCAGCTTTCTCTTTTTTAGCTGGAGTTTCAGGAGCATCAGCCGCAGCTTTTGCCGCTACTGCTTCTTTTTCAGCTTCTTCATCTTTCTCACGTTTACGCTCATCTAAACCTTCTTCAATAGCTTTAACAATGATGTCGGTAATCAAAGAAATTGATTTTGTAGCATCATCATTAGCCGGAATTGGGAAATCGATGTTCGATGGGTCAGAGTTCGTATCAACCATTGCAAAGGTAGGAATGTTTAATTTCAAAGCCTCAGCAACAGCAATATGCTCTTTCTTCACGTCGATTAAGAAGATAGCCGCAGGTAAACGGTTCAAATCAGCGATACCGCCTAAAAGGTTTTCTAATTTGATACGCTCACGCTGTATCATCAAACGCTCTTTCTTAGAAAGGATAGCATAAGTGCCATCTTTAGTCATCTTGTCGATGTTAGCCATCTTTTTGATTGACTTGCGCACGGTAGCGAAGTTGGTTAACATACCACCTAACCAACGCTCGGTTACGAAAGGCATGTTTACTTTCTTAGCTTGCTCTTGTACAATTTCTTTAGCTTGTTTCTTGGTAGCTACAAAAAGGATTTTACGTCCCGATTTTACGATTTGTTTAATCGCCGAAGCAGCTTCTTCAGTTTTAGCTAAAGTTTTGTTTAAATCTATAATGTGGATACCATTGCGCTCCATGAAAATGTAAGGAGCCATTTTTGGATTCCATTTGCGGGTAAGGTGACCAAAGTGTACACCTGCATCCAATAAGTCTTGATATGTTGTTCTTGCCATTGTATTGTCTCCTTAAGATTAACGTTTACTGAATTGGAATCTCTTACGAGCTTTCGCACGTCC